>Ga0208825_1001588_pt1 | contig 16744 bp, 20 predicted proteins | sample AD_UKC113_MetaG_FD_184450 | JGI IMG/M metagenome (GOLD analysis project Ga0208825, IMG submission 184450) | Active sludge microbial communities of municipal wastewater-treating anaerobic digesters from Hong Kong - AD_UKC113_MetaG (SPAdes)... | ecosystem: Engineered > Bioreactor > Anaerobic >...
GTCGCTGTCAGGGTCAGTTGGCTGGTAGCCGAAACCGCCACAGTTGCAGTTCCACCGATGACCATGCCCACTGGGATTGCAGCAGCCTTGCCTGGGATGACAACCGATGCAGTCAAGATATCTTCATCTGGGTTCTCAGGATCACCCGTCAGAACTGTGGCCTCGACCGAATAGGTCTTATCGGTTGGGTAATCGCCGTAGATATACATGAACTGGCCGGATGAACCGGAGTCAGCAGATTCGCCATTCTTCATGTCCCACGCAACGCCTAGGATCGGGAGAAGTGAAGTGACCGAGAACTTGACGCGATTGCCTGTGACGACCTTCTGGATCAGGTAATTGATCTCACCTTCTGGATCAAGGAACGACTGGCCGCGCCTGTTTGGCTTGTAGTAATCCACAGGATCATCGAGATCCTTGGTGCAGGTCAGTCGTTCGCCTGTGAGAGGATGAGCCCAACCCAGAGTGGTAGGAATGGCCTCAGGGAATGGCTTGTTTGACATCGGTTTCTCCTGAATGATGAGTCTTCAGCTCTATTTAAGGACAGTAAGAACCCCGGCCGAAACCGGGGTTCATCTTACCTGGAAGTCTCAGGCCGAGATTGGAGGACTCGGCGGAGCCAGGATCAGAAGTAGTAACGCAGGCCCAGCTCACCGATCAGGACCTCATTCTTGCCCTTGACGTCGACGCCGAGGCGCAGATTGTCATTGAGCTTGAGTTCAGCACCGACGGTACCCAGCCATTCCACCTTGTCCAAGTTGGCGTCACGCAGGTTCGCTGCGACCACACCACCTCGAAGCTCGAGATTCTTGAGCACCTGGGTTCGGATACCAGCTTCGGCTTCATAGGCGTACTTGTCGAGGCCACGGATGTCATCGACCAGGACGGACGCTGTGACCTTGCCGTAAACGTCGCTACGAGGCAGCAGGCTGGCGTGAACGCCGAATGCCAGATCAACGGTGCCTGCCGAGAAGTCGGAGTCAGTTGCGTTGGTGTAGTTGCCCTGGACAAAGAACTTGTCACCCAGTGACTTAGAGGCACCCACGGTGTAGGCGTTGAAGCTGACATCACGAACGTCGTTGGCGGTGACACCACCCTTGACGTAGTCCCAGTCAGCAGCGGTTGCGGCACCTGCTGAGAACGCCAGGACGACAGCAGTGATCAGAACAGCAAAGAACTTCTTCATGTATAACTCCTTTCTTCAGTTGGAAAAATCTAGGAACCTGCGCTTCAGGTCTTCTTGGTTCGTTCGAACATGCTCAGAGTTGATGACCTTCGCACCACGACCCTCTTCGATTCCGAAGAGCTTCTGTTTGTCTACATCGACACCGATAGTGAACCTGAGCTTCGTGGCTTTGTTGGCGTATCTTGTCTTGAGCTGCTTGACGAGCAATTGACCCATCGCATCAAGCTCTTCGGTTCGGATGAGACCCCACATACCATCGGCCGTTGCTGCGATAGCCATTGACTCCGCAACGTCACCCATTGATACATCGGACGCATCCTGACCACCGCGGTTGAACTGACTTGCAGTCCAAACGATGATGTCTTCTTCGACGGCTAGCTTGCGCAGTTCTTCTGCGACCGCCTTGTAGTAGTAGTAGGAACCAGAGGTACCATACTGCATACGGTACGATGCCATGATCTGAATGTAGTCAACCATGACCACGACTGGTTTGAAGTTGCGCTTCAAACGCAGGTCTGCAATCGTGCGCTTAATGTCGAGCGCCGTTGCCCCACCAGGTGGGAACTCCTTGACCACAATGCGTCCCATGGTCTTTTCACGGAGTGTTGCGATCTTATTTACGAACCGTTCGCGTCCAAGTTCTGCCAGAGCGTTCGTGTTCACATCCAGGATGTTTGCGTCCATACGCTGGAGCACAAGCTCTTCGCGCATTTCCATCGAGATGTAGAGAACGTCGTAGCCTTGTCGAGCGTAGTCAGCAGCCAGACTCACCAGACCTAGAGACTTACCGACATTGATACCTGCGAGCAGGATGTTCAGTGTCTTAGTCGGGACGCCGCCACATGTGATCTCGTTGAACTCGTCGATCAGGAACGGAATCTTCGTCGCTGGGTTCGTGTAGTAATCGAAGCGCTCGAGGGCGTTGTCGAAGTAGTCCGAACCGATCCGGTCGTCAAACGAGATCGCGATTGCCGTTGTCAGGATGTCAGGGATCGCAGAGACTGTGAGTTGCTTGTCCTTGCCCTGGTAGATCTGGATGGCTGCGTTGATCGCATTGTAGACCGCGCGATCGCGTACCCACGTTTCGGTCGTCTCTTCCAGCCAGTCCATAGACGTGGTTGGATTGATCGTGAAGATGTCAGACGCAACCTCTATGCTGCGTTCAATCATTCCTTCGTCGAAGCTGTACTCTGTCTTCAGGCCGACCATCAGAGTCGACTTGTCGATCAGCGTGTTGTACTTGGAAGTGAAGTCTGCGATCTTGGTGAAGACACGAGCCTCAGCTGCGTCTTCGAAGTACTCTTCCTTGATGTATGGTAGAACTTTGACCAGATAGTCGGCGTTCTTTACGAGCGCCGCGAGAATTACTCGCTCAGTGGAAATGTCAGACACCGTTCATCTCCCGATGTACAGCAAGGATTTGGTTGACGATATCTGTGTCAACCTCTCGAGCGATTTCGAGCGCCAATGTATCCAAGAAAAACATTTCTTTGTCGAAGACGCAGAACCTCTTTCCACGCCACTTGTGACGAATGAACTTCTTCTTCGCCTTGTAGTAATCGTCGTGCATCAAACCCCCGGTTTGTTGCCGAACACATAGAGGTGTGCTCGCAACGACACGTGATATCCTCGCTCCAGTGCCATGCGAACCACCGCCTGGTCGACTTGATGTTGCTGTTCGAGGCTTGCCCCCATCGGCATGATCCAGACTTCAGTTCCTTCAGGGATACCTGATGCGTGGTATTCAGACATTGCACGGGCGACTTCATCGAACGATTCCTCGGTCGCGTCGCAGACGAACTTGAAGTACTGTTTGAACAATCCCTCACCAACCAGGCGCTGATAGAGCGCATTCATAGGCACGATAGCCTTCTCCCAAGGTTCACCGCTCACGGAGAGCTTTGGTGAATTCGACCAGATGATCTGGCGGCCCGGAATTCGTAGGCACCAATGCCTCAGCGCGTCCATGTGCTTCGGCATTAGTGGAACGGCACAGTTGGTTTCGAACGTGATGGTTCGGAGATTGGCGAGCAACGGATGATTGATGAACTCGATCCATGCTTTCATGACGGACGTCGGTTCACCACCCGTGATACTCAAACCATAGAATTGCTTGGAGATTGGGTGTTGCCAGTTCTTTGCGTTGTCTGGTAGGAGACCGACAACGTGCTCGGCCAATTCATCTGTGGTGTAGGTTGTCCACATGTGCTTGAATCGGTCGTCCCAGGCGTAGATTGAATCACAGCCTCGGGTGATCTCTGGAATCTCATCCAGAGTCTTGAAGGCTGTCGGATCGAACCCGAGACCTTCGTTTGTTTCTGTATCGAGACCTTCAGGGTTGTTGAATCCCTTACAGGTGAATGGACACTTCGCTACCCGGATCCAGACCGATGTATCTAGTCGTCCAGTGACAGGGCCTTCTCCGTTTGGAGTCCCGTACCAGGACTCAACGACTGTAATTTTTGCCACGTGTTGTGCTCCAATGAATACCAGTAGATTGTACTGGATTGGTGCTGAGAAATCAACGGGTTCGGGATAGAGGATCTAGTTCTGCCACTGCATCCCAGTCGATGACACAACCAGCTTTGATGGGAAGGTCGTATTCCTCGACCAGGCGCGCTTCGAATTCATCGACCATCTGTGTTCGATCAGAACCGTCCGTCAACCATGTGCTGGTGTCGTCATTGCTGACAACCTTGAGCATGTTGTAGCAGTCATAGACGCCGAAGCCGTCGAGGTGTAGATCGAGAGCGAACACGACATCTTCGCCGCAACGCTGAGCCCACGGTTGCGGTGCCCACTCGTTCTTGAAGTAGTACTCTCGATTGTAGAACTTCACCATGTTCCTCAGGAACATTGCATGACCTGCTTGGCGAGGGTTCTTCTTGAAGGTCCAGAGGCTGTGACCATTGTTCGCTTTCAGTGCAGCGTCGATGCCGTGCCATTCAGGATGGATCGGTGAGAACAGGTCGATACCTGCGAGGCGATCGACATTCATCGTCATCAGTTCTTCCAGAATGCGATCACTACCCACGGTGTCGTTCAGGATGATGTCGTCATCAGCGAAGATGCCGAAGTCTTCAATACTTGAGTAGAATCGCCGAAGAAGCATGTTCCGGCTGTTCGCGATACCAACCCTCGGAGTTTTGATGTACTCAACGAGCAGGTGTCGGTACTCATCCTCCGGGCCCAGATTAGAGGCGGCCACAACACACTTCAGTCCCATCTCAGTCCAGTAGTGGAGCTGATCCCAGTGAGCCGCACGTCGACGGATACGTTCATCTGCGTCGTTCGGGAGATAGTGGATGATGTAGACAGTGCACAGCTTCACGGAGTGTACTCCAGCAACGCGCCGTTGATGTTCTCCTCCGAGACGTCGATCTTGATTCCGACACCCGGGTACCAGGACTTCAAGACTTCCAGCAGATCCTCCGCCAGCATCTCGCACGACTTATGGTTCACTTCCAAGGCACCACCACGATACTCTTGCTCAATCATGCGGCGCAACTGGATGAACTCAATGTCGCGGTTGGAGTGGTTGACTTCAACCCAGACCTTGAAGTAGAAGTAGTGGAAGTGCCGGTCTCCAAGGTGTGAGACGTCTAGGTAGTCGCCGGTCGCCAGTGACGGATGATCCTTCGCCTCGGGAAAGCAGTGATAACCTTCCTTGACGAACTGTGTGTAGACGTACATCTTCTTAGCCATGATGAAGGAGCTCCATTAGTTCTTTTCCAGTGAAATACTTCCAAGACTTGACCACTTGCTGGGCGACTGGCTGCTCGATGTATTCGCAGAGCAAGTCCATCGTCAGAGTCGCGATGTCATCCATCGAAGCGTCGTTGGCGTACTTGAATTCCGGCAGCCACATCTCCTCGTAGGAGAGGCGATCAGGCACGAGAACCTTGCAGCCTGCCATGACAGCTTCGAAGGGTGTGATGCCGAGTGTCTCTTGCAGAGCGAATGAGATGTACAGGTCTGACCTGAGCAGCTCGGTGTAGTAGTCGCGCTTGCTTGGGTTCTTGTACTTCTCGAGAACGTTCACGAATTCGAATCGGTCGCCGTACTTCGCAACCATCACCTGCTCGAGCTCCTTGAACAGCTCGGGTTGCTTCTCGGGTGCGAGGCGCTGCGAGAACACGATTCGATAGCGATTCCTCTTCTGATGAATCAGCGTATCTTGTGAGAAGTTCCTGATGTTCTGTTCCACATACTCCATCGGGAAGCCCGCCACGACACACTTGCGATTCTTACCGTGTGATGCTTCGAACAAGTCACGATGGAATTCTGTGGCGAATACGATCGTGTCGTAGGCTGCAAGGAAGGCTTGCTCGGCTTGGAGCGCCCACAAGGTGTCATTCATCTCATGTGACTTGATCGCGAGGCGATCCCATCCGTCGTATGCGCCCGCATGTGCGAGACCGACGATGTTGACTTTGATGCCGAGCATCACAGCCATGTAACGGATCTGGATGACACCTGGATGCCAGAAGTCGCAGACCAAGAACGTGTCACCGTCCTTGATATCGCCTGCTTCGAAGTGTCGAGCGATGATCTCGACCTGCCTGGACTTGTAGACGTTCGTCGCAGTCCAGTTCAGGAAGTCGCTCGACTCAGCCTTCGGAGGATCCATGACAGCGCCGATGTTGTGTACCGTCATTCCAGCATCGTGGATCATCTGCGGAATGTGCGAGTACCAGTCCCAGGTGTACCGAGTTTCGACTGGTTCGATTGGAACCACCCAGATTACTTTGCTCATCCGAACAGACCTCTCAGGCTCGTGACATTTGACTTGTTTCGAATCCGCCTCGAGATCAGTGAACGACCGACCGTGTTCTCCCATTCGGTGAACTGCGACATGTCACTGACGTGGCGGAAACTCTCAAATGCATGATAATACTTCTCACCCAAGATGTCAATGATGTGTCGATTGTCTTCCTTGAGATCGGTGATCATACCCATGAAGTTCGCGACGTTGTACAGTCCGATCAGGAACTTGAACGTGTCGTAGCGCCAGCGAGACTCGGTAGTGAATTGAATCTCTGAGCGCAGCTTCATGTTGAACAGCCGCATCTCACCACGGTCGATCTCGACGCCGAGTTCCTTGTTCTTGGCCTCGATATCATCCAGGATCACTTCCATGCGAGCCGAGCGACCACCCTTGTACGAGACGCGTGCGTCACGCAGCTGGTAAGCGAAGAAGCTGTCAGCTGAACTATGCGACGTGGAGTCGTAAGACACGAGTCCTGGATGATTGTAGGAGAGCATCGGCAACAGACGCTGCGAGCTACCTACTCCCAGGATGTGGACGTGACTCTTGATGTGCTCAGGAATGTCAAGCGTCTTGACGACGAATGCTCGCGTGAAGTCCTCGAGTTCTCCGAAGCCCAGTGATGCGCTCCCCAGAGCCAGGCCGCCGATGTAGTCTGAATGCTCAGGACCTACTGCATCAAGCACGCGGTCGATCCACTCCTTGTAGTGAGGGATGCTGTTGCCATGCGCGATCAGGAATGGACGGCAATGACCACCTTGCTCTTGCAGCGAGATGATCTGCTTCTTCAGGTTCTCACCTGTCTCGCGAGCCTTGTCTTGGAACAGCTCGTAATTGAAGAAGCGCGCGCTCGTGTCGTTGACACCAGAGTCACCGCTGGTCGTCAGAGGAATCTCGTCGAAGCTCATGCCGAAGTGGCTGAACTCGCCTTGAGTCTTGTAGACCTGCATCTTCTCCTTGTCGCCTGCATTCTCACCTAGGGTGATCATCTGAAGACCACCTGAGTCGGCGTAGATCGGAATGTCGTTACTGTATGACGTCCAGATCTTCTTACCGATACGGCGCTCCTTGTATGCGTTGAAGAGGACGCCGAATGTATGATCCGGCTCCGTCTTCTGCATCCAGCCGAATGCACGCTTCGAAATGTCTACGAACTCTGTTGAGTTGTAGACGTCAATGGTCGGGAGAATGAAACTCAGTCCCGACATCACATATTGATACGACATAACGCTCCTTAAGTCAGGTAGCTCATCAACTCCGAACGGAGATCAGGGTTGGTTCGGAAGCCACCGTGGAGGCTCGAGGTGATGGTCACACCGTCTGCATCTTCGACACCACGTGTCAGAACGCAGAAGTGTTGGCCCTTCATCACGACACCGACGTGCTCGGAGCCCGTGATGAACTTGACGGTTTCGGCGATCTGCGCCGTCAGTCGTTCTTGGATTTGCGGACGACGTGAGAAGAAGTCCACGATGCGTGACAGCTTGGACAGGCCGAGGACCTTATCTTCTGGGATGTACGACACCCAGCAGCTCAGGTCAGGACGGTGTGCAGTGCCGAAGTAGACGAAGTGATGTTCACATACCGACTTCACCGTGCAACGCTCGACGACGAGTTCGTCGTAGGTGATCTTGTTGTCGACAGCGGTACACTTCGGGAAGCGGTCGTAGTTCAGGCCGTAAAACAGTTCCTGGACATACATTTTGGCGATACGCTTCGGGGTATCGACTAGTGAATCATCGGTACGGTCGAGACCTAGGACGTCTAGGGTTTCGGCCATCAGCTCTGTGATGCGCTCGATCTTCTCGTCATCGGGTTCCAGAACCTTCGAAGTGATTGGTGTTTCGAGGCCTCTGGCCACCAGATGAGCGTGAACTTTCTGGCCGAGTGCGGGATCGGATTTACTCATAGGATTGATGTTTCCTCAGTGGATTGTCTACTACTTACCCGATAATTGTAAGCTCATCCTGCCTGCTTTTCAAGTAGAATGAGGAACTCTTTCAGAACTTCCTCTTCATGAGCTTCGAGGTCCGGGGGAAACTCGTTGTCTTGTGTCTCGACCTGTGCGCCGAGGATGGTGATATCTGCGAACAGTTCACCATCCTCGTTCATGGTAGCGTTTGCGATCTTGTATGCAACTGCGGGGTACTTGACGTCAACGAAAACGACGTAGTCTTCCTTAGCTTCGAGGCAGTATAGTTCCATGATTATTCCTCACGGCACGGGATTTCACCCGCAATCTTCGCGTCGGCGTAAAACTCCATGCCGGACTTGTGTTCGCCGTCCTTGTCCCAGCCGAACGTGACAGGAACGACAGCGACGACGTTGCGGCCCTCGAACATGTTGATCGAGCGCTTGGCTTCTACCTCGTTGAGCAGCAACCTGTGGCTGGTCTCGAACTTACCTTCGTTCTCGTAGATCACCATCCATGCGGTATAAGTCTTGTTCATAATCAAACCCCTTTCGTTTTCATCTTTTGCGTGTGGAATTTTAGGTCGAAGCCCAACTGCTCGTTCATTTCTTTCAGCTTCACTGCAACAAGGTCGAGGAATTCGAGATTGGCAATGAAGATTGGTAGTCCATCTGGGCCGATATCAAAGACAATGTACCAGACTGTCTTGTTCGCAAAGCCTGAAAAGAACGACTTCAAGTCGATCGCGTTGTCCTTGTCGCGTGAGACTGCGCCCCAGAACGCCCCCTTGTCGAGAGTCTTGTTCGCACCCTTCACCTTGTTCTTGATTGCCCACTCACGTAGTTCAGAGTTGGTGGCCACGGTCTTGCTGGCCTTCAGGAGCTCGGTGTTGTATTCCATCAGGTTCCAAATCCAACTGCCCTTCCACTGCTCGGTGAATGATATCTTACGCTGTGGTGGAAGTGACGAGATTGACTTGAGGACGGTGTTGAGCTTCGCCGTGTTTGCGCTAGATGCAAACGCCGACTTGGCGGAGCATGGACGCTTGATCAAATTACCTTTCTCGTCTTGGAGCGTGATGTAGTAGTCGACCAGCGGTTCGTTGCCTGCGGTCGGATATTCAATCTCGACCGCATCGTACTTATTCTTCTTGGAGTTGACATACCACAGAGGACCGATGATCTCAGCCAAGTCCTTAGCAATGTCCTTCAGCGGCAGCACGGTCTTCCAGGCTGACCAGTTCTTGGTGATGATCTGACGAGCCTTGTTGGACTGAGCTTGCGAGCCAAGCACGTAGTCACAAAGAAGCTGGACGTACTCGAAGGTCTCAGGGCCGATTCGACCACGCTGCTTTTCCATGCCGGCAAACATGTCCTTGATGATCTTGTCGAACTGCTTGGCTGGATACTTGTTCTTGATTCCTAGCTGTTGCGGCTTGAAGTCGGGCAGAGCTTCTCGACCCGGCTTCATCAAGTAGGACGTATGGATTGTGTACATACGTCCTTTGTACTTCACACCGTACTGAACGTTCGGTGCTTGGTTGCCCTTGTACTTCGGAGAGAAGTGAACCTTCTCTCCTGGGCGCAACTTCACGGTCTTCCCACTGTCGTCCTTGAGTTGGGGCTCTTTCGCCGCCAGCTTGGTTGACATCTTCACGGTGAGATCATGATCACGTCCGCGCAGGTACTTTGAGTAGCCGTCGTTGGCGCTGAGTTCAGTTGCCATTTCTGTTCCTTATGCCTCGTCGTCCGCCACGATCTCTGGCGGCAGTTCGTCAATGTCCGTATCCGACACATACAGGAAGTGCGTTTTCACGTACTTCTCGATCTGGTCGAGACGTTCCTGGGTCCAGTACTTCTTCGGATCCTTGTTGATGACCGACTCGAATGCCTTGGTGCCGTCATCGACGAACTCCATACGAGTCGAAACCTTCTTGAGCACGCCCGCCGCTTCCGCAAGCGGGACCAAGCCGTAGTAACGGTCGAGGCCGCCGCGGTGCAGGATGCGAGTCTTGACCTTCAGCTTCTCGCGAGTCAGACGAGACTTGTACGCGGTACATGTGACGATCGCACCACGGATCTCGTCGCCATCCTTGTCCTGTGCCTTGGTCATCGTGATGATCGTGGAGCACGCGTACTTGAAGCCGCCACCGCCGCTCACTTCGTTGCCGCCGTACATCGCCGTGACATTGGCATGGACGTGATTGGTGATAGCGAATGGAATTCGAGCGCGCCCCAGCTTCAGGGTGATGACGCGGAATACACTGCGAACCAGGGATGCACGAGTCATGTCCTTGACGTTGTTACCGGCCAGAGCGTCTGCCACTTCCTTCTCGGTCGAAAGCATGCCGAGTGAGTCGAGCATGAAGAACAGCGGAACGCGATCCTTCTCCTTGGTCTTCTCGTAGTTGTCGATGACCTTGATGCAGGAGTTGCGGAAGTCCTGCAGGGTCGTGCAAGGCACGATACCGACGCGCGTGACGTCGATGCCCTTGTCGACCAGCATCTGGCGAGAGATTGCCGACTCTGATTCGAAGATCATTGCCAGGCCATTTGGCTTCATGTCGAGGAACTGCTTCAGCGTCGAGAGTGCAAGCATTGTCTTACCAACACTCGATTCAGCCGCAAAGCCCGTTGCCTTTGAGTCAGGGATACCACCGTAGATGGATCCAGAGATCAAAGCGTTCAGGGTGTAGGAGCCTGTGTCGTAGTAGCCCGACACGTCACCAGCTGCGATGCCTTCATCGGCAATTGCGGCCCACTCGTTTCCTGTTGCTTTGAGGAATGTGGTCAAATCTGTCATTGTGTATCGTCTCCATGATATTGATCTAGTAGTCGCTGAACCACGGGTGCGGCTGATTCGTGGTTCATTTCCGTCTGTAGTTCGTCCACTGAATCCTTGATCTCATCCCAACGCTTCATGAAAACACTGTCGTTGATCTTAGAATCCATGTACTCGTCCGCCACCTTGAGCAATGGAAGTGTGAGTGAAACTGCATTTTGTACTGCACGTAGATTGTCGAGGATGGCCTCGGGCACCGGTTCGTACCTGTCACCGAACATGATCTCGCGTTCATCATCATCTTCATCGTCGCCGAGGTCTAGGGAGGCGACACGTCCACCTCCCGGCATGTCCTCTTCAACCTCGATGAAGTTGTTCAGGTCGTGCAAGAACTTGATGACTGCTAGGGTGGGGCTGTCTTTCATCCGAAGAGTCCTGAGAGCGTGGAACGAGGTGGGTTGACACTCCAACCCACAAGCGTCGCGAACGATTCAATCGGGTCCAGGAAGACACTCTTGAACTGTCCCTCGGTGTCCAAGTATTTAGATAGTTCGAATTCCTCAGGAATTGAGCCCTGGAAGGCGATGTAGTTGTTTCGAACCGGATTTGGACTCTTCAGCTGGTAGAGCTTGATCTTGGCACCGTTCCTGATCCTCGGATACTTACGTTGCAGGTTGAGTTTCATCAGAAGCTGGTTGTGAACGTACGCCGCCTTGGAGTTGTATGACTTCGAATCTTCCACGTTCGACACGCTGAGGGTCTTAGCCTGTTGCGTAGGTGTCAGACCCATGTACACCGTTCGGAAGTCCTTGATGCCCTTGTCGAATCCTTCCCTGTCACCCTTGAGGATCTGCTCGTAGCAGACCTTGAGCTGTTCACGGCAATGCTTCGGAGTCGCGCCCTTGATCGCTTCAACGCCTGTGACCTTGACCTGCGGAGTCGCGTAACGAACACCTTCCATGTCATGTACGAGCAGGATGTAGTTCTTCTTCGCACGCCAGACTCCTGTCGATGCAATCGCTTCCTTCTTCATGTCCATCAATTGAATCTTGGCGCCGAGCTTGGTACCTAGGCGTGAGAATGCAGCAGCCAGGAACGGCTGGAACTCGTTGAGGATGAAGTTGTTCAGCTCGTCAACGGACTGATCGATGTTGGACGGATCCGTCGGCTCGTTGTCGAGAGTCAGATACGCCGAGTCGGTATCAGCCGCAATGACGTAATCGCGATCCTTCGTGCCGTATCGATCGTTGAGGTAGGCATTCATCCTCTTGATGATGAATCGAATGGTCAGCTGACCAGTGATCGTGATGCCTTCCGCGATGTTGCGGTTGTAGTACCTGAAGCCCGCGTTCGCTGAAGCACCGTATCCGGAGTTGGCCAGAACCTTCATCGCTCCTTGCGTAGCGTCGTAGGCTGCTGCAAGGTTATCGTACTCATGTGCTCGAGCATCGTCTTTCTTGCCACCCTGCCTCAGATACTCTTCCTTTTCCTTCTTGGTCTTGAGCATCAGCTTCTTGTTGGTCTGACGTGTGTCGAACACGTACTTCATCGCGCGAGGCAGAACACCTTCATGCTCTTGCGAGAACCATGCGCCATTCGCCGTGCAAGAGAATCCTTGAGCACGAGCCTCGATGCAGAGATCCTCGCCTTTGAACAGACGCTCCATGAAACTCATCGGATCAGCATCAGCTTCACGCTGCAGAGTCTCAGGACTCATGTTGTACATCATGCAGATCGAGGGGTACAGTGATGTCAAGTCGAGCGAGCAGACCCAGCGATACTTGCCTGCGATCGGGTCCTTGACCCACGCACCCTTGATCGGACCTGTGGATGCCTTGCGCTTATCAGGCGGGATGATGACGCCCTCCTCGCCGAGCATGTTGTAGATCAGGTTGTCCCAGAGCTTCACCTTGCCGTACATCTCTTGGTAGCGAGTCTTGGTCATCAACGTCATGGTGATTGCCAGACGAATCAGCTGAACCTTCTGATCAAGTCGCTCGACCAGCTCGACGTCTCGTTCGTTGTACTGGATGTACTTGTTGAATCCCCTGAGGTACAGCTCCATCAGGTTGTCGTCGAACTCTGAGTAGTCAAGCTTCTGTTCCTCGAGCTCCTCGGTCGCCACGTAGTCCAACGACCACTGTTCGTACTTCTTACCACTGAAGCGCTGGAACAGGATCATGTAATCGAGAGTCGGCAGACCGAGGATTCGGTACGACGTCATCTCGAACTCTTTGTAGTTGTATGGGCGGATGCAGTTCCTGACGTTGGTGTCGTTGTGGAATGGTGACAGGCGAATTTCCTGGCCTGGCAGAATGCGCTTCAGTCGGTTCACAATGTACGGCACGTCGAATCCGTCGATGTTCCAGCCTGTCAGACAGTCTGGGTCCATCGAGCGAACGTAGGAGAGGAACTCAACCAGGAGTCGCTGCTCACTGTCACACTTGATGAACACTCGATCTGGGTCCGGCTCACCTGTGTAGTCCTTGAGTGCGAACGTGACCTTCGCCTTCTTGCCGAAGATCTTGCAGCTAATCGAGGTAATCTCGTATTCGGCCTTTTCTGGATCAGGGAATCCGCCCGGTCGAAGCAACGGAAGTTCATCCGTGATGTCGTACCAGCGCTCGTTGTACTTGTCCCAAATCTGTGTCTTCTTGTTCAGGTTCGGAATGTTCTCGACAGTCGATACCCATTCCTCGTCACCCAACCTGCAACGGATCTCATCCCATGGATCATATCCATCGAATCGCGTCTCGATGTCGAAGTTCAGGATCCTGTACCAGTTCAGGTTGAAGTCGATCTTGCCTGGGTATTTGTGGTTGATGAATTGATGCGCGAGACTCGTCTGTCCATAGATGTCGATTCCTTCATACCTCTCCATGAACTCCATCGCCTCAGAGATGCTCGAGAATTCAGTCTTGCGAAGCTGTTCACCATACAGTGAACGGTGCGAACCCGCCCCTTTCATAAATAGTTCGATAGGGAATCCTGTTACGACCTCTCGATGGCGCGAGCCGTCCGGACCAATCCATCGGTGGTAGATCTTATTCCCGATCTTATCGCAAAAAGTGTAGAAACTCAATGACCCCTCCTGTAGAGACTGTCTCTGCTTTCACGAACTTAGAATTCCTGAAAACGCTGGTTGAAAATTCGTTTATGGCCGCCGCCGGCATCTTCACGGCACTCTTTATGCTAATTGTTTCCATCCTACTTTTCAAGGGGATGACGAAACTGGATCTAAAGGGGTTGTTCACCGAGAATCCGGGTGATCGGTTCATTTCGAATTCGAAGTTCTGGTCGAACATTGCCTACTTCGTTTCGACGATCGCATTCCTCGCGATCAACATTGCAGCCCCAGGCGCTGCTTCTCTTGAATTCATCTGGGTTGTCTATCTAGGTGTTGTTGGTGCGTCGGCCGCGGTTCACAAGTTCCTGAGCCTGCGTTACAGTGCCGCTGGTATGATCGCGCGCCAAGAAGCTCAGGAAGCTCAGGAATATGAATACAGTGATGATCGTCCAAGCCGCGCACGTCGCCGTCGTAATCGCACGATTGAAGACAGAGACGAAGAGCCCACGCACGATCCAGTACGTGAGCTTCCGGAAGGCTACTCTGACCGATGACTTACTTGCTCAGGAGCTGAATGCCTGAGCCGTACATCGAGCTATACTGATTGCGCAGCTCTGTCACTGGTTCGAACGATTCACCATTGAACAGCAGTTCGTCACGACCTAGGTTGACCTTGGTGTCGGTCGTGAGCATCAGCAACGGAATAAACTGGACGCCTTGTGGGCCAGACATCAGAAGTACTGGGTTGTCGACAGTGACCGCGTGAGTCGCCTCTCCTGCTCGTTGCTCGGAGAGGTCACCGATGATCTGGCCGCTCTTGGTGAAGATGATGCGGATATTCATAATCAAGCTCCTGTGCTGCCGAACCCGCCCTTGCGCGTTGTTTTCGGCTGTGGTGGTAGTGTGAGTGCAACGATGCCGTTCTGTAGTCCCAGGTGTATCAGAATACCCTGCGCAATGCGTTCACCGTGTTCGATTGTCTGGGTGACACCTGAGTTGTTCGTGATGGACACGAAGACTTCCTGCACGTAGTCAGAGTCAATGACCGCGACACTGTTCGTGAGCATCAGACCCTTCTTGAAGGACGTTCCGCTTCGTGGATAGATGTTCACCATCGTGAAGTCGGGTATATCCATGAAGAGTCCGGTCGGAACCAGAACACGATACCCCGCAGGAATGTAGAGCTTGTTGTCCTTGCGCACGCGAAGTATGGACGGACCGAGCGAATACATCGCCGTCACTTCATCGCCAGCAGCCAGACATGCCGCCAGGTCGAATGCTGCTGAGCCAGGCGTTGCCTTCGATGGGATGCTTGCGCCGCGATCAGCAAAGATCCCGATCCTGAGCGGAGGATTGACGATGTCTTCGAACGGAACACCAGGTACATCCTCGTCCTTCACTGCAATGGAACCTGGCAGATCACCGTAAGGAAATTCTGTCACGACCTGGCTATAGCCCGTCGTCTCTGTCATGTTCAGCACCCCGAGGTCAACGCCTTCTGGCGCGGCGGCGAGGTCAATTTTATCAATTTTCTTGCGACCCATTACGAACTCCCATTGTGTACTTGGCCTTGCAGGCCCACTGATTCTTCTCACGGTACGGGATGATTGACAACCCGTTTGGTTGAGTCTTTCGAGGCGCGAGGATGCCACGCACCAGACCCCATTCTTCAAGCAGCGAAACGACGTATTCGAGACGGTCTTCATCCTCCTCGGAGTAATTCGTCATGCGTGTACGACCATCCAGCAGGAACAGTTGCTTGAAGTGGCAGATGTAATACTTACCCTTCTTGTGCAACACATGGCAGGTTTGCCAGAGTACCTGTTCACCATTCTGCCGACTTGGGATGCCGATACGCGTGAGCGTCTCGCGCACCTTCAGGAACTGATCCTTGTCGAGTGGCTCTACTTCGAATAGTGTTTCAACGACTTCCTTTCTTCCCATGATTACCGCCCTTGTCAAGTTCCTTCTCGATTTCAGAAAGGTGCGGTCGTAGGAGTAGCAGGACGTCTTTGGCTTTGCGGCGGCTGTAGCCGAACGCTTCTTGGATCAATCCAAGTTCCTTCTCGTCGTCCTGATTCTTGTGCCACTTACCAAAACGCTTACGCTTCGGGAGGCCGTAGTAGTAGAAATCGAACTGAGCTTGCTTATCGAGACGCCACCAGCGGTTCATTTCGTTTGCGAAAATGACGCTGTCCATGGTGTTCGAGAAGACTCGGTTGATCATATACGGCGAATACCCTACCTCGTCAACGTCCAGGGGACCTTTCTTCTCATTGATGACCGAAGCGATGTCAAAAGGACTGAATTTGTCAGCCATCATTGTGCTCCGTCTGAGTTATTTAGTCCATTGAGCATTTTGAGATCACGAGCAGGTTCGAGAGACCAGGTCCATTTCTTGATGTAATTGAACTTCCGACCTCGTCGAAGGACAGACTGTCGAACCCAGCCGAGACGCCTCGGCTTCGCTCGAACCTCAACCGTCACGATTTTGATATCGACAGATCTCATCATTGGAATTGACAATCCGCCATGATCAGAGTGAGCATCGCCACCATGTTGATTTCCTTGTCCATGACGTGAGACTCCTTGTAGTCGTACTCGGCCAGGGTGAGGATCATCTGTGGGATGGATTCGGGTTTCAGGAGTAGCGAGACCTTGTCGTAGATTGCGCGGCGCATTGACGCTCCGTCGTTGTCGAGGTTCTCAACAACCCAGGCACGCATTTTGCCAAACTCTTTCTTCTTCAGGATCTCGACCAATTCCTTGAGCGCGTTGTCGTCGAGACCGATCTGGGAAGTGATCTTGAGTTCGCCCGTCGAGCAGTAGCGCTGGAGTAGGTTCCAGGTTCGACGGTAGTCGGGGAAGTTCTTCTTGATGACCGCGAACAGCTCGAGCTCGTTGTAAACGATGCCCTTGCTCTTCAGTACCTTCTCGATCGCGGTAGCGAACTGGATGAGCAGGGCGTTGCGCTCAACCTTCTCGATCGAGAAATCCACGATCGGGGCGCGGCTCGTGATCGCTTCGATG
>Ga0208825_1001589_pt1 | contig 16739 bp, 16 predicted proteins | sample AD_UKC113_MetaG_FD_184450 | JGI IMG/M metagenome (GOLD analysis project Ga0208825, IMG submission 184450) | Active sludge microbial communities of municipal wastewater-treating anaerobic digesters from Hong Kong - AD_UKC113_MetaG (SPAdes)... | ecosystem: Engineered > Bioreactor > Anaerobic >...
ACCCACCCGCCGGCTCAGCGCTGAGCCGGCGGGTGGGTGGGCGGCTGCGGCAGCCACCGAAAACCCAAAGCGCCCAGCGCCAGCAACCCGGCGATGCAGCCGAACACCGGGCCGAAGGGGTCGATGCCGTGCGCCTGCGCGATGGAGGCGATGGCGCCCGTCAGCCACTGCACCAGCGCCACGCCCATGAACAGGGCCATGGTGTACAGCGCCATGGCGCGGCCGATCACCGCCGGCTCGTAGGCGTCCTTCACGTCCGGGTACTGCAGCGTGGCAAAGCCGGACACGGCGCACACCAGCAGCATCAGCACCACGTCCATCGGCGCGCTCACGCCCAGCGCCAGCAGGCCGAACAGCGCCGCCGACGCCAGCGTGCCCGTCAGCATCCAGGTGCGGCGCCGGCGCGGCCCCGGGTCGAGCCGGCCGAACACCGGCAGGCTGGCCAGCGCCACCACCGTCAGCACCACGGCCAGGTTGCCGGTGGCCACCAGGCTCCAGCCGTGGCGCTGCATCATCACCGGCCCCAGCCACAGCCCGCGCAGCGCCACGAATGAGGCGTAGGTCACCAGCGCCAGCGCCATGATGCCCAGCGTGTGCGGCAGCCGAAACAGCGCGCCGAAGGTGCGCGCCGCCTCACGCAGCGATTCGCGCTGCGTCGTCGCGGGCGGCGGCGGCTCGCGCATCCATAGCGCGATGGCGCCCCAGGACAGCGCTGCGCAGGCCGCCAGCACCCAAAAGCCCATGCGCCAGGAGCTGAGCTCGATCAGCCAGGCCAGCGGCGTGCCGGTGGCCAGCATGCCCACGCCGCCCACCGCCAGGATGATGCTGGACACCATGGTGTAGCGCGCCGGCGGAAAGTGCCGCGCGATGTAAACCGTGCACACCAGAAAGGCCGGCGCGCAGCCGATGCCGATCAGGACCTGCCCGGCCACCAGCCAGGCAAAGTTGCCCGCCAGCGCCGACATCACCGCACCCAGCACCATCAGCGGCGAGGCCGCCAGGATGGTGCGCCGCACGCCGTGCATGTCGATGCCGATGCCCATGAACAGCTGCAGCGCGCCAAAGGCGAAGTGGTAGGCTGCCGCGAACACGCCCAGCTGCTGCGGCGACAGGTGCAGCTCGGCCTGCAGCGGGTCGGCCATGATGGCGGCCACGGTGCGAAACGCCTGGCTCATCGCAAAGCCGGTGGTCAGCAGCAGCAACGCGGCCCAGCTGCCGCCGGTGGGCACGGTTCGGGCGGGGTGTGGGGCGGCAGTCATGAGGCAGGTGGGTGTGGTGTGTCGGTCCGCAGTGTGCAGCAAGCGGCCGGCACGCGAGCGTAACCGCTGGCCCGGGCCCGACCTGGTCGCCTGCGGGACGGTGGCATCATCCCGGCATGGAATCGACCCGTTTCTTGCTGGTGCGCCACGGCGAGACCGCCTGGAACGCCGACGGCCGTTTGCAGGGGCACCTCGACATTGCGCTCAACGACGTCGGCCGCGCGCAGGCGCGGCGGCTGGCGGCGGCGCTGGCCGACGAGCGCGAGCCGATCGACATCATCTACAGCAGCGACCTGGCGCGGGCGCTGCAAACCGCCCAGGCCGTGGCCGATGCCACCGGCGCGCCCCTGATCGCCACGCGCGCGCTGCGCGAGCGGGACTTCGGCGCCTTTCAGGGCCGCAGCTTTGCCGCCATCGAAGCCGAACTGCCCGACGAGGCCGAGCGCTGGCGCCGGCGCGACCCCGACTGGGCGCCGCCCGGCGCGGGCGAATCTTTGCTACAGTTTAAAGAGCGTATCACGCACGCCGTATGCGCGCTGGCGGCCAAAAACATCGGCAGGCACGTGGCCATGTTCACGCACGGCGGCGTGCTGGACGTGCTGTACCGCGCCGCCACCGGCCTGGGCTTGCAGGATGCGCGCACCTGGCGGCTGGACAACGCCGCCATCAACCGCCTGCTGTGGACCCCCGACGGCGGCCTGACCCTGGTCGGCTGGGCCGACAGTTTTCACCTCGAGGACGAAGCCCGCGATGAACGCTTCACTTGAAATGAAACACCCCCAGCCTCCACTCGCTGCGCGATGTTTCGCCCACCCCCTTGCAGGGGGCATCGCCAGTGGCCGGGGAGACCCCGGCCACGGCGATCGCTGGCCTGGCCTGCTCCGCGGCCCTTCGGCTCTTTGGGTGTTTCATGCTCTGCGGGTGGCGCGCAGCGCCATGAACAACTGAAATGGCGCCAACCTTGCAAGCCCTCGTCGGCCAAGGCGTGGACGCCATCGACACGCCCGCCCTGGTGGTGGACCTGGACGCCGCCAACCGCAACCTGCAGCGCATGGCCGAGTTTGCCGAGCGCCACAACGTGCGCCTGCGCCCGCACGCCAAGATGCACAAGAGCGCCGCGTTTGCCCACATGCAGCTGCAGGCCGGCGCCGTCGGCCTGTGCACGCAGACCGTGGCCGAGGCCGAGGCGCTGGCCGCCGGCGGTGCCAACGACCTGTTCATCAGCAACCAGGTCGTTGCCCCCGCCAAGCTGCACCGCGTGGCCGCCCTGGCCCACCTGCTGAAAGGGCGCGGCGGGCGCTTGGCCATCGCCGTGGACAGCGAAGGCGGCATCGAGCGCCTGGCCCAGGCCATGCGCCTGACCAACGCCGCCATCGACGTGTTCGTCGAGGTGGACATCGGCCAGGGCCGCTGCGGCGTGGCGCCCGGCGCCGCCGTGGTCGATCTCGTGCGCACCCTGGCGGCGCGCGCGCCCAGCCTGCGCTACGCGGGCCTGCACGCCTACCAGGGCGGCGCCCAGCACCTGCGCAGCGTGGCCGAGCGCCGCGCCGCCATCGACCGCGGCGCCGAGCAACTGCGCGCCACCCGCGCGCTGCTGGCCGCCGCCGACCTGGCCCCGCCGCTCATCACCGGCGCCGGCACCGGCACCTTTGCCCACGAGGCCGCCAGCGGCCTGTGGGGCGAGATACAGCCCGGCAGCTTCCTCTTCATGGACGCCGACTACGCCCGCAACCAGCGCGATGCGGCCCAGCCCGCGTTCGAGCACGCGCTGTTCGTCAAGTCGCAGGTCATCAGCGTCGCCTTTGATCACGCCGTGTGCGACGCCGGCCACAAGAGCCACGCCATCGACAGCGGTGGCCCCACCGTCCACCCGCTGCCCGGCCAACCGCCGCTGGCCACCCGAAACGGCGGCGACGAAGCCACCATCCTCACCCCGCTCGAATCCGGCGGCGAACTGCCCGCCCTGCCGGCCCTGGGCGACACCGTGTGGCTGATCCCCGGCCACTGCGACCCCACCGTCAACCTGCACAACCAGCTCATCGCCGTGCGCGGCGGCCTGCAAGAGGGCCGCGTCGAAGCCGTGGTGCCGGTGCTGGCGCGGGGGGTGTGGTGAGGCGTCATCCCCACTGCGTTCAAGAACTCACGCTTTGATAGCTGCTTGCGCTTGCCCAGTATGGGGTAGGGCCGAATTTTGATAAAAATACCGAAGCAATGAAGGGTTACGCAGGCTTGCGGGTTGTCGCCAGGGCGCACGCTGGCCAGCGCTCGTGCCGGTAGTAATCGTGCTTGAAGCCTGCGGCAATGAGCGGCGCGGTGCCGCCGGGGGGCGGCTCGAATCGGGGCTGCGCCGGTTGAGTCATGACAGGTCGCGCTCGTTGCGACGCGCCGTTGGCATCCATGAACAAGAAGCCGCCGGGTTGGATCTCGCACCACAGGCCACTTTGGACTTGCGGCCAAAAAAATGATGACGCCATTATTTAATGTTGATCTGACCCCGTTTCCCCCCCGTTTCCCCCCCCCGTCCGGCACCATCAGGCCCTCCACCAACCTCACAGCACGGCAGCGAGGACAGGCAGCGGCTGTGAGGTCGGCAGCGAACATGGGTCAATTCGATGTGGGTTCAGATGGCGTCACGTCAAAGTCCTCATCGCTGGGTGACCACCAGGGAGAATGGGAGTCACGCCAGATGAAGCAGGACGGGACTTGCTTACGCTCATTTTCAGGGGTGAATTCCTGCCGGAACTCCTTCAAAAAGCCAGTCGCAAGGTGAGCATCGGGGCCATATTGCGGTGCCTTGATCGTCTTATATCGCTTGAGGTAGCCACCGGCAGAACGGTCTTCTCCATCCTCCCGCCACTCGCTGTACGGAATCTCTCGCCGGGTGTTTGCAAAGTGGACGGGCTTCACAGTGGCTCCGAGCCCCGGCCACCAGTAATAGACCCGACCAAAGTAGATGCTGTGCAAGTACCTTTCATATAGGCGGGGTCGGAATGGTGATGTACCCAGCGGACTGGTAAGAGGCACAACCCAAACAATCGGCACCCCCCAGACTGAATAAGCTTTCGTTCGCTCCATGATCTTAGGCAGCGAGTAGGCGCTAATCTGGACTTCGACGACAAACGGCTTCTTGTTGATACGACCGCAGATGTCTGGCACAAGCGTAGGGCGGCCTTTGTCCGTTTCGTCTTGCAGCACCTTTTGTACCGTCCAGTTACCGCTGGGGTCAGCTTCAGTGAGTGCTGCGGCTATCTCCGCTGTGCACTGGTCATGGAGGTGCATCTCCCTGGCACCCACGACCGGACTAAGCCGTGCAGCGTGTGCGAAGTGGTCCACTTTCTCTGAGCACTTGCGGATCACTGCATCTGAGTAGCAAGCCGGGCAATAGAAAGGGCCGTCCGCCTTCGTCGCAGTGGATGCCTCACAGAGTTGTCCCGTCTTCAAGTTGCGAGCAGAGCGGGACAGCAGCCCACTACATCCAGCGGCTTCCGCTTCGCGTTCCCGGGCTCGCTGTGAAAGCTGCTCTTTGTTCATCTGGGTCATTCCGCATTTGTATCAGGCGTCGAGTAGGGGAAATGGGGTCAGATCAACATTAAAGGCTTTGGGCACGTGGGTGGAGTGGTGGCGCTGAGCCCGGCGCGGGCGGCGTTGGATTGCTCGGCACCAGGTGGGTCACGACGCCGGGAAGGTTCTTGCTGGTTTTCTCGACAATCTGGCCGGCGAGGTTGGCGAGCAGGTCAGTGATGAATTGCCGTGCATTCAAAGACCATGGCCTGATCCTGTGTCCACTTCTGGATGATGCTGCCCGTGCTGCCCGTGTTGCCTATCACGTCACCGCGTGCTGAAAGACTCGAATGCGCGGCGCGATCCGCTCTTGCTGAGTTCGGGTTGTTGTCCGCATGTCGTACTCGGTTTGCAGATTGATCCAGAAGCGCGGCTCCATCTGAAAAAACAGGCCAAGGCGCAACGCCGTATCGGCCGTGATGGGCCGGTGGCCGTTCACGATTTCGCTGACACGGCTTGGCGACACATCGATGTCGGCGGCAAGCTGCCGGGCCGAAATGCCCAGAGGCTTCATGAAGTCCTCCAGCAGAATTTCGCCAGGGTGAATCTCGTCAAGTAGTTTCGGCATGTTCGGCTCCTAGTGGTAGTCCACGATTTCAACCCGGTGTGCACCATCTTCACGCCAGATGAAGCACACCCGCCATTGGTCGTTGACCCGGATGCTGTGCTGCCCCTTCCGGTCATCTTTCAAGGCCTCAAGCTGGTTTCCTGGGGGAACCCTCAAGCTGGCCAGAACTGTGGCCGCATGCAGTTGCAGCAACTTCCGCCGAGCGACACGCTCGATGCTCCGAAACCGTGGCACCGCCTGACTGCGAAAAAGAGCCTCGGTGTCAGGGCAGTTGAACGAGTGGATCATGCTCCATTGTGTTCCGTATAACGGAATCCGTCAATAGGAAAACACATCAAATTCGGCTCGCCCGCAGTTTTTCCAGCGCCGTCGCAAAGACCACCAACGACGCGCCGGGAAGAGTCGGATCAGATCAACATGAAAGGCGGATCCTCCATTGCGACAACACTCTTGGCCGCTGGTCACACCCCGCAACGCAGCCAAGCTGTCATAGCCCAGCCGACGCCGCCCCAATCCAATCCACCCCCGGCGGCACCGTTCGGTTCACTCCATGCCGCTGCGGCGCCGACGCACGGCAACTCCCCTACACCACCTGATCTTCGTGCGCAGCCGGCGCCGGCGCGCCGCCGGCCCCATTGGCGCCCGATGCCGTCCACTCCTTGGGTACGTGGGTGGGGGTGTCGGCGCTGGGAACGGCACGGTGCGCGTTGGATTGCTCGGGCACCAGGTGGGTGATGGCGCCGGGGTGGGGGGCGCGGCGGCGGGTCAGGGCTTCGGCAATTTGCGCGGCCGATGCGGGGCGGCCGGCGACGGTGGGGCGGATGTCGGGCGCGCCGTCGGGCTCGCCCGCATCGGGGTTGCGCGGGTTGAAGCTGTGCGCGTCGGCCAGCGGCCAGTACAGGCGATACACGTTGAGCTGGTGCGACAGGTCGTTCAGCAGGGCGCCGGGCCGGATGGTGGGCATGATGGCCGACAGCAGGCGGATGCGCTCGCTGTCGATGCGCCGCACGATGTGGTGGGTGCTGAGTTGGTCGGGGTGCATCAGGCCGGCGGCCTGCAGCAGCTCTTTCAGCGCATGCAAGGTGTTGGCGTGGTACTGCGCCACGCGCGGGGCCTTGTCGGCCACCACCAGGGCGCGCTCGCGCTTTTGGTCTTGCGTGGTGATGCCGGTGGGGCAAAAGCCGCTGTGGCACACCTGCGCCTGGATGCAGCCCAGCGCCATCATGAAGCCGCGCCCCGAATTGCACCAGTCGGCGCCCAGCGCAAACATGCGCGCCAGGTCGAACGAGGTGATGACCTTGCCGGCGGCGCCGATCTTCACGCGCTCGCGCAGGCCGGCGCCGATCAGCGTGTTGTGCACCAGGTGCAGGCCCTCCTGCACGGGCGCGCCCATGTGGTCGGCAAACTCGATGGGGGCGGCGCCGGTGCCGCCTTCGGCGCCGTCCACCACGATGTAGTCGGGGGTGATGTCGGTCTCGAGCATGGCCTTGACGATGCCGAACCATTCCCAGATGTGGCCGATGCACAGCTTGAAGCCCACCGGCTTGCCGCCCGACAGCGTGCGCAGCCGGGCGATGAAATGCATCAGCTCGACCGGCGTGGAGAACGCGCTGTGCGCCGAGGGCGAGATGCAGTCCACGCCCACCGGCACGCCGCGCGCGGCGGCGATCTCGGGCGTGACCTTGGCGCCGGGCAGCACGCCGCCATGGCCGGGCTTGGCGCCCTGGCTGATCTTGATCTCGACCATCTTGACCTGCGGCTCGCGCGCCTGCGCGGCAAAGCGCTCGGCGTTGAAGCTGCCGTCGGCGTTGCGGCAGCCGAAGTAGCCCGAGCCGATCTCCCAGATGATGTCGCCGCCGTGCTCGCGGTGGTAGCGGCTGATGCCACCTTCGCCCGTGTCGTGCGCAAAGCCGCCGATGCGCGCGCCCTGGTTGAGCGCCAGGATGGCGTTGGCCGACAGCGCGCCAAAGCTCATGGCCGAGATGTTGAACACGCTGGCGTTGTACGGTTGCGTGCAGGGCGAGGCGCCCGCGCGCGGCGTGCCGGGCTCGCCGCCGATCCAGATGCGAAAGTCGTGCGAGTCGATCCTGGTGGTTTGCAGCGAGTGGTTGATCCACTCGTAGCCCTTGGCGCCCACGTCCAGCTTGGTGCCGAAGGGCCGCACGTCGGGCGCGCCCTTGGCGCGCTGATAGACCACGGTGCGCTGCGCGCGGGTAAAGGGCTCGCCCGCGTCATGGTCGCCCTCGACGAAATACTGGCGGATCTCGGGGCGGATGAACTCCAGCAGAAAGCGCATGTGCCCCAGCACGGGGTAGTTGCGCAGCACCGCGTGGCGCGTCTGCGTGTAGTCGCGCCAGCCCAGCAGCGTGAGCGCGCCGAAGACCACCAGCGGCACCCACGCGCCGCGCCCCCAGATGGCCAGCGCCACCGCGCTGAGCACCACGCCCAGCGCGCACAGGGCCCAGGTGGTGAATCGAATGCTTTGCGCAAAGGGCATGGGCTTGGACATGGGCGAGGCTCCGGGCGAGTGGGCGGCGGGTGGCCGCGCCGTCCGGATCATCTTACCGAACGCTTGCCAGCGCCGGGCGTGCCCGCTGGGCGCGGCGCGGCGCGTGCGGCGCCTCAGGCCGGCGGCAGCAACTGGAGCAGCCGCGCCAGCGCGTGCGCCACCGTCTGCGCGCGCACGGCGGCCCGGTCGCCGGCAAAGTGGCGGCACTCGGTTTCGGTCACGCCCGGCACGTGCCAGCCGAACCACACCGTGCCCACCGGCTTGTCCACACTGCCGCCACCCGGCCCGGCCACGCCGGTGACGGCCACGCTGGCGTGCGCGCGGGCGTGGGCCACGGCGCCGCGGGCCATGGCGCGCGCCACCGGCTCGCTCACCGCGCCGTGCCGGGCGATGACGTGGGCGGGCACGCCCAGCAGCTCGGTCTTGGCGGCGTTGCTGTAGCTGACGAAGCCGCGCTCGAACCAGTCCGACGAGCCCGCCAGGTCGGTGCAGGCGGCGGCGATCAGGCCGCCGGTGCAGCTTTCAGCGCTGGTCATCATCCAGCCGCGCTGCGTCAGCGCTGCGGCCAGGCTTTGAACGATTTGGGCCGCTTGCGCGCGTGCAGCCTGCGCAAGCAGCTCATTTTTTTGTAGTGAATCGGTCATAGCGCACGCGCCAGCGCGATCACCAGCAGCGCGCAGGCGGCGGCCACCAGGTCGTCCAGCACGATGCCCAGGCCCCCGCGCCAGCCGCGCGCGTCGTGAAACAAGCGGTCGGCCCAGCCCACCGGGCCGGGCTTGACGGCGTCGAAAAACCGGAACAGCGCAAACGCCGCCAGCTGCATCCAGAAGCCCGCCGGCAGCACCAGCCACAGCACGATCCAGAAGGCGACGATCTCGTCGGCCACCACGGCGCTGGGGTCGGCCACGTTCAGGTGGTCGGCGCTGACGGTGCAGGCCCACCACGCCACCGGCAGCGACGCGGCCAGCAGCCAGCCCAGCTGCGCGGGCGACAGCCACAGCCCCAGCACCACCCAGGCCAGCCAGGCCCACAGCGTGCCCACCGTGCCCGGCGCCACCGGCGACAGGCCCGAGCCGAAGCCCAGGCCGATGCAGTGCGCCGGGTGGGCGCGCAGGAAGCGGATGCCGGGGCGCACCGGGGCGGCCGGCGGCGGCGCGGCGGGCGGCGCCTGCCCCGTGCGCGCGCGCGCGGCCACGTCGGTCACGTCGGTCACGTCCTCGCGCGGGCGATCCGACAGGCTCATGTTTTTTCTCCCTCCCCCCTTGGGGGAGGGTTGGGGTGGGGGCCGGCGGCGTATCCGCGGCGCGCGCGGGCGGCCCCCATCCCAGCCTTCCCCCAGCGGGGGAAGGAGCAAGACCGGCGCGTGCTCGGGCTCATGCTGTTTCTCCCTCCCCTCTTGGGGGAGGGTTGGGGTGGGGGCCGGCGGCACATCCTGGGCGCGCAGGGGCGGCCCCCATCCCAGCCTTCCCCCAGCGGGGGAAGGAGCAAGGCCGACGCGTGTTCGGGCTCATCGCCGATCCTGCAACTGCTCGTCCTTGGGCCAGCTGATCACGTGCCGGGCGCTGAAGGCCTGCGTGGCGCCGGCGGCCAGGGGCTGCTCCCAGGCCACGGTGCCCACCTGGTCGTGCCAGCGGGTGGTGCTGGGCTGGGGCTGGTAGGTGGATTCGACGCTGACCTTGTCGTTGTCGGGCACGGGCGCCGCGTCCAGCACCTGCAGCTGGATGGCGGTGGTGTGGCGGTTTTGCACGGTGTAGCGGCGCTCGTCGGTGCGCTGGTTGCGGGTGCCGATGAAGCCGCCCGTGCCCTGCTGCTGCTCGGGGCGCTCGCTGCGCACCGTGACCAGTTCGTCGCGGCCGAAGGCCAGGCCGTCGCGCGCGCTGCGTTCGGCGTCGAAGCGGCCGCTGCCCACGAAGGCGCCGTCGCGCACCAGGCTGACGGGGCCGGCGGGCCACACGCCGGGCGGCGCGCTGAAGTTGGCGATCAAGTAGGCGCTGGCGTCCAGCGCGGGCGTGGTGCGCGTCAGCAGCTGGGCATCCAGCGCCTGCTCGCCCAGCACCAGCGTGATGCGCTCGCCGTTGGAGGGTACGCTGACGCGCTGGGGCACGGAAAACTCGGTGGCAAACGCGCCCTGGAACACGCTCACGTCAAAGCTGGGCGCGGCCTCGAACTTGGCCGCAGCCGCCGCGGGCGCGGGCGCCGGCGCGGCCATCATGCGGGCCTGCATGGGCGGCGGCTCGGGCGGCTGGATGCCCACGCGCCAGGGCGGCGGCAGCGGCCCCTGCGTGGCCGCGCCGGGCTGGCCGGTAGACAGCGTGATGCGCACGCCGTCCCAGTCCTCGCCCGTGCTTTGCGCGACCTGCGCCAGGCGCGTCAGCTGCAGTTTTTTCGTCGCGCTGTCCAGCGTGGCGCGATAGGCCGGCTGCCAGCCGGGCCCGCGCACCTGATACGACAGGCGCACCGGCCCGCCCTGCGGCGCGGCCAGCGTGACCTGCACCACGCTGACCTGGGCGCGCGCGCCGCCGGTGCGCTCGCGCTCGGCCAGCAGGGGTGCCAGCTCGCGCTCGATGGCCTCTTGCTGGCGCGCCAACCGGTGCTGGCGCACCAGGCCGTCCTGTCCGCTCTGGCGCAGCGCGGCGGCGGTGGGGGCGATCTGCGCCGGCGGCGTGGCGCGCGCCTGGTCCCCGTTGGTGCCGAAGCTCTTGAGGTAGCCGGTGGCGAGGTCGATGCCGGCCGACTCGGCCTTGAGTGCGGCGATCTGGTCTTGCAGCGCGTCGATGCGATCGTCCAGCGGGCTGGCGCAGGCCTTGCCCAGCAGCGCGCGCGGCTGCTGGCGCACGCTGATCTCGCCGATGCGCACGGTTTGATCGCCCGCGGCTTGCAGGCTGGCCGCGTCCAGGGCGGCGGGCAGGCAGGCAAACACGGCCTTGTCCGCGCCGGCGGCCACGCGCAGCTCGCGCATCACCGTGGCCGAACCGGGGTAGAGCGTGACGGCGCTGATGCGCGAGCCGCCATCGGCCGCCGGTGCGCCGGCGCGTGCCGAAGGCGCGGTTTGTGCGCCAGCGCTGGCGGCAACGGCCGCCAGACCGGCCAGCAGAAATGCAAAACGATTCATGGACAGAAGGACCCCGAGCTTGAGCCCATGCATCGTAGCAGCGGACCCCTCATCCTCGCGACCCGCGCTGATCCGGTCGTCGCCGGAACGAATGGCACCGGTCAGGTCTTGCCGGCCGCTGCCTGCAACTGCGCCGCCAGCTCGTCGTCGATGGCGTTGGCGCGCCGCGCCGCCGGGCGCTGGGCGTGCAACTGGGCAAAGCGCACGAACTCGGGGCGCGGCTCGAGCATCTTGAATTGCAGGTAAAAGCCGATCAGCGAGGCGACGAACAGATCGGCCGCGGTGAAGTACTCGCCTGCCAAGTGATCGCGCCCGCGCACGGCGCCCTCCAGCGTATCCAGCGCGTCGGCCTCGCTGCCGTAGCCGGCCTGCTCGGGCTTGGCCAGCGTGCCGACGCTTTTGGCGGTGAGCAGGGCCTCGACCGGCCCCATGAAGCTGATCCAGCGGTAGTAGGGGCCGCGCTCGGGCGTGCCGGCTGCGGGCGCGAGTTTTTTCTCGGGCACCAGATCGGCCAGGTACATCAGGATGGCGGCGTTTTCGGTCACCACCGTGTCGCCGTGCTTGAGCGCGGGCACCTTGCCCATGGGGTTGATGGCGCGGTAGGCGGGCGCCTTCATGGTGGTGCCGTATTCGAGCACCTCGGTGGCGTAGGGCAGGCCGGTTTCTTCCAGCATCCAGCGCGTGACGCGGCCGCGCGACCAGGGGTGGGTGTAGAAGGTGATGGGGGCGGTCATGAGGGGTCCTTTCTTGGGTCAGTTGGGGTTTGCCTCGGCTACTGCCTTGAGTGATTGCAGCACGGCAGGAAAGTCCGACGATACGCCGGCGCCGATGTCGACCGCGCCGGGGCCCTCGACCTCGGTGCGATAGGTCACGCGCACGCCGCCGGCCGCCAGCGGCGCGATCGCGTGGGTCACGCGCACCACCACGCCTTCAAAAGCCGTTTCGTCGGTGAAGCGCTCGCCCGGCTGCACGTCCAGCAAGCGGCTTTGCAGCAGCGGGCCGCCATCGGGCAGTTGCATCTCGAACGTGCTGCCGCTGGCAAACGCGCCGTGCAGCGCGGCCCGCGCTACCCCGGCGTTCCAGCGTGGCCAGCTCGCCACGTCGGACCAGAGTTGCCACACGCGGGCGGCGGCAGTGGCGATGTCGGCGGACGTTTCATGCGTCCAGCGAGCGGCGGGGGCACAGGCGCTCATGCGGTTCTCCTCAGGAGGCGTTGGAGAGGGCACTGTGCCCGCAGTCACTGCCAGTTTCTGTCAGCAGCGTGGCCGCATCATGCGGTGCCAAAGCGCATTTGCGCCTTCCAGCGCCGAATCAGCACGTGGCGGCGCTCGGGCATGGCTTGCCCCGTGTCGGCCAAGTGGGCCACGCGATCGGCGCGAAAGTGGCGGAAGTCCTGGCGCAATTCGCACCAGGCCGCGATCAGGCGCGCCTGATCGAAAAACGCCATGGCAAACGGCCACACGATGCGCCGCGTGGTCTGGCCCTCGCCGTCGCGGTAGTCGAGCGCGACTTTGCGCTCGGCACGGATGGCGCGGCGCAGCGCGGGCAGCCACGATTCGGGCGGCGTGGTCGCGGGCGGGCGCGGCACCATCAGGCCGCTGGTTTCCAGCGCCAGCCGCGCGTCGGTGGGCAGCGTGCTGGCCACGCGCGCCAGCGCGCTTTGGGCCGCCAGGGCCAGCTCGGGGTCGGGCTGCAGGCTGACCCAGCGCGCGCCCAGGAGCAGCGCCTCCAGCTCGTCGGCGCCGAACATCAGCGGCGGCAGGGTGAAGCCGGGCTTGAGGACATAGCCCACGCCGGGGTCGCCGGCGATGTCGGCGCCTTGCTCGCGCAGCGTGGCGATGTCGCGGTACAGGGTGCGCAGGCTCACGCCCAGCTCCTGCGCCAGCACGGGGCCGGGCGCGGGGGTGCGGCGGCGGCGCAGGGCGTCGAGCAGGTGCAGCAGGCGGGCGGCGCGCGATGACATGGCGCGTGGGGGGCGCTTCAGGCGAAGTGGTCGAAGGAGCGAAAGTCGCTTGCCGTTTCGCGGCCCTGCGCATCGACGAGGCGCAGGCCCGGCGCAGCCTGGATGCGGCCGATGCGCGTGACGGGCGTGGCGCAGCGCTTGGCGGCGGCCTGCACGGCGGCGCGGGCGCTGAATGGGGCGGTGAAGGCCAGCTCGTAGTCGTCGCCGCCAGAGAGCACGCAGCGGGTCAGCCAGTGGGCTGGATCATCGGTTTGCCCCGGGTTGCGCGGCTGGCCCTCACGCCGGCCCTCTCCCAGAGGGAGAGGGGGGGATACCGGGGTGCCCGCGCTTTGAGGAAGAGGGTGCAAATCCAGCGCGGCCGATCGCCCTCGCCCCTCTGGGGAGAGGGAGGGGCGAGGGGCAACGGATGCTCGTGAAGAAGCCGGAAAATTTGAATCAAACTGGCCGATAGCGCCTGTCAACAAAGCGCCGGCAGCTATCAATTCAATAGTCTTGTGGGTCTCGATCACGGCCCCCACGCCCGACGCTTTCAGGATGTGGCCCACATCGCCCACCAAGCCGTCGCTGACGTCGATGCAACTGGTGGCGATGCCGCGCAAGTAGCGGCCCAGCGCCACGCGCGGCGTCGGGCGCTCCAGCCGCTGGCGCGCGGCGGCCAGCGCGGCGGCGGGCAGGCTCCATTCGCCGCGCAGGGCGCCCAAGGCCAGGCGCGCATCGCCCAGCGTGCCGCTGACCCACAGCTCGTCGCCCGCTTGCGCGCCATCGCGCCGCAAGGCCTGGCCGGCGGGCACCTGGCCGAACACGGTGATGCAGATGTTGAGCGGGCCGGCCGTGGTGTCGCCGCCCACCAGCGCGCAGCCGTGCGCACCGGCCAAGGCCAGCAGTCCGTCGCTGAAGGCGTCGAGCCAGGGCGCATCTTGCGCGCGCGCCGGCGGCAGGGCCAGCGCCAGGGTGAAGGCCAGCGGCTCGGCGCCCATGGCGGCCAGGTCGCTCAGGTTGACGGCCAGCGCCTTGTGGCCCAGGGCAGAGGGATCGACGTCGGCAAAAAAATGCCGGCCCTCGACGAGCATGTCGGTGCTGACGGCCAGCTGCGTGCCGGGCGCCGGTTGCAGCAGGGCGCAGTCGTCGCCGATGCCGAGAACTATCGAATTTGTAGCTGCTCGCGCTTGATTGGCAGGCGCTGGCGCCACTTTCTGCTTGAAAAAACGCTCGATCAGGTCGAACTCGCCCATGTCAGTTATCCACAGCGCTGCGCGCCACCCGCAGGGCATGAAACCCAAAGAGCCCAAGGGCCGCGGAGCAGGCCGGGCCAGAGGTCGCCGTGGCCGGGGTCTCCCCGGCCCCTGGCGATGCCCCCTGCAAGGGGGAAGGCGCAACATCGCGCAGCGAGTGGAGACTGGGGGTGTTTCATTTCACGCCTTTGCTCGCACCGCGCCAGTGGGGCTGCGCCGCGGCATGGGGCCTTACCGGCCGCCCAGCTCGAACGCGCGCTCGCGCACCCGGCTCATGCCGTCGGTCAGGCGGCGCACGCGGCCGGCGCGGCGCAGCGCGGCTTTCAGAAAGGCCATCATCAGCGGGCCGCTGTCGAGCACGCCCTGGGTGGCCTCGTCCGGGTTGATGTGGAACTCGGGGTGCCACTGCACGCCCATCACGAAGGGGTGGGCGGTGTGGCGCACCGCCTCGGGCACGCGGTCGATGGGGCTGCGCGCCTCGATCACCAGGCCCTTGCCCAGCTCGCCCACGCACTGGTGGTGGATGCTGTTGACGCGCTGCGGCGCGTAGCCGTAGATGTCCGACAGGCGCGAGCCGGGCACGAAGTGCACCTCGTGCGTGAGGGTCTCGTAGCGGTTCAGGTCCAGGTGCGCGATGGCGCCCGGCCACTGGCTGGGAATGTCCTGCACCAGCGTGCCGCCGCAGTACACGTTCAGCAGCTGTGCGCCGCGGCAGATGCCCAGCACGGGCTTGCCGGCCTCGACGAAGCCGCGCAGCAATTCCAGCTCGTACTCGTCGCGGATCGGGTCGCAGTCGCAATGCTCGCGCCAGGGCTTGGCGCCATAGAAGCCGGGGCTGATGTCGGCACCGCCTTGCAGCACCAGGCCGTCGAGCTGCTCGACGATGTCCAGCAGCGGAGCGCGCCGGCGCGCCGTGACGCTGCTCTGATCGACGAATGGAATCATCAGGGCCACCACGCCGTGCGACATGATCCACTGCGCCATGTTGCTCTCGAGAAACTGCAATCGCTTGCGCGGCAGGCCGGAGCCGGCAGGGGGCTTGTGCAACAGGCGGGCGGAGATGCCGATGCGCAGGGTCATGATGGGGCCGATTGTTTCACTGTTTCGCGGGGGCTGGGTGGGCGCGGTCGCGTGGGGCCTTGCGGTGATCGGGCCGTGCCAGGGAGCCCCTTTGGAGCGAGCGGGCAGGACAAGGTTCGCTATTTTTGCAGTTCGTGGCGCATCCGGGCAATGACCGCGCCATAGTCGGGTTGCCCGAAGATGGCGCTGCCGGCCACGAAGGTGTCGGCCCCCGCGTCGGCCACGCGGCGGATGTTGTCGGCCTTGATGCCGCCGTCCACCTCCAGGCGGATGTCGCGCCCGGATGCATCGATGCGCTTGCGCGCCGCTTCCACCTTGCGCAAGGCGCTATCAATAAAGGACTGCCCGCCAAAGCCGGGGTTCACGCTCATGATCAGCACCAGGTCGATGTCGTCGATCAGCCAGTCCAGGACGTGCAGCGGCGCGGCCGGATTGAACACCACGCCGGCCTGACAGCCCGCCGCCTTGATGGCCTGCACGCTGCGGTGCGGGTGGGGCGTGGCGTCGGGGTGAAAGCTGATCAGGTCGGCGCCGGCCTGCGCAAAGGCCTGCGCCAGCGCGTCCACCGGCTGCACCATCATGTGCACGTCCATCGGCACCGGCTGGCCATTGGCGCGCACGGCGTGGGGCTTGATGGCCTGGCAGATCATCGGCCCGAAGGTGAGGTTGGGCACGTAATGGTTGTCCATCACGTCGAAGTGGATCCAGTCGGCGCCGGCGGCGATGACGGTCTTGACCTCCTCGCCCAGGCGGGCAAAGTCGGCCGACAGGATGGAGGGGGCGATGCGAAAGGCGGTGCTCATGGCGCGCCATTGTCGCGCAGCTACCATCGCGGGATGGCCCAATACCAGTTCAGCGTCAGCGTGCAGACGCAGTTTCTTCCCGATCAAAGCGAGCCGGGCGAACCCATGTACGCCTTTGCCTACATCATCACCGTGCGCAACACCGGCGAGGTGGCGGCGCAGCTGATTGCGCGCCACTGGATCATCCAGGACGCGCGCGGCCACACCGAGGAGGTCAAGGGCCTGGGCGTGGTGGGCCAGCAGCCGCTGCTGCAACCGGGCGAGGCCTTTCAGTACACCAGCGGCTGTCGCCTGCGCACGTCCAGCGGCACCATGCACGGCAGCTACTTCTGCGTGGCCGAGGACGGCACGCGCTTCGAGGCGCCGATCGCGCTGTTCGTGCTGGATGCCAGCGGTGCGGAAGCGCCGCGTACGCTGCACTGATTGCTACTTTCATGATCAAAACCCCGCGGCCGGAGCTGGCCGAACTGCTGCGTGCCCTGGACCCGGCCGCGCCCCTGGCCGAGCGTCACCTGTGGCTGATGCAGCTGCTGGACTGGGTGCGCGGCGCGGGCCAGGACGCCGAGGCCGCGGTGGCGCGCGTGCGCCAGCTGATGGACACGGCCGAGGCGCAGCCCGAATGGCTGTCGCTGTGGCACCAGTGGTGGATCGA
>Ga0208825_1001596_pt1 | contig 16666 bp, 10 predicted proteins | sample AD_UKC113_MetaG_FD_184450 | JGI IMG/M metagenome (GOLD analysis project Ga0208825, IMG submission 184450) | Active sludge microbial communities of municipal wastewater-treating anaerobic digesters from Hong Kong - AD_UKC113_MetaG (SPAdes)... | ecosystem: Engineered > Bioreactor > Anaerobic >...
ATGGAAGGGAAGGACATAACTTTACTTTATGGGAAGAAGGGATGAGAGTAGCCGGGCTGGTCTATGCTCCGGCCCTGATAAAACAACCCGGTGTTATTAAGGGAGTGAGGTCAACCCTCGATGTGCCGCCAACTGTCTGTGACCTTCTCGGGCTTAAAGTTAAAGAGGGCAGCTTTATCGGGGAGAGTTTTCTCAGGCCAGTTGATGAGAACAGAAAGTTATATTTTTCTGGCTGGTCAAAAGATATCTGTCTGGGAATGAGGGAGGGGCGATACAAATATATTTTTATGAAAATGAATCCCCTACCGGAAATTTATGACAATTATAATGATCCTGAGGACAAAGAGAATTTGTCCAAGTTGAATAAGTTTGAACAAATTGAGCTGCAAAATCACCGCCAGGAATTGGAAAGGTGGGCCCTGGTGCAATGCCAGCAATATAAAGAACGGAGGAAGAAAGCAGAAGAGAACTTAAAGCTCGACCAGAAAGAAGACTATATCAAGACAATTGAAGCCAATTTTTCCGACCTTATCTCTGCTTATGGGTTCGGCATTTTCCCGGAAGATGTCGAGCCTAACAGGAGCGTCTGGATAAGGGTAGGCCTGAAAATAGAGAATAAGATCAAGAAACCACTAAGGCTAATAACTGTTTTTGAACATAAGGTAAATGGAAAGAAAACAATACTGACCATTTCGCCCAGAATTATCCTCGAAAAACTGAAGCCAGGGGAGTATACTTCAGCCGAATCAATTTTTATTGCCGCTGGTGATTGGCCGGAGGGGGAAGTCGCTGTTTATTTTGGAGTTTTAGATATAAAAAAAGGAGAATATATTCCTATCAGACAAAACAGGGACCAGAAGGAAGAGGACCTGGTATTTCTGACTAATCTTAGAATTCACCCTGGCAAAAAAGAATAAGTTTTGGATCCGAAGAGGCAATCTTGATATATAATGTATTTCACAATTTGGCTTAAAGGGGTAAGCCATTGGAAAATCTCCTTTAAAAGAAGTTGATCGCAAGAAACGAAGAGTTTATTTATAATGACTGGAAGGGAAGCTGAGAAAATAAGGTAAGGATTGGTAAAGTAGTTTTTTATGGAGGGCGATATTTTTGATTAAATGTACTTCCTATATAGCAACCAACTTGTTTATGATGGCAGCTCTGAATTCAGTCATGGCGGATTAGTCCAAAGTGGAAAATATCAGTGAATTTGTAAAGAAGTTATTTTTTGAAAAAAACCAGGACACAAGAATTCAGTTTTTGCGATATATATTTGTGGGTGGAGCTGCAACGGTTGTTGATATGGGTTCGCTTTATATTTTTACTTCCATTATCGGCCTGAATTATCTAATCTCTGCTGCTATTGCTTTTATTCTTGGGGTTACCACCAATTATCTCTTGTGCATTGCCTGGATATTTGAAAGTACAGGAAAGGTCAAAAGAGAAATAATCTTATTTGTGGTTATAGGCGTTGGCGGCCTGATATTGAATGAAATTATTATCTGGCTATTGGTGGAGGAGGTAGGATTATACTATATGCTCGCTAAGGCCGTAGCCGTAGTTATTGTTCTGGTATGGAATTTCGGTATGAGAAAAAAATATGTCTTTGCTCGATAAAAGAGTTAAATATTTGTTATCTTGGCTCGCCTAATCCCGCTGGATTTCATGATATTCTTCTTCAACGTTAACGTCCCAGACGGAGTGATTTTCTCCCTTTAAGTTCCAGGCGGCATACAGGCCAGTCATCATGGAATGATCCTGATTGTTATAGCGATGGAGTCCGTTCCGGCCGATGGTCTGAAGCCCGGGTAGTGTCTCCAGGTAATCCTTTATTATCTTTACATTGGCCTGATAGTCGGGCAAATAGACTGGATAGGCTTTCGGTACCCTGATAACTACCGCATCAGTCAGGTCTTTTGTTTCGGCGAAGTGCAGGTTGGCTAAATCTTCTATGGCCATATCGATTAGATTTTTGTCTGGTTGGGGCCAAACTGGATCTGAGGCGAAGCAGAAAAACTCAAGACCTAAAGAGGTAGTTGCCGGGTCAGGTACCATTTCGGGGTTCCAGTTTTTGAAATTTTGTAATCTACCGGCTTTTATCTCTGGAGAATGGATGTAAATCCAGTTATCCGGGAAAATATTTTCTTTATTAACCACCACACCTACTGTAAAAAAGTCACGGTAGGTGAGTCTTTTTGCGGCCTGGATTATCTCTGCGGGTGGATAAGGTCTCAGAGAAAGAATTAATTCAGCCAGGGGCATGGAAGAAATGATAGCGTCTGCCTCTATTTCTTCTAAAGAACCATTGTGATTAATCTTAACCAGGAAATCATTTGTAGGCCTCACGTTTATTTCAACAGCCTCGCTTCTCAGCTCCACTTTTCCACCATAGGTCTGAATTGCTTCAGCGGTTGTTTCCCAGAATTGGCCTGGCCCTCTTCTGGGATATTGAAATTCATCAATAAGCGTGCGAACCTTTTTCTTCCCAGTCAGCCCAAAAGCATTGAGGACGGCTGTGGTCAAGGAGAGGCCTTGAATGCGTTGGGCGGCCCAGTCAGCGCTTATTTGCTGGCAGGGGATTCCCCAGACCTTTTCAGTGTAGGTTTTAAAAAATATCTCATAGAGACGGCGGCCAAATTGATTAACAACCCACTCCTCAAAGCTGGTAGGATTCGGGTAGGGCTTCAGACGGGCTTTAAGGTAGCTGAAAACTGAGGAGGTGGCGGTCAGAGGGCCAAGATTCCACAGGGCATTGAATGGCTTGATGGGATAATAGAAAAATTTTCCGCGGTAATAAATTCTGGAGAGGCGCGGCCGGGTTAAAAAATCGTTAGGCAGAACCTCTTGCCAGATTTTCTGGACCTCTGGATATTTGGTAAAGAAACGGTGACCGCCCAGATCAAAAAGATACCCCTTATAGTTGATGGTTTTTGATATGCCGCCGACTTGAGAGTCCTTCTCAACTACCATGACATCCTGACCGTTTTTGGCTAACTCATAAGCGGCAGTAAGACCTGCAGGCCCGCCCCCGATGACAATTACTTTCATCAGTCTTGCTCCTTTTTAGATTCCTCTCTCAGGTATTAAATTGATTGGATTTGATTCAGGCATTTTATAGATTTTCTCATTTATTCTCTTGGCCAGAGTGGTATATCCAGACTTATAGTAGCAAACCGCTAAGCGCTTATATTGCTCAAAGCGATGCTTCGGATAGGGCTCAAGCTGGAGAATGGCTTCGTAATACATAGAAGCTTTACCGTAATTTTTTTGTGCTTCTTCTTGAGAAGCCAGTTTGGCCAGAAGGTCCAGGTTAAACTGTGAGACGGGGATGTTGCTGAATCCTTTTAAAAATTCCGAAAATTCAGGTGAATAAGAACTAAAAAAATCTGATGGACTTAAGATTAATTGAACGGGCAATTGTCTATGGAGCACTGTGGGAACGGGATTTAATGATATTTGCCCGTTTTCGAATTTAATTTCCTGCAGCATGGCTTTTTTAGCAGTATAGAGGAATAGATAGACTTTTTTGTCGGGGTAGCAGTCAAAAAGTTTCTGGAGATATTGAGGCTTATAAAGGCCATATATAAGACTTTCTTTTAAATCAGGGTCATTTTGAGTGAAGCCGGCGGTCCAGCCATCATCAGGGAAATACTTGTTGGCCATATACAAAGGTCTCATTAAGACTATGGCGTTATCTATATTTAGAGTCTTAACTGTTGCATCGAATCTTTTATTGAAGCTTAAGAAATCCGGGTAAATTAAATCCACAATGAAGGCCTCGGGAGACTGCCGGGCAAATGAGGGCAATCGTACAGCATAGGCATAGACTGTAAAGATTACCAATAGAGCGACTTGAACTGAGCGGCGGTTTAGCTTTAGGACTCTTGAAAGATGCGAAGTTCTTATGAATTCAATGATTCCGGCGGCTGTTAGCAGAACCAGGATCGAGAATAATTGAAAGTACATTCTGGCCCCGAGAATGGGGGATAAACCCCAATAGAAAAGCAGGCCAACTATGGTTGATAGAATTATGAATAGAAGAAGAACTTCCAAGTTTCGTGACTTTCTAATGCGGTAGTCCTTAACAAAATAAAACAGGTACAAAATGAATCCTAGGAGTGAAGAAATGGGCCAGCCAAAAAGATGCAGATGAAGCTGGTAGAAATGCTTGGCAGTTAGATTAGTGCCTCGAAGAAAAGTATGAGGGGTGTCTGTATAGCCTTTTCTGCCGAAACCAATGCCGTGCTCTGGGCCATATCTTTCTATATATCCCATTTTAAGAGGATCGCCAGTTGTCCCATAGTTATAAGCAAGTAAGGCCATCAGACTGAGAGCTGCCATGAAAGCCATTGGCAGGGCTGCCTTCAAGTATTTTTTAGGTTCTTTGAACATCAAAAAAAGTAAATAAAGGGCTGGTGGGATGGCTAAAAGGACCGATTCATAGGGCCTTATGAGTAAGGCCACGAAGAAACCAAAGCCGGCGATCAGACTATTTGTGAGACCGGGGCGCTTGATAAACCGTATATAGAATAAGAGAAAGAGTGTACAGAAAAAGAGATGAGTGGTATGGGACAGCATAGTTGAGGATAAAATCAAAAACCAGTAAGAAAGTGAGGCGAAAAGCGAGGCCAGAAAAGCAACCTTTTCGTCAAAAAGTTCGATCCCGAGGAAAAAGATAAGGATTATGGTCAAGGATGCAAATATAGTATTGATTATCCAGGGTGCCTTAAAAATGTAGCCGATAGAAAGAAGCGCAGGAAAACCCGGGGGATATTGGGAATACCAGCGGCCATTGTTTATGACATGTGGGAAATCGAAGATTTCGGCGGCGCAGGGTGAATGGACGTATAGCCGGCCGTTTAGGAAAATTTTCGCTTGGAAATCATAGGCAGCTTCATCGTGGATATGCGGGGTGCGGTTAAAGATATAAAGCGAGATAAGGTTTGTTGTGAGAAAGACCAGAGCAGCGAGAAGATACACCCAGATAAGATATTTTGAGGTCTTTCCGTTCCCCATAGGTTAAGTATTTTAAGATAATGAAGGCTTAAAGACAACAGATAATGAGGCGATTAAGATATTAGTATGCCCAAAGATTAATCATTTGCGATCATATACTTTTGGTGCTTGTTTTTAGATGACTAGAATCTGAATATAGAGGCTACTGTCAAAAAGTCAACTTATGACAATTCCAACATAAGATTTGACAGTTTGAAAGAGTATCTCCGCCTCCGCTAACGAGGTGATGGGCTTCCCATGCTCCTCTACCGGTTTCCCTGCCACGATTTTCCCACACAAGCTCTTTATTGCAGGGAATAGTGTGGTTATGAATAGACCTCGTGCATTCGCATCGCCCTTTCGCTCTGTTCCAGGCTTCCAAAATTGTCTGTTCCGAAAATGCCATTTTAAACCTCCCCGAGAAATTTTTATTGCCTCCATTTTTGGAGAATTTTTTGATGTTCAACGCCCATCAAGCTAAATATTCAGCTTTCCGTTCACTTCAAATAAAATATCTAAAATGATTCTAGATGCTTTTGCATGCCCAGGTTAAGTTCGTTTACTCCAGACATGTGACATCTATTTCCTGACGCCAAACCCCAGCTCCATGGCTTTATCCAGGAGAATTTTAATATACTCATCGTTCATTATTTCTTCTTAAAAAGGCTTTCTTTGAGTTCGGTCAAGGATTTGCCTGATTTTTGGTGGATCCAGTAATTAGTTGGACCCCAGTAACTTACCGGTAATCCAAAAGCGAAAAAGCTCAAGCCGGTTGCCAGGGTTATAGCCATGCTGTTCCTGTTTCTCAGAGCATCCAATGCCCTTGGCACCCATCTCTTTACATAAGCATCATTCTGAGACTCAGCCTTGGCCAAAATTTCCTTTTCCTTTGATAACAGAAGTTGGGTTGAAGGCTCATCAAAGATCAGCATAATCCAGTTGTAATCAAGGCGCTCAGCATCGGGCCTGGCAATAAGTCCCGTTTCCTTCAAAATAAATGTATCGTCCTTATCAATAAGCCCTGCCTTAATGAGCGCCTCCCAACTCCAGAGTTTCTTTTTAGTTCTAATGGTTCCAATCTGGTCTTCGGCAATGACATAGTATTCAGATTTTGACGTCCCCCTGAATCTGGCTAATCTTAAACCGCGTATTTGCTGCTTGAAGTCTGAGTCGAGAGCTGCTCTGATCGCCTCGGCTTGGAAATTAGTCCCTATTAAGACGCCAATGGGCTGGTCAAGAATATCATCAATGGTTGTTTCATCAACACCCTTGAGGCCTAAACGTAAGGCCCATTCTCTAACCTGTTGTCTGGCGGCGGTGTCAGACTGCCAGTTTTTGAGATAGTGGATAAGTTGCTCGACGGCAACTACATCTATTTCTCTATTTTTTAGCTCGAAGATGCGAAGTTCAAAGCCATTGTCTTCACGTGGCGCGAGGCCAATGATATCAACCTTCCCCAACTCACCCTGGTCTGATTTGATTATGACCTGAGCTCTCACCAGTGGTTGATTACTTTGAGCATCAGCAACAGAACAGCCGATAACTGCTGGATTATTCATAAGAAAGGATTCCATGTCCCGCTCGGATGAAAATCCCTCAATGTGACCAATTTTTTCTGATAATAATCGCCATATCTCAGATCTTGTCTCTTCTACCATATCTTAAATCTCCTTTAATAATTTATGCTTTCAGGGGCGGTAGCGGGTTGAGCATACCATAGAGATCTTTATTCGGGGGCCAGAGCTATTGGGTGCTTGCTTGAGGCTTGTCGTCTCATAAAGAAATATATTGATGGCGGCGAACTGCAGTTCTTGCTATGTTGTGAACCCGCGAGATTTTTATCCACAGTTCTCCTTCATTTCGTTGATAAATGATGATAACTCTTTAGCAAAATAAAAGTCAAAAGCAAACTTGGGACACAGTCTATATTTCCTGTTTTTAGCGGCCGTAGTACGGATTTGCCTTGAAAGAGTTAGGTGCTAGAGAGTGTTACCATCTCGAGGGGAAACGCTGATTGGAGCTGGTATTTTCGTTTAATTAGGTTTTAATGGTGTTATCAGTAGCCATTAAATGGCTCTTTATTTTTTAAGTATTTCAAATGTCAAAGGTCATGTTTAAAAGGCCTGACGAACTTGAATTTTCCCGGGCACAGCAACTCGAATAATTCTGAATTCTGTCCTTTATTGCATACCCTGTGCCTTTTCATAAATGCCCCTGCTTTTGTTTTTATTTACGTAGCCCCGTTATGTGGTCGTTGACTATTAAATCATAATTGGCTTGACACCTATTTTATCGAGACTTATATTTCTTTACGATGGTTGAATAGAAAACGGACAATTATGATGTACTTCTACTGCGACAGCTCAGGAGGAATTATATATGTTCCAAAATACCGTTGTGAGTGTTTTCAGCGCGATTATATTTAATTGTAATTTTGTGGCCTAAAAAAGGTTATGAAGATAAAAATATGAACTGTCAGCATTTAATATCAAAAAGTCGACATAAATGGCAAAGAGAAAAAACCTAAGCAATCCATTTTCCACTGGAGGGGGAGGTGTACATTTTGAAAACCGTATTCAGGCATCTTTTGTAGTTTTAATGCTCAGCGGTGGGTGTGCCCCTTGCCTTCCCCGTTGGCCTATTGTGGAAATTAAGCTTCAAGGTAAGATCGACGGCTTCAATACAGATGATCTCATTGTTGTCGTTGAAAATCCAGAAAATAAGGAACGGAGAAAATTGTTGGGGCAGGTAAAGCATTCCATTGCTATCACTCAAGGCAGCACCTTGTTCGGCGAGGTTATCCAAGCCGCCTGGAATGATTTTAACAATCCTAATCTTTTTGTGAAAGATAAGGATGCTATTGCACTGATTACAGGCCCGCTCAGCACCACAGATGAACACAATGTACAGTGGCTGCTGAACCAGGCTAAGCATACGAAAAACGCAGATGAATTTTTCCGGAATGTAGAGAAGGCAAAGTTTAGCCCATACAAAAGCAGCGAAAAACTTCACGTTTTTCAACATCACCTGAAAAAAGCGAACAGCGGCGATGAGATTTCAAGAGATGAACTTTACAATTTTCTGAACCATTTTTATTTGCTTGGCTATGATCTGGGTAACGATTCTGGTGTCGCCTTGTCTCTGTTAAATTCACATATTTCCCAATTTGGGGGGCAGGACCCACAGTGCGTTTGGTCAGTAGTCACGGAAACTGTATCGAAGTGGAACCAAGACGGCGGAACCATCACACCTGGTAAGCTCCCAGAACACCTTTTAGAAGCCTTTAAGACAAAGTCTGTTATAAAAATGCCAAAAGAACTTATGATGCCTCAAAACGTACCTAAAACAAATTGGAGCCAACATCCTGACGCAACCTATTTAGCGTTGGCGGTTCTGATTGGCGCTTGGAATGAAAAGAACAAAAGCGATCAAGAAGTGGTTAGCCATTTGTTGCGAATAAGTTATGACACCTGGCTACAGAAGGCGCGAGAAATATTGCTCTGCTATGATAGCCCCCTGTCGCTCAAAAATGGCGTTTGGAAAGTTCTAAATCGAGTTGAACTTTTGAACTTACTAGGACCGCGCATTCTTGACCAGGACCTTGATGCTTTTAAGTCCTTTGCCGTCAACGTACTAAAAGAGTGTGACCCAGCTTTTGAACTACCAGCCGAAGAGCGATATGCCGCCAGTATCCACGGCAAGGTCATGGACCATTCCGACGTTTTACGAAAAGGGATAGCTGACGGACTTGCTATTCTTGGCAGTCAACCCAATGCTTGTAGCAACTGCTCTCAAGGGAAAGCAGAAACGATTTGTGTCCTAGCGATACGTGAAATTTTTACTGACGCTGATTGGGTTCTGTGGGGTAGTTTGAACAGTTTATTACCGTCGCTGGCTGAAGCAGCCCCCGACGAGTTTCTTGATGCGGTAGAGAAAGCAATGCGTTTGTCACCATGTCCTTTTGATGAGCTCTTTGCTCAGGAAGGAGCGGGGGTCTTTGGAAGGAACTATTTAACGGGCTTACTTTGGGCCTTGGAAGATTTAGCCTGGGAAGAACAATACCTTGTACGAGTCTGTGTTGCGCTGGGCGAACTCGCCAGTCACGATCCCGGCGGACAGTGGGCCAATCGTCCTTCCAATTCACTGAAGACTATTCTGCTCCCCTGGCTGCCTCAAACTTTAGCGTCTGTCGATAAACGCGAGGTGGCAGTGCAGACACTACTTAAAGAGTGGCCAGATGTAGCTTGGAATCTTATCATTCAGCTTCTACCCGGACAGTCCCAGACCTCTTCTGGATCATACAAACCAAACTGGCGAAAGATAATCCCTGATAGCTGGAGAGAACGTGTAACATATCAGGAATACTTGCGACAGGTGGCTTTTTATGCGGAGCTTGCAGTTCGTGCCGCCGGCTACGATACCGCTCGACTTTCTGAATTGATTGATCATTTTGACAGTCTACCGAGCTCCGCCTTCGATCAACTCATCGAAGTTCTTACCTCACGACCCATTTTCGGGCTTTCTGAAGACCAACGAGTTTTGCTTTGGGAACATCTCACAAAATTCACTAACGAACACAGGCGGTTTTCAGACGCAAAATGGGCATTACCTGACAATCTGGTTACTCGCATTGAAAATATTGCTGCGCAACTTGCTCCGACAAACCCGTTCAACCTGTATCGGCATCTCTTTACAGATGATGACTTTGATCTTTACGAGGAGAATGGCGATTGGGAAGACCAGGAAAAGAGACTTGAGGCGCAACGGGAAGCGGCGATTATAGAAATTTTTCGGCAAAATGGTGTCGATGGAATCATCCGATTTGCTGAATCTGTAAATTCACCTGTAAAGGTGGGGCAAGCGGTTGGTGTCATTGATGATGAGGTGCTTGAACATACTTTTCTGCCTCATTTTCTGGATATGACTGATAACAGGCGTAAAGCTTTGGTGAGTGGATTCATCTTGAGGCGTTATCATATCAAGGGTTGGGAGTGGTGCGATAACGTTGATAAATCAGGATGGACACCAGGGCAAATAGGCTACTTCCTGGTCTGTTTGCCATTTATTAAAGAAACATGGGAGCGTGCTTCCCGATGGCTTAGAGAAAGCGAGGTTGAATATTGGTCACGCACTCGTGCCAATCCCTACCAGGCCGGTCCCGACCTTACCATTGCTATTGAAAAACTTATAGAACATGGTAGGCCGCATGCGGCAATTGAGTGCTTAGACTGCATGCGCCGTGCAAAGCTGCCTATCGATGTCAAACAATGTATCCGAGTGTTGCTTGCAGCGCTTTCGTCCAGCGAGCCTACCTACACGATGGACATGCATCATATCGTCGAACTAATCAAGTTCTTACAGGTAGAACCTTCAGTTGATCAAGACGACCTTTTTAAAGTTGAGTGGGCGTATCTCCCACTACTAAACCACGAGAGCGGAGTAGCACCTAAGATTCTGGAAAGTAAATTGGCCAGTGATCCTGAGTTTTTTTGTGAAATAATCCAGCTGATTTACCGTTCAAAGAGAGAAGATCAACAACCAAAAGAACCTACTGAAAAGTCAAAGGCAATTGCAAAAAATGCTTGGTGGTTGCTGCACGAATGGCAAACACCTCCGGGGACACAAGAAGATGGAACATTCAACGAAGAGCGTTTCAGTGGATGGCTCCAGCGCGTAAAGGAACTTAGTATCGAATCAGGGCACCTGGAAGTAGCAATGATCCACATCGGTGAGGTATTAATTTATGCCCCATCTGACCCAGATGGGTTATGGATACACCGATCTATTGCCACAGCCTTGAATGATTGCGATGCAAACGATATGCGTGAGGGTTTCAAGACAGCGACATTCAATTCACGTGGGGCTCATTTTGTTGACCCTACCGGTAAACCAGAAAAAGAGATAGCTGAGCATTTCAGGCATAAAGCCGAAGATGTGGAGAATGCAGGTTTTCATAGATTTGCCACTGCTTTGAGAGATTTAGCACAAAGCTACGAATACGAGGCTGAACGAATAATCCATGAACAAAACAATCTCGATGAAGAATAAGCTAATACTTTATAAGCATTATTGCTATCAATAGCAATTCTGTTGGTTTCAATTGCAAAAGGATTATGCGAAACATTTTGTTCAACAATAAGAACAGCATTCTAGGAAACATTTTGGTTCAAGCCATATCGAATAATCAACTTGCAGAATCTGCTTGCGTAATCCGATGATTTCGGCCACCTAATCCAATGGAAATCTGCCACTGTAAATGGCTCTTTAATTGTGCCCCTTTTGGCTGCTTGAGCAAGACTGGAATATTCCCTGTGCCCGCTCATAGATGTGGTCGTTTTTTATTTGCAGAACCTGGCAATTTAGTCCTTGCCTAATAAGTCGAGATTGACTTTGCAAAATAATTATAAATCTTGTATTTTAGATACATGCCAGGAATGAATGTCTTGGATAACATACCGAAAGTAAGGTTTCATGAACCTGAGCTAAACTTGCCAGGCCGCCTGAGCGGATTGCTCAATGAGGAAGAGTGGTTCACGATTCAATTTGCCAGGTCTTATATAGAACGGCAACTGGCTGTTCATCAAAAGTCAAGAAAGGATAATATTGTCTGTGTTCGGCAAGTATCGGTCAACGGGTTTGGTATTGCCGACCTGGTATCTGTATCATGGGAATCAAAACTTGATTTAAATCACGGTGAATTGGTATCGGCTGAAGAATTTTTGCTTAATTTTAAGCCAACTATCCGTGCTTTCGAAGTCAAGCTCGACAATTGGAGAAAAGGGATGATACAAGCCCATAGATACCGCTTTTTCTCCAATGCAGCCATACTTGTGCTACCGGCGGATAAGGTCTCGAATGCCTTAAGGTATATTGAAACGCTTAAGAAGATTCATGTTGGGCTGTGGTCTTTTAATCCGGTATCAAAGAAGATAATAGCTTATTATTCGCCGCGACCCTCTTCTACAGTCCAAACAAAATACACAGTAAAAGCTTTGCAAAAAATGGCTAATGCCTCTAAAGTTCTGCCAACCTTTTAAAAGTGTGTATTCTGACGTAAGGTAGCCGGGGATTCCGATAAGAACCTGGCCACCCGCTCCGAAGGCTTCATTAATTTCTCAGTCGAGCGTGGCGAGCTGGAAGTTTAATTTTCTCAAATATGTATTATTTCCAGATTATTTCTATTGTATTCTTTAAGCTTATTGGCAACTATCGAGCGGTGGCAATATTGTTGCAATCTTTCAAAGCACATCAGGCAACTGACCTTATCTGAGATTTCTTCGTTTAATTGCGTTAAAATGTCTTGCCTTGCCTCTAAATAACTGGTATAAGCTGAAAAGAATTTAGCATAATCATGGTCATCTTTTAATTGATGGCGGAGGCTGGACGGGCTTCCGAATTGCTTGATATGGACATACTCTATGTCTGCGGCTTCAAGTGTTTTCATTAATTGAGATTTTGAAAAGCCCTTTTTTCTCGAAATCGGCATTTCTCTTACGTCTATTAATCTGGCTATGCTAAACTTTTTAAGATTAGAAACCAAATTATCTATATCCCGGCCTTCGTAACCGATGGTAAATAGCTTAGTTTTCTTCATCGCCTGTATTATAAAAATAATTTATTTCTTTGTAAAAATAAAAAAAATCAATGTCGTCTGCAATATGAAAGCATTTATATAAGATTGACGTTTAGCCTGGCAGTTTTTCTCATCCTGATTGTTTGTTTTTCAGAAAAATCAGAAAACTGGCGACGCAGTCTATATTTCCTATTTTTCAGTCAGAGAGTTAGTATATTTATAAGATAGGCGGTGCTATAAAGTCCGGTTGGTTTTTGATGGGATCTGGAGATTTGGTGGTGATCATTAGAAGCGGATCGTTACAATCGCTGACCGGAATCATCGAATTGCGCCTGCAGCAAGGAGCGACAGTATGATTACCAGTAGTTTCATTTTCATTCCAGGAATCGGTGAAAAGACGGAAGAATATTTGTGGAAAAGTGGCATCTTAACCTGGGACGATTTTAAAAAAACCGATGCCCCTGTCCTGAATGAAACTAAAAAAAGAATTATTGAAGATTACCTGAAGCTGGGGAGAGAGGCCCTCGATAGAAAAGATTCCTCGTTTTTTGCCGAGAATTTACCTCGAGAAGAAAGCTGGAGATTATATAAAGATTTCCGTGACGAAACTTTATTTCTTGATATAGAAACTACAGGTTTATCACGACACTATGATGTGATAACCCTCATCGGCACTTATGATGGTCACAATATTAAGATTTTTATGAAGGATAATAATCTGAGCGATATAGTGGATTACCTGCAGAATTATCAGATTATTGTTACTTTTAACGGAAAATTATTTGACTTGAGATTTATAAAAAAAGAATTTCCCAGGATTGAGATCCCTCCTGTTCATATTGATTTAAGGTATTTGCTCAGGTCGTTGGGGATTAACGGTTCTCTAAAAGATATAGAGAGAATGCTGGGCATAAAAAGAGATAGCGCCGTAGAAAAAATCAGCGGCGGGGAAGCAGCTGTATTATGGACCAGATTTCTGAAAGGAGATGATGAGGCGCTGCGAAAGTTAGTCTTGTATAACATTTATGACACGGTAAACTTAGAGAAACTTATGCAATTTTGCTACCTGAAGAAAATTGAGAGAAATATCCCGCCTGAAATGAAAATCGAGAATGGCGCTGGCCTCCAAAAGCTGTTCGATGGCTCTCAGAGAAAAGAAATTGATTATAATCTCGCCCCTTCCAGCGTGGCTGTGCCCGAGATCAGTATAAGCAGGTGCAATAATGAGCTGGAAATTCAGGCGAATAATAAGACTTTACTCTGCCTTGATAGAAGTAAAATAAAGAGCAAAGAAATCAAAGTAGCCAGCTTAATAAATCAGATAAAGGAAAATGGCCATAAGCCGCTATCGGTTGGAATAGATTTATCAGGTTCTGAAAACAAGGCTTCAGGTATTTGTATCCTTGAGGAAGGGAAAGCATATTTGGAGACGGCGAGAACGGACGAAGAAATTATCTCAGCCGCGATTACTGCCAATCCTACGATAATATCGATCGATTCACCCCTCAGTCTACCCCGGGGCAGATGTTGCACCAGCGATTCATGCGAATGCAGAAAACATGGCATTTTGAGGGAGTGTGAAAGGATTTTGATAAAAAGAGGCGTGCCTGTTTATCCCTGTCTGATTCAAAGTATGCAAAGACTTACGGCCAGAGGTATCAGGTTATCCAGGATCTTTCGAGAAAACGGGTTTATGGTAATAGAGAGCTATCCTGGCTCGGCTCAGGATATCCTGAGATTCCCGCGAAAACGCGTTGATTTAGAGGAGTTAAAAATAGATTTAATGAACATGGGGATAGAACTCTTTCCGGGTGAAGAGCGAATCATCCATGATGAAATTGATGCCCTCACCTCGGCACTCGTCGGTTATTTCTATCTGGTGGGAATGTATGAAGCCATAGGCAATGATCAGGAAGGATATTTAATCATCCCGGATCTAAGGAATGAAGCTGAATGATATGAGCATGGTTGAGTGAAGAAAAGTGGGGACAACTATGCGCGCCCCCCCCGAAGAGTATCATAATAGGTTTTCAAAGAACAGAGTCAGACAACTATTCGCCGTGTTAGGCGGCAATATATAGATTCGAGTGAATGGCCAGCAATCATAATCACAATCTATATTTCCTATTTTTTTATTTTTCTTGACGGCGTAACCATAATAGGTTACAAATGTAACCTAAACAGGTAACAGATGGATATCACAAATATCTTCAGGTCTAAGACACGAGCGGCCCTTTTCAGGTTGTATTTTACCAACCCGGATTCGGCCTACTACTTAAGGGAACTCGAGCGCTTGCTCTCGATTCCGGTGGCCATGATCAGGAAAGAATTATTGCGCCTGGAAAAAGAGGGCCTCTTCATTTCTTCCAGAAGAGGAAATCTTGTCTTCTATTCTCTTAATAAGTCATACCCGTTGTTTGATGAGCTAAAAAGCATTGTGCTTAAGACAGTGGGAGCTACAGGCCTGCTAAAAGAAATGCTTTCAAAGGTTGAGGGGATAGAGATTGCTTTCATCTACGGGTCCCTGGCCAGAGCCGAAGAGCGCCCTGGAAGCGACATTGACCTGCTTATTGTTGGCAGGACTGATGAAGATTCTCTGGTAACCGAGATTAAGAAGGCCGAAGATTTGCTTAAAAGAGAAATCAATTATGTTATCTTTAGCCGGTCTGAATTTGAGAAAAAAAGGAAAGAAGGAGACTCTTTTATTAAGGAACTTCTCAACAGTCCAAAGATATTTTTGGTTGGGAGTCATGACGAATTATGAAGATTTCATAGTCGGAATCAGCTTTAAGAACGGCTACAGAGTTTATTGATCTGATTAATAAGCTTCTGAGGTCTGATGATCCTCAATTTAATCTTGATATTTAATGCTTAATTAACTGCCAAAGCTGGGAAAATGCGGGGGTAAGTGGGAGCACAATTTATATTCCCTATTTTTGTCTGATGTTCTGTGCCTGATTTCCTGCCTGCTTATACCCCATAATACTATGTGGTACTTCACCCCAGTCCGATTGGCGCACCGAATTGATATGATTCTTACATTCCTTTCATAATATGAAAGCTTTTTAAGAAATATATAAACCGGGCACTGGAAAAGAGCCTTCCAAGCCAGATTACCAGACAGCGGCCTGATTCTAAGGGATTCGTTTAAAGGTTGGTTACCGGCTGATTCGTTGCCTCACGAGAAAATCTATACCAAATTAACGGCCGATGGTCCGCGGTTGGAGGACAGGGGGAGAAATTTGAGCCAAAATCCTTATTTACATTTTGATGCCGAAATGTTAATATAGCATCCGTCTATTAACGATTATGTAAATATGACATAAGTATGACAGCTAAGGGGGAAAAAATTAAGAAATATAGAATGTGTCCCTATTTCCGCCTTATTTCCGAGGGGCGGTGACTGGACCGTTAGCCACAATGGTTACCGGCGTTCCGTCCGGGACAAACTCATAGAGCTCACGAATGTCCGGATTGAACAGGGCGATGCAGCCATTGGTCCAATCATGAAATTCGCGAATCCCGGCGGGATTGGCATCACCGGCTTCGAGTCCCGGGCGAAGTGAGCCGGGTCTGGCTTTCTGCTTTCTTTCAAAATCTGCTGTGTACTCCGGGAGCTGACCGTGGATCAAAATCAGTCCGCCCAATTTAGTATTCTGAGGCGGGCATCTTCCCTCTTTGATGGCAGCTTTAATCTCGTCGAACTGTTTCTGACTGATTAAGCCTGCCTCCAATCCTCTCCTGGCATCCTGAACATTTGGGTAGGAAATCAGCAAGCCCCGGTGGTAGGTTGATGGCCGGTGTTCGCAGATGAAATATTCTCCCTCAGGCGTTCGGCTATCCCCCTGCTTCATTTTCGGCCCGACCGGGTTTTGCCCGAGCTGGATACGGTAGGCCTTAACCATCTTTTTTCCAACCCAGAGTTCAAGCCGCCGCTGCGATTTGATGATAAGAATCCTCGCCTTTTTCAGCTTGCCTTTTTTGAGCTTGAGTCCATAGTCCTTAATTAGCTGGACCAGCGGTACTTCCGGTCCAAAAAGGGCAGGGTCATAGACAGCATAAGTTGTCTCCCAGGGCCCGGGACGGCAAGCGGAGGAT
>Ga0208825_1001599_pt1 | contig 16641 bp, 23 predicted proteins | sample AD_UKC113_MetaG_FD_184450 | JGI IMG/M metagenome (GOLD analysis project Ga0208825, IMG submission 184450) | Active sludge microbial communities of municipal wastewater-treating anaerobic digesters from Hong Kong - AD_UKC113_MetaG (SPAdes)... | ecosystem: Engineered > Bioreactor > Anaerobic >...
CCCTGACTCCGAAGCACGCCGTGTTGAGGGACACAAAATCAATTTCGTGTGCCGCAATCCTAAGAGTGGTGTTATGACTGACTGGAAAGCACCGGTAAATTCACATCACCATCAGGGTGTTTTACAATCTCAGGTGGCAGACTGCTTTGATGTGGTAGCCGTTGAGGATTGTAAAGGTGGTAATAAAGTAGTGGAGGCAATGATTCACAAGACGTTACCTATTGCGTCTGTTCAATATCATCCGGAAGAGTGGAGTTTGAAACTTACTGACTGGCTTATTAATAAAATTATGGGTACAGGGGAGTTTCATTATCGTCCTTTTGAAGATTAAGCCACAAATAGGTTTGCACGTTGTTTTGCCAGTCAATTTACAGTCTAAATATTTTGTAGAAATTATCTATTAAATGCAGGCTGTAGGTTATAATCTGTAGGCTGAATACACCCCCTCTTTCTCCCCCATTGTTGATTATCAATGAGTTATGAGAAAGTTTTAAAGCCTTTTTCCTTTGCTCGGAACTTGTAGAGGTAAGCGGCTACTTACTTGCACTTGTTGATAGGCTGCAACTTCTGTCGTGCAGGGCTTTCCTATTAACAAGGCTGCAAATGTACGAATAACACAGATACAAACAAAATTTGTTTTGTTAAAAATTTGATAAAATGAAAAAGATAATCGTTTTTCTTTCATGGCTCAGTTTATATGTTGTCATTTTATGTGTAGGCGGAATGCTGTGCACATTTCTTAATGATGCAATTCAGGCAAGTAATTTTTTTGGTGATGTAGCAGGACATGTAGAAAGAGACGGAATAAATATTGATAGTGACCATATTTGGGGTGCTCGTCACTACTGGTATTTTTGGATGTGTGTGGCTTTATTCATTATATCAGTTATCCGTATTGTTGCATGGATGGATTGGTTTTGGAGTGAAGATAATAAAAAGAAATATTAATAATAGGGCTTGTAATTTAAATATTGGGTATGTAGGACATATCTGATTAGGTAGAATATCCGCGTACAAACGGAGGTGTGGGTTCGAATCCCATCTTGTCCACAAATAAAACAACTTGAAATTATACTATTATTTTGCATATGGTTCCAATATGCTCCAAGAAAGAATTGAAAGAAGAGTAGGTCGTGTACAAAAAATTGGAACCCATCGTATCTACGGATACAAGTTAATATTTAACTGTAGAGGTTTTGCCAACATTGAAAAAGCTTCCCCTCTTGATTATGTTGAGGGTGTTGTATATGCTCTTACAGCGTGGCAACTTTATGAGTTGGATATGTTTGAAGCCCTTTATACAAGAGAAGAATTTCCTTATAAAAAAGATGCTTCATTACAAGTGTATGTAGGAATTCCTTACTATTGTTCTTTTTATGAAGTAAAACCTTTTAAATCTTATCTCAGAATCATCCTTGCAGGATGTATTGAAAATGATTTAACTACTTTATATAATACCCTTAAAGAAAAATTCACTTTTAAATTAAAAGCTAAAAGAACCAGTTCAAAAAGAAGATTATTTTAATATGTCAGTCAAGGATACACTTCGTTCTGTTGAACTCAAGTTGAGTAAAGAAAAACCCTTATTCTTGGGTAAATTCAAGAGTGAGTTTTCTTTTGGAGATTGGGAAATGAAAGATTTCATTTTAGACCTCCTTGTTTCTTTATCAGAAGATAACGAAACGCGTGATTCAGCTACAGGTGCAGTAACTTGTAAAAAAGCACGCCGGCGTAGCCTTGGTGACATTTATCAATTATGTCGTTATTATTATAACGATGTAACCCTTGAAGAAGTACAGCTCTGCTTGGCAGAATTACATAAAGAAAAAAAGATTGGATATTTTTATTGTAATTCTACGAAGAAGAGGGTATATATGAGTATTGAGTATTATAATACTCACCATTATAATCCAACTCACTATGGAAGTCCTGATGAATGGGGTATTACTCCTGCTAATTTGTCAACACTAACTAAATATAAAAAAACAAATGCTTCTTAAAATCTCCGGGGCAGACGGACAAAGACTTGTCAATCTGCACCCATCTTTTTTTGCACCTGACAATGAAGAATCACCTGCAAAAAGAGCACAGACATTTGCACATGAAACAATGTCCAAAGTAAGTGACGTTGTTTTGCTGAAAGGAAACAATATTTTTTACGAAAAGCATTATCCTGTAGCTAACCAAAAGCTAACACCTGCTCGTAAACAACCCGCTGAACTCAAAAAAATCATGCGGAAAGAGCATAAAAATTCTTCGTTTAAAAAACGAATGATACTTACATACTGATTCCCCACCGAAGGCTTAACGGTCTTCGGGGGTAATCTGCGTGTAATTTATAATGTTTTTCGAGAAAACGGAGGTAACAATTTCTTTTTGAGATACGGGACAAACTTGGAACATCTTAGGATAAGTACATATGCGACTAACCAAAGGCTCAAGTATAACGAAATTGCCGCTAAACTTTTCTAGGACAGGGTTATCGTACAGAGTACGGGAATAATAAGCATCTGCTTCCTTGACAGATATGTAAAACATTATAACCTAAGGGAGGTCGGGTAAGTGTCTCCCTTTTTTTAGTTAATAAGTTTATTATTTATGGTTGATAACAAAGTTCTTTGGAAGTTTGAAGATAATTATGGTGGTTTTGTCACAGTTAGTTCAGACCCTGATACTATGGCAGTGAGAATAAAACTTCAAGTAAGCAACCATATTCCTGCTTATAAAATAAGTGTAAATAACGGAATTATTTACACTTCTCCAAGGTCATGTAGTATTTACATGGGACATACTTGTTTTTTATTCTATGAATATGAATTTCCCGATGCTGCAAATATAGAAACTGTGTACATATATCACAACGACCACTTGTACAAAGTTCCTAAAAAAGTACTTTGTGCTTTAGCATGGTACTCAACAACAAATAATTCTGTTTCAAGAATGATGTATATTCCTGTTTTTAATCTTAAGGATTACATTGTTTTTAAGTATAAGTAACATCATCGCTTTAATGTAAAACTGGGGTATCAGCAAAATATCTCATGGCAGCAGGCTTGAGGGGTGCTCAAGTAGTACAGGTTCGAATCCTGTAGGCGGTGCAAAGATAGGGTTTACCCTCCAAAAGTAAACATGGGAACTTTGTTTCTACCTATCTTTTCAATTTTAATAAATTAATACAATGATAAAACAAATTCCTGAATCAATCTTATTCTTTGTGTACGGAACACTGCTCAAAGGAGAAGGTAATCACCGTTGTTTGGAAGGTGAAAATGTAGAGTATTGTGGTAAATTTGAAACGGAACCTAAATATACCATGTCAAATCTTGGTGGTTTTCCGGCAGTGCATATTGGTGGAGATACTTCCATTAAAGGTGAACTCTATAAAACAACAAACCCCGATGTAATTCGCAGAGTTTTCCGCCTTGAAGGTTTCAACGGCGTAAAAGGAGACTCTGAAAATCATTTCTACGATGTCACTACATTCACTACTCCAAAAGGTGAAGCAACGATGTTCATCTTTAAGGACAGAAGTCCTCGCAATATTATCAAATCAGGAAATTGGCTTAACAGATAAAGATATGGCTAATAAATTTGAAGAAATCCCCGAAGAAATTAAAGAACAGCTTTTTAACTTTAATATTCGTACGAAGGGTTATTTAATTTTCAGGATTGCATCAACTATTAATACTAAGAGTACTCCTAATGTAGGAGTAAATGAAGTGATGAAAAGGATGTGTGTTATGAATGACTATATTTATGTTAATCCGAATTATAAACAAAATGATAATTTTGTAAAAAGAAATCTTGTTGAATCTTCACATCCTTTTGTTGGAGCATATAATTGGAGAATTGAAGATTTAATTCAGACAGGTATTAATAAAACAGACGCTTTAGTTTACAATTTTAATGCACGTTCTGAGTACGGTTATTCCGACTTTAAACCAATGGATAACTCTAAGAAAAAAGAAGAATTTATCAAAAAGTTTGAAGACTTTGATAAAACTCCTGAACTCAAAGATATTACTGCTGAAAACTTTTCAAGTCCTAAAAAAGATTTGAATACTAAGTTAACGTATATGGAAAAAGGTTGCTTCCGCTGTGAAGAATTTTTACCATATTCCAGTGGGATTTATACAGATGATACAACTCCTTTGAAAGATGATACTGAGGACATAAGATTATTTATTCCTGTTCAATGGGTTTCTTGGTCAGGATATAATGAATCTTTTGTCTGTGATTGGGTAAATCATTTAAAGAGTATTCTTTGTGTTGATATTAATTATTTAGGTATCAAAGAATTTGGTGGTTTTGAAACTACAGTTAACTATCAAAAGAATTTCTTACTCACTAAGAATAGTTTTTATTGTGTGCAGATTCCAGGTGATGAACTTAAAATTCATAAACAGTTTATTCTGTTTATGTTGAGAGGTCTTTATCACAACTATTACAATAACGTACCGGGCCTTACGGTTCAAATAATGAACCTTGAAAAAGTTTCTTTCATTAAAGCGTACCTTCTTGCTCTTATGAGTGTAGACCTTGAAGGTAAATTCTTTATTCGTTGTGGACTCTATGATAACAAAAACACAGTTCCTTACATTACTAATTATACAGATATAACAGAGCGGTTAACTAAATACAAAACACTTAACTCCTTTGATACTTGTATAATTACAGCAGAACAATTCTCAAAACTCAGAGACCACTTAATAGATAAAGACTTTGATAAAGCTCTTGACTTTTTCAAAGATATTAAAAGTGAACCTGCAAGAGTACGTGAGCCAAATTATAAAAATATGATGGCTGATGTTCGTAATCCTTTTGAGAAATACACTTATAAACTTCTTGATTTAGGTGCAGCAAAAAAACCACTTCTTAAACAAACGCCTGACCAAACAATATTATATGCTTTTGTAAACTATCTTACTCAAAATGGTATTAATGAAGATAATTTAAATTTTATAAGTAAACAAGTAGACAGATTTACTTTTACTAAAATATTAGAAATTCTTCGTAATGAGGGTAATATAGGACTTGAACAATATGTAAAATTTAAAATTGTAAAAAGAGAATATAAAAAAGAACCTAATATTATTTTAGACTTTGAAGAAGAAATTGAAAAAGAAATTGAACCTGAACCTAAAAGACCCAATCGTAGGGGTGCACAATTAAAGTAATCAAATTTTAATAATAAAACAATGTAGTATGAAACGTCTTCATAACGTACTTATCGGTGCTGATATTGAAATGTTCCTGCGTGACAGAACAACACAGGAAATTGTAAGTGCTGAGGGATATATCAAAGGTTCCAAACATGACCCTTTTGTATTTGACCCTTTGAACAAATATTTTTCTACCTCCTTGGACAATGTACTTGCTGAGGTAACTATTCCTCCTGTAACAAATGTTGACGACTTTGTTGCACACATTACTAAATGTGTCAACTTTGTTAATGCTACGATTCCCGGACACCTGTGTACCGTTCCTCTTCCTGCTGCTATTGTAGATGATAAGTATCTGCAAACGGAGAATGCTCAGACGTTTGGTTGTGACCCGGATTATAACGTATGGTTGCGTGAACAAAACGCCCGTCCCGAAGCACCCAACAAAAACCTGCGTAGTGCAGGTGGTCATATTCATATTGGTTATGATAACTCTGAAAAGTTGGGCACACCTGTAGCCGAAGACCTTATCAAATCAATGGATTTGTATATTGGTGTTCCTTCTGTATTGCAGGAACCTGATAACGACCGTAAACTTCTGTATGGTAAAGCAGGTGCCTTCCGCTTTAAACCCTACGGAGTAGAATATCGTACAGTAAGTAACTATTATCTTATGAGTCCTGACCTCATGCGTTGGGCATATAATAATACGAAGAAGGCAGTTGATATGGTAGATGATGAATTCACTATTACTAAAAGTATGGGTACACTCATTCAAAAAGCAATCAATACCAACGATAAAAAACTGGCTGAAAAACTGGTTAAGAAATATAAAATTGAACTTGCATAATGAGAAACGCAAAAGTAATCCTCGTAGGTTCTTTCGGCAGACCTTCCATGAAATCTTTGTTTGCTGAACTTGGTAAAGATGTTGCTGTAGTTGAAAAAGTGGAAGAAAAACGAAAAGAACTTATCAAAATCCATTTGGATAGCAGTAAGTTTTCAGTAGGAAAAAAACTGAATAAAGCAGATTTTTCTATTGAAAATTCTGTAGTTATTCGTTGGGGCAATCGTATCCCGATGAATATGCATAACTGCGTTGTATATAATCAGTCCTCTGCTATTAATAATGCAAGTAATAAGAAGAGGGCACGGACAATTCTTGATGAAAAGAAAGTGTCTATTCCTAAACTGATTACTAAAGCAAACTTTAAGGAGGAAGACCTTCCTATCGTTGCCCGTCCTTCCTATCATTGTAAGTGCAAGAATATCATCTTGTTACGTACAAAAGAGAAATTCCTTGAGCACTATGAGAGGAATGAACCTCGCGGTTGGTATTATTCCAAAATCATTGATAAGGATTCTGAATATCGTATTCACTGTGCTCATGGTAAAGTATTGAGTATCAGTGAGAAACCTCGTCCTAAAAATAAAGAAACTTTCGGTTGGGGTTATTCAGTAGTCGAGGAAGAATGGCGTGTGCTTCATTGGAATGAATACAAAGCGGTGTGGTGTAAGCACGCTCTCAATGCTGTTGCTGCTCTCGGTCTTGATTTCGGTGCTGTTGATATTATCGTAAAAGATAAGAAAGCGTATGTACTTGAAGTCAACACTGCAGGTTCACTTACAGAATCACCCTACCTTCGTAAAAGGTATTCTCAATACTTTAACTGGTTATTAAATTCAAAAGCCCGCCGGGAACACTGGGACTTCAATAAGTTTGAAGTAGGTAAGTCTCTGGCTTGGAAAAACGGTCAATTTTAAAAAATGTACTACAATAAAACTTACGTTAAATATCAGGTTTACAGTGGTAAAACAGTAGTAAAAGGTTATGAAACTTATCAACCCTGTTATTCACATCTTACACTTGGAGTTTTTGATGGTGTGATAGATAAAATTGATATTTTCTGTAAAAAAGAGTGGTCTCCTTTCACTAAAGCAGAAATTGTAAAAAGTGTTAAACTCTTTTGTAAAACAGGATTTAATGTATCTTTTAAAGAAGTTAATGACGAATATAAGTTTACCGTTCTTTTTGAAAATACTCCTGAACAACAAAACAGATTGTATATTACTGCAATTCTGTTTATGATTCGTTATATCTGGCATGATGGGTTAACTAATATTCATAAAGAGTTTCTTAACTTTACAGAGATTGAAGATGCCGACCCTTTTATGTCAATGCAACTTGCCCACAATTACGGTAAGTCTGACTATGGTAATACAAATCATATGCTTTTTTCCCCAATGAAAGGAACTTCTTTTAAGCCTATCTCTTTTGAAAAGTTTTTAGATGCAGCAAGTAAAGGACTTACGTTTAAAACTTATTCAGGAGGACTTAGTACTTCATGGGAAAAAATTCTTGAGAAAACAGATATTGAACCTGACAGAAAAAACTACAAAAAATATTATAATAAACTAACAAGTAACAATGAATAAAGTTTTCGTAATTGGCCCTTCTAAGGGTTATGCAAATTGGCTTCCTGATTGTAAATTAGTAAATAACCCTGATGAAGCAGATATCCTGCTGTTTACAGGTGGTGAGGATGTTAATCCTGCTATTTACGGTGAGCCTGTAGGTAAACGTACCTACTTTAATGAGCAACGTGATAAGATTGAAGCCGACTACTTCAATAAATATCCTAACAAACTTAAGTTAGGTATCTGTCGTGGCTCACAACTTTTGTGTGCTTTATCAGGCGGACGTTTGGTACAAGACCAAAATAATCCTGATTTTATTCACGATATTATTACATCGGAAGGTACCGTAATTCCTATCAGCTCAACACACCATCAGGCACAGTATCCGTATGATATGGATAAGCGCAGCTATAAACTGTTGGCATGGACAGAAGGAATTTGTCACCATCACCACGATGGTAACAATAAAGAAATCTCTGACAAACCTTTTAAAGAAGCAGAGATTGTATTTTATCCCCACACGAAAAGCCTCGCCATTCAGGGTCACCCTGAAATGATGTGGAGAACTGATAAATACCCTGAAACTTTTGAGTATCTTAATAACATTTTCAACAAGTTTGTAAATCAATCCCTTTAATATATTATGCTCCTGTTTAACACTATCTTATCCCTTCTCCTTTTACAGTTTATCTTTGGAAGATATAACTCAGGTGTATTAGCCTGTGGGTTATTTGGAGGGGGTTTCAATCGTCCTATTGACGAAACAATTCTTTACAAATTAAAACTTCTTGGTGTATTCAATCAATCAAGGGGTGAAGATTCTTGCGGTTATTACAACGGTCAAGATATTTTTAAAGGAGTTGACGGCAATAAAAAGTTCTGTAACCTTGTTATTAATAAAGGTATTGAGATTCCTGCAAATACAAAGAATCATATCTTTATGGGTCATACTCGTAAGTCCACCTTTGGTGCTCATACCGAGGCTAATGCCCATCCTTTCAATATCAACAAAAACATGGTACTTACCCACAATGGTAAGTTTACTAATAACTACAGGTTGTCACAGAAGTATGGTATGACCGTTTCACAGTATACTGTTGACAGTGAAGCATTTGGTTATATCTTGGACAAGGTAGGATATAAAGTACTTAATGAGTATGAAGGTGATGCTGCTCTTGTTGTTCATAAATTTGACCAACCCAATGTGATTTACATTTATCACGGTGAATCAAAAAAAGTTGCTAATGGTGTTCTTGTTGAAGAACGTCCGATGTTCTATATGAAAACAAAAGAGGGTGTTTATTACTCTTCATTGGAAGAAGCTCTTAAGTTTATCAAGGAAGAAGGTGATGAAATCAGTAAACTTCCTTGTAATATGGTATTCACTATTCGTAAAGGTGAACTTCATAAAACAAAAATTATTGTAGACCGGGGTGACTCTAATGTGTTTGTATATAATAAGACAAATAATTGTGATGATGACGGATGGGGAGTAATGGGTGGTACGCATTCAAAATGTGGTAAGTCTTATATGGCTAAAAACGAAGAAGCAATTAGAAAACTTACAAATAAATTCAATAATATTCCTATTCTTAATTCTAAAAAGAACGGTAGTTTTGAATTTAGTAATAATGGAGTAGTTACTAATATTGAAGGTCTTGATATTTCTAAAGAGTTGCTGCCTGCTGAAATTCAAGGTGAAGCACCTAAAAATGGTAAAGTATTCTGGTGGAAAGGAAGATATTATATTTGGAAAAATAAAGAAAAGATTGTTCTTGCTGATGGTACTTTGTCTCTTACTAAAGCGGGCGAGATTATTCCTATTGATGACCTTTCTACATGCACTGAACGCATTGATAATTACTTTTTCTTTAAAGGTATTATGTTGAACAGTACAGGTGATTATATTAAAATAACATCTGCCCTTGAAGATTCAGAGAAAACTCCTATCAAATCATTACTTGAAAGTAAATATGAAAACTGGTGTAGTGAACTTAGTAAATATTCTAAGTATGCTATCTGTCTTATGAATGATGAAGCTCCGTTTCTTTATGATAAACAATTACGAAGTTGGTGGTATTCTAATGGTGCTTTTATGGAGAGTTCAATCACTCCTAAATTTTCTTCAAGGAACTATCATTTCAAACGCGGTCTCCTTATCAGGATTAACGGAACACTTCCGAATGACCTTACTATCTTTTCTTCTACTGAAAAGCCTAAGGTTCAATCAGAACTTTTTAAAGAAGAGAAAACAATAACATCTACATTGGATTCTCTTGAAAATAATGAGTACAATAACGTAGATGTTCTTGAACTTTCAAAAATTGAAAAGAAATTTAAAAAATGCTATGCTTCTGCCAAACTTCTTAAAGAAGAACTTGGTGAAGCAGGTATGTTAGCATTGACTTTTTATGCTGAGGAACTTTGTCTTCATCGTTTGAAAATACAAAATCCCAGTGATGAAAAAATTAGCTCAATTATTGAATCACTTATCCGTGAAGCTACAGAAAAATTCAAACCTCTTTATACTTTCTTTGATATAGACCTTACAACTTATTCTCAGCATATTCTTGATGCTCTTGCACAGATTGCTGCTGATGAAGATAAAAGATTTGAAGAGAGTTATAATTCCTATGAACAAACACCTGTTTTAGAAAATGATGATGATGATGATTCACCTATTGATTCAAGTATAGTTCCTAAAACAATTCCTCTTATTGCTCAGTCCTCTTATAAAGATGATTTACCTTTTGAAGAGGTTACGCCACATCACGAAAAAGATAAAGACGATGACGATGGAGAAGAAGAAATTAAAAATATGGCGTTAACCACACAAGATAATGATACTGCTGAAAACTTAGTTGACAGAGCAGCAAATCATTTAGAAGCATTGCAGAATATAGCAAATGAACTTAATACATTGGACAAATCTGAATTTGCTTTAGAATCTGCAACAGAAATTGAAAGGTCTCTTGAAGATGTGGTTCCTAAACTCAAAGACCTTTGTTCTAAAATGCAGTTCACTGCTATTGCTACCAAACTTAAACGTATAAACTTTGTATGTTAATGGATAACTTAATTTTCTTTCAGGACAATCCTAATCTTCTTAAAAAGACGATTACTACCTTTACTGGTGAAACGGAATACCGTGACGTATGCCGTAAGATTAAAGGTGAATACTACCGTATTGGAAAGGATTGCTTTTTGGTAGATGGTTTATGGTACCGTATGTCTTCAGGTCTTATTGAAAAAGACTATGAGACAGGTGCTATATTCTTAACTAAAAAAGCTCCTTATCTCAGGACAGGTATTGTTGATTTCAAAAATGGTACTGCAGTCACTGGTCGTTTTACACCAAACTATTATAAGAATTGTATTGTAAGACACAAAGATTATGGTACTATTCATGCAATCAATCCTGACATCTTGATTCAGAATGGTTATCTTGAACATTTTTCTACAGGTGTTTGGCATCACTCTTCACAACTGAGTAGTAAAAAAGCACAGACTCCTACCAACGAAGTAGATAACACACGGCAAGGATATAACATTGAGGACAACGCAGAAGACTTTAAACGTAAGGTTGAGTTGTATGAAAAGTTCAATCCTGAAATGAGTAAGGACGTACGTTATTTCGGCAGGATGTTGGGCCAGACTACATTTGGTTTTGAGGCCGAGTGTGCTAAAGGTTACCTCAGTGAACCTTTACAAAATCAGTTGGGAGTTGTTATCTGCCGTGATGGTTCACTTAATGACGAAAATGGTAAACCTGGCCCTGAGTTTGTAACTATCCCTATGTCTGGTGCTAAGGGTCTTCAAACTATTGCTAATCTTGGTAAAGAACTTTCAAAAAGAACCAGTTTAAGTATGAACTGTTCTTTACACATCCACTTAGGTAATCTTCCTACTACAAGGATGTATCTTATCAGTCTTTACCGGTTGGCTTGTAAGTTACAGAACGAGATTTTCCAAATGTTTCCTTTCTATAAAACAAATCCTGACGGTATTAAGAAGAAGAATTATAACCAAAAACTTCCTACTTTGGATATTATGACTCCTTCACCGGGTATGGATAAAGAAAAGTTCAATGCTTATATCAATGATGCTTACAATGTATTGTTCAGTTGGTTGAGTGAGGGTTATCACGCAGATGTGAACTATAATCGTAAGACTAAGCAACATCCTGTTGCTCAGAAATGGAATCGTCATAATCGTTATTATTGGTTGAACTTTATGAACGCTATCTTTACTAATCGTAATACGGTAGAGTTCCGGCTTCATGGCCCTACAACCCATACTCAAAAAATGGTGAACTGGTTGTTCATCTGTAATGCTATCGCAAGATATGCTAATGCTCATGCTCGTAAAATTATCTTAACTAAAGTACCTATTACATTAGATGAAGTTCTTGATTACTATGGCACCAACTTTGGTGAACGAGGCAGATTCTTATCTGACTATCTCAAAGCTTATGTTCAGTCACGCAAAGATTCTTTCTATGCAGATTTCAAAAAGGGTGACAAGCAAAGTCTTTGGGACTTTCAGGATGAAAAGAACTACACCTTCTCATATAACGGAGTAACTTATTTATTCTAATATTTTAGAATATGTATTTTGATATAATGTATTTTATTAAAAACTATTTTAAAAATAGAAAATATGTAAAAAAAAATAAAGGAAAAATTCTTTATTTATCTTTTATCAAAATACGTATTGAAGGGTGGGATTGGATTACAGGTAAAATTATAGTACAAGTAATCAATAAAAATCATACTAAAGGATATTATAGTACTCTTGATTATAATCAAGTATTTTAAAAATAAATCAAATGTATAAATGTATTTCAACATTCACAAACTTTCATGGAAAAAGAGTACATGAAGGAACTACAGTAAGTAATTCTCAATATGAAGATATGCTTGCTATTGACCAAGTTCACTTTCAAAAAGTGTATGAGGAAGATGAGGAAGAAGATAATTCTCCCGACCTTCTTGATACAGCTATCGGATTAGGTCTTGGTGCAATCCTTTCCAATATTGGAAGCTCAGACAATGAATCATCCAATGATTTACCCAATACTTTTAACGGTTTTGATGGTGGAAACTTTGGCGGTGGTGGTTCAGAAGGAACTTGGTAATATCTTAGTAGGCGGAATGTTAAGCTGTAAAAACAGGTACTCGGCCCGTCTACATTTGGTCTCATAGTTCAATGGATAGAACGTCTGCCTTCTAAGCAGAGAATCTAGGTTCGATTCCTAGTGAGACTACAATTATAATATTATGAATGAAGAAAGTAAATTTCAATATGTAGTTAAAGCATTTCAAGAAGAACCTATTATTGAAAAAATGAATAATATATCTGGATGGACTGATGAAAGTCACCAAAATTATATAAAGCAAGGTATTTCTAGTCATGTTTTTATAAAAAAAAATTCAGTAAAACTGCAATTTTTAGGTTGGGAATTAGTACTTTTAAAGGATGGTACTTATTATATTAACGATACATCAGGAGGATAATATTTATGAATAAAATACCAACAGCAGAACAGTTCCTTAAGGAAATGTATGAGAAGTTGAATATCAGATGGAGTGATGGTGAATTGAAAAGTTGGAGGGATGAAGATGTTGAAATTCTTAAGGCTTTTGCTAATCTTCACAGAGAAGCTATTCTTAAAGCTGCTGCTGAGAAAGCTATTATTATTTTCCATGAAAAAGGAACTAATGAATTTAATCGTGGGCCGTTCAGAAAGTCTAAACAAGAATCAATATTCATTGATAAACTATCCATCTTATCTGCTTACCCTAAAGAGTTAATACAATGAAACCATATTTTGTTAAATACCTCCCTGTACCGGGAGAGATAAAAGAAGGGGATAAGTTTATAGTACCTGATAGTAATGTTATTTATGAAAGAAACATATTAGGTACACATGATAGGTCTCATGTAGAGAAAAAAGTCAAACTCTTCCTCTGTTCAAGAGATATACAGGTTGGTGGTAAAGTAGTCTATGAAGCACACCTTGATTTTGGGGTACAACTTGTAACTAATATCGAAGATGATGAAGTTGTACTGTTAAACGATGGTAGTAAAACTCATGCTCATAATCTTCTTAAGGTTATGGGAGAAATCTCTCCTGAAGCTACATGGGTAAAAGAAGGACAGGAGTTTGATGAGGATGATTGGCAATTTGCTGTTTATGATTTTGATGAGAGAAGAGAATTACCTAAAAATCCAATTCCAAAATTTGCAAACCTTGAAATCAAAGGCCCGTGTGAACACTTTCATTAAAAATTATGACAAAGAATAAACCTACAAAACAAGTTAAGGAGGAGCCTTTGCTCCAAGAACCTATTAGAGAAATGGGTGGTGGTTGGCATGGCTATCAAGAAATTCCTTTAGGAGCATATTCTAAACTTAGAATAAGCGGTGCTATAACTGGCTGCGGATTAGGCCAGTTGCATGGAGTAATCTATCTTGATAATGATGCCTCTATTAATGAATTTAAAAAGGCTGTTGCTGAGTTTAAAAGAAATGGAGTCGGTGCCTTTATTTGTACATTAGGTCAATCTCATTATCGTAGAGAACAATCTCTTTTGGATTTAGGTTTTGAACGTATTTCCGAATACCATAACTACAGACACGGAAATACTTATATGCAACGGCTCTACATTTTAAAAGTATAAAATCATTAAAATGAATAAAGATAGTTTGTGGTTCAATATGTACATTGGAAATACTACCGGTATAATTGATTGGTTAAAAAAAGAAGGCGTAAAAACGCAGAAACAAGCCGTTGATAAATTAAGAGAAACAGCAAAAGATATTTTTAATGGAATCCTTATTAACGGTGGAGGAAATTTCAGAGATAAGGGTGCTGGTGTAGCTAATGTTATGAGGGCTGTCCAAGAAAATTTTAAAAAATAATATTAACTTTTAGTTAACAAATTTTTACATACCTTTGCAGGTATGGGAAAAAGAGGAATAACATATAAATTCGAGGGAGTTGATTACGACTCACCCGAAGAGACTTATTTAGCCATGTGGCTTAATGAGTTAAAGGATAAAGGATACATTAAAAAATGGTCAAGAGATACTGATAGTTATTTACTTACGCCGCCTGTTTATAATACATATACAGAAGGTAAAAAAAGTAAAACACAATCAATTTTACAAGATTCTAAATACACTCCTGATTTTATTGTATATTGGGAATGGAAAGCTAGACGATTGTTTTTCAATATCTTAAATCAAGATGAGAAAATAAAAGAGCCGTTCATAGCTAATAATTATGTAGCCAAGCTTCCTTTTTCTGTTGTTGAGGTAAAGCCTTCGTTTGATAGGAATAATATGACAAGGTTGTTTCGGCACATACAAAAGAATCTTTATCACTATAACAAAATTTTTGTAACTCAAATAAATATTGAAGACCTTTTTGAAAAAACATTTACCCCCGCCCTATACCTGTTTACAAAAACAGGAAAGCAAAGAAAGATAACTAAGTGGAAAGTTTTATCATTGGAAGAATTTTTAAAGAAGAATGAACAGCCTAAAGGATTTAATTAAAGTAAAGATACAGTTACCTGATTCCGTGTTTACAGGAAATAGAACTTATTCATCCTTATTTCTTGGCCCTTTGTTTGGTCTTGATTTAAGTACAGATATTTATTACTATATTGTGAATCTGTATTTAGATGATGAAAGGTTCGAGCATAGATACAAACGACCTTTATTTTTACTTTTAGATACTAAACAGTTTGATGAACCGTTTCAAGAGATTGATACAAATCTTAGAAACAATAAAAATTTTGTTTATAGTTATGTAGTAGGTTCTGCAGATAATATGTTTCTTGTGATGTATGTGTTTGAGTGTCCTGATGAATCTATTCCTGATTATGATAAATTCTTGTCAGGACAATATTCAAAATTTTCCTCTAAGTTAAAATCAAGATTCAATAAACTGGCTCCTGATGGTAAGGGTGGATATGAAGAATCTCCTTTGTATGGTGTCTTATTTAAGACAAAAACATGGAAAAAGAAAGTAGAACAGCAAATTGATTCTACTTTAGACCCATCCCAAGAATACTTTGGAACTCCAAATATGGATTTAGAAATATTTAAATACGAATAAAATGCCTCTTTTAAAGATTAAAAAGCAGAATTTTCAAGCACTTAAAAACAGTAAACAATCTGACTTATACGAAACAATTAACCGCTTTCTCCCTAATGAAAGTGACGAAGTTAAAGGTGTTGTAGCAGGTCTTTGTATTGAATACGTTATTAAGTCAAATGGTGACCCTGATATTTTCATTGATGAGTTGCTCGTAAATACTGAGGAAGAAGACCTTGATTAAACGAACAAAGATAAAGAAAATATCGGATAAACATAAGGATATAGTAAGGAAGTACTCCAAACTTCGTAAAGAGTATTTAAAAAAGCATCCACTATGTAAAATAGTGTTACCCGGCTGCACACGACTAGCAACTGAAATACATCATTCGGGTAAAAAGTATTCTGAACAACTTTGGTTAGATACTTCCTTATTTATATCTGTATGTTCATCCTGTCATAAAAAAATTGAACAAAGTCCTTCCCTCGCTAAAGAATTAGGAATCTACAATTATAAATTATAATATGGACAAAATCAGTACTTTTACAATCGAAGATACTCTTAATGAAACAGAGAGTTATGGTTGTATAATGGATTATAAATCGGAATTTAAAGGTAAAAATAAACCTGCAAAATTTATCATTTATAAAGATGATACAACTGTAGACCTTGAAAAGTATCTTGACTTTTTGGATGAATGTGGCCTTGTGACAGAATGTATTGAAGAAGACGACCATTATGAAGTTAATTTTAAACCTGAGGATTATAAAAATACAGGTCACTTCATGTCTGCTTTCACAGCAGTTAGATATGCCATTAATTCTTATACAAGCAGATGCAAAAAAGTACCTGAAACAGCTTTAAAAATTAAGAAAGAAAATCCTGATGTAGAAAATCTTATTTGTTTACAGGCTGCTCACTATACTTGCATTGATGATTATCCTGACGGACTT
>Ga0208825_1001602_pt1 | contig 16620 bp, 15 predicted proteins | sample AD_UKC113_MetaG_FD_184450 | JGI IMG/M metagenome (GOLD analysis project Ga0208825, IMG submission 184450) | Active sludge microbial communities of municipal wastewater-treating anaerobic digesters from Hong Kong - AD_UKC113_MetaG (SPAdes)... | ecosystem: Engineered > Bioreactor > Anaerobic >...
CTTTCTCCTCTAATATCGGTACTATCTCTCCTATATAATCTCCTAACCTCCTGCCACATGGACAATCTAATATGTACCATACTTCTTTTAATGCTTTTTCCACTTCTTTCCCATATACTTTCTTTCTTCCTTCCCTTTTTATCTTCTGTTGTTCTCCTATTAAAATTACTCTGTCTCTTTTCCCTTTTATTACCACCTTCCTACCTATATTCCTCAATAACCAACTCGCATAATTCCTGTTATATCCCATTAAACTTACAAATTCATCTAATATCTTCCCTTTTTCTTTCTTCTGCCCTCTCTGATACCTCTCTGCTATTTTTTTGCTTATTTTCTTCCTTATCCCCATTTCTAATTCCTTTTTCATTTGCACCTCCGTTTTCTTTCTATTTTATCCGGAGATGCTATTTAAATCCTATTTTTCAAGTAGATTTTTTTGTCTTGTCTAACATACCCTTTCGTGTAGATTTATTATGTCTCAATTTGAGGTATTTAAAAATTTTTCTAATTGTGTTATTATTTTACTATGGGAGAAATAAAAAAAGTCCTTGTTATTGAAGATGATTCCGTTGAAAGGCAGGTATTACTTCAAGCATTAAAAAACTCTGGTTATGTTTCCTATGGAGCACAAACAGGTGAAGAAGGGTTAACTTTATTCAAAAAAGTTAAACCAGATGTTGTTTTACTTGATGTGGTATTACCTGGAATTGATGGATGGGATGTATTAAAAAAGATTAAATCAGGACCTTTAAGTAGAAAAGTTCCTGTTATAATGATAACTGCAAAGTCAGAAAATACAGATAGAATAACAGGGTATGAAATTGGTGCTGATTTTTATGTAACAAAACCATATAATATATCAAAATTATTACCTATCATAAGAAATATTGTTTCTGAAAAATAAAAATGGTCGTTAATCTACCACCCCAATATCACGAAAAAGAAAAGGAATTAAAAGAAGTTAAAACTCCAGAAGAAAAAATTGCAGTTCTTGAAGAAATGCTATCTATAATGCCAAAACATAAATCATCTGAAAAACTTCAAGCACTTATCAAAAGTAAAATCTCAAAATATAAAAAGATGATGGAAAAAAGCCCATCAACTGCTAAAAAATCAATAGTTCCTCAAATACCAAAAGAAGGGGATGCTCAGGTAGTAATATGTGGTCCTACAAATTCAGGAAAATCAACTCTTTTAACAACCCTTACAAAGGCAAAACCAGAAATAGCAGATTATCCTTTCACAACAACTGTCCCTATTCCTGGAATGCTTCAATATCAGGATATAAAAATACAGATGATAGAACTCCCTTCTCTTTCTTTGGATTTTACCGATAATTGGGTAGGGGATTTTATAAGAAAATCAAATTTAATACTTTTTCTATTTGACCTTTCATCTGATGATTTAATAGAAGAAATTGAAGATGCAATTGGTGTTTTAGAAAAATTCAAAGTAAAAAAAGAGGGGGAATTCCAGTTTTTTTATAAAATTTTATGGGTTGGCAACAAAATTGATGTTTCTTCTCATAAAGAAATAAAGGATGTTTTTGTTGAATTATATAAAGATAAAATTCCTTATTTTTTTGAAATATCAGCAAAAGAAAAGATAAATATAGAAAAATTACCTGAAATTATGTTTAATCATTTAGAAATTATAAGGGTTTATACAAAAATACCTGGTAAATCACCTGATATTGAAAATCCATATACAATTAAAAAAGGAAGTCAACTTATACACCTTGCAGAAATAATACATAAAGACATGGTTAAAAGTTTCAAATATGCCCGTCTGTGGAGAGGAAAAACAGAAACTCCAATAGTTATTGGAAGAGATTATATATTGGAAGACAAAGATATTGTTGAAATACATTTTTGATGAATAAATTTCTGTAAATACTTACTCAACCACATTAATTTAAAAGCACAAAAGCCCCCTCACTCCAGCTCCTCGGGCGTAGCCCTACGGCGAGCCTCTCCCCTGTGCCTGTCTGCCGAGTATTGTGGCGGAGGTAGAGGGTAATAAGAGGAAAAAGTTCTTCTCCCCAGTCTTTGTCCGCCGTGCGGTCCGCCAAAAAGCTCGTCGGATTCGCAATGATAGGCGAATGTGGCGGAGGGGAGAAGATAGATGAGGGGGGTGATTTTCATATCAGGACATGATCTGGTCCGCAAGATCCATAGCAAAAAGCGAGGACCCAACGGGCGAACCTGTGGAACTATTTGATTGCAAGACCAGTTCCTGATTACTCTTTGCCTTTGTGCCTAAGAATATAAACGGACTTGAGTAAATATTTACAAATTTCTTTTCCTAAATAAGATGTTATAAATATAAAGTAAAAATTTTTTATTTTTAAAAACAATTATAAAAAACTTTTGGAGAAAAAATGAAAAATGAAAATATAAGTTATGATGGAAAAAGTTTTATATTTAATGGGAAACGAGTTTTTATAAATAGTGGGGAGATACATTATTTTAGAATTCCAGAAAGTCAATGGAAAGACCGACTTTTGAAATGTAAAAGGGCTTTTTTAAATACTATAGGAACTTATATTGCATGGAACTGGCATGAGGGAAAAGAAGGAGAATTTTCATTTGAGAAAGATAGAGACATTAATAGATGGTTATCCTTAGCAGAAGAAGTGGGGCTTTATATTTTTGTCCGTCCCGGTCCATATATTTGTTCAGAATGGGATTTTGGAGGGTTGCCTAATTATCTCATTCCAAAAGATTGTGAATTAAGGTCATTAGAGCAAAATTACATTGGATATTGTAAAAAATATCTAAATACAGTGAATAAAATAATAAAACCACATCTAATTACTAATGGAGGAAAGATATTTCTTTATCAAATAGAAAATGAATTTGAAGTAGGAGATATTCCTTATCATAGAAAGTTAAAAGAGATAGTAGAAAAAGATGGAATAAATATTCCTATTTGTACAAATGAAAATTTCTGGATAAGAGGAACGGATATAATTGAAGGACCTGACCCATATCATTTTTCCTGGGTAATTTCTGAAGTAATGAATAAAATTAGAAATTTACTTAAAACTCAACCAGACAAACCGCCATTAGGAATAGAAGTAGGAACACATTTTTATAGCAGATTTTATGGACAGATGCCATTTTCTGATGGATATAAACCACCAGAATTAGATGAAGTATATTTAAAATGTCTGATTGCTGCTGGTATATCAGGGTTTAATAGATATATGTTTCATGGTGGAACAAATATTGGATATTGGACAGGAAGGGATATATCTACAAGTTATGATTATGAAGCGCCAATTAGAGAGTGGGGAGAACTTGATAAACGATATTATATAGTTAGAAGAATAGGTGGTTTCTTAGAGTGTTTTCAAGAGGCATTGTTGGAAACCATTCCAGTAGAAGGAGAATGTTCAGTAAATGAAAAAGGAGTAGAAATTTTTATGCGTAAAAACAATAAAAGTGTTTTTATGTTTTTATCCAATACCTATGGAAAGAATAAAGAATTCAAGATAAATTTTAAAGACCCAGAGACAGGTAAAAATATCATTTTCCCAGCAAAAAATAAATATCAACTACCTGGTTATAGTGCAACAATTATTCCTGTGAATTTGAAACTTTCTGATGATTTAACTCTTCTTTATACAACTTCTGAAATTTTCTATTTCATAGATAATGGTAAAGAAAAAATTCTTATTCTTTATAGAGAAGATGGTATTGACGGAGAAATATCTCTAAAAATAGGGGAAAATATTAAAAATGTTAATTATACTCATAAAAATAATCCCCAATTTATAGTAGTTGAAAGAGACATTAAATTGATTATTATTGATAAAGAGATATCTTCAAAAACATGGTTTTTTAACTATAAGAATAAAAAATATCCAATTTTTTCTAATATCTATTTTTTAGAAGAGGAAAAAGAAAGAGAAAATAATATTCATCTTGTTTTTCAGGTAAAAGAAGGTAAAAACTGGATGAAAATTCCTTTCAAACCATTAGAAGTTAAACTTGATAATGAAAATATAGAGTATAGTTATTATGAAGAAAATAATATTACTGAAATTAATCTTCCAGAAGATAAATTTCCAGAAATTCATTATGAACTTTCTGGAAAATGGAAAGTTAAGGAAGAAAATATAGAAAATAATAGTGATAAATGGTTGAAGTGGAGACCATTGGAATGCTTGGAAAATTATGGTTTTTTGAAAAATGGGTATAGTATTTATAAAAGTAATTTTAATTTATCAAAAGTCAAAAAACCCCTATATTTGACTTTAACTGGTTTTCAAGATGAGGCAAGTATTTATATAAATGGGAAGTATGTAAATAGCGGAAGAGATAATTTAAGATGTGAAGTATCATCTTACCTATCAAAAGGAGACAATTCTTTAATTGTTCTTGTTGAATCAGAAGGACATGTTTGTTCTGGAGAAAAATCATTTAATGGAATTCATTCTCCTGTTTATCTCTCTTCAGAAGAAAAAAGTATAGAATTAAAGTGGTGGAGAAGGAAATTTATTCCAGATACATATCCAGAAAGGGCAATTATAAGAGAAGAAATGGAAGAAATAAATGATGAATTTGATGATAGTTCCTGGGAAAAAGTAAGGGTAGATAAAAAATTTGATAGCCGTCTATTTAAAAATTCTTATGAAGAGTGCTTTGCCTGGTACAGAACAGAAGTAGAAATACCAGATGACTTTGAAAAAAGAGGAATTTCTATTGATTTTGAAAGTGGGATGAATGCAAAAATTTATTTATTTGTTAATGGTAAATTTTCCGGTATTAAAGAAAATGCTTTTCTTTCTCTCCCTTTTAGTTTTGACCTGACAAATAAAGTTAAAAAAGGGAAAAACTATATAACTATTGGAATAAAAGTAGACCGATGGGGAACTCATTATGGACTTAATGGGACAGTAAAAATAACTTCTTATGATGTTTGTTTAAATAAAAACTGGCAGGTAAGGGAGGGTATTGAAGGACAGACAAGAGGTTATTTTAGCCCAGAGTTTGATGATTCAGATTGGGATGATGTGGAAATAAATAAGGAAAAATGGGCTTCTGGTTCTCTTATATGGTTCCGTAAAAAAGTAAAAATAGAAAATATTCCTGACTATATTTCACCATTAAGGATAACATTGAAAAACACAAGTGAAAAAGCATTGATTTACTTTAACGGTGTTCTTATTGGGAGATATTCAGAAAAAGGAGGGCAGGAAGATTTCTATATTTATGAGGACCTGATAAAAGAGGAAAATGTAATTTCTGTTATGGTTGATGGAAGGGAGAAAGAAGCAAAATTAGGGGAAATATCTATTACTCCTTACTATATTTCAAAAAGAATTTCTGTAGATATAAAATTATGAAATAAGATAAGTTTGCAAATGTTTTTTTAATGTAATGGTAAAAAAGTTAGTTTTGAAATAAATTTAATTTTTTTCCTGTTGACTTTTAGGCATAATAATTTATAATATATAAAAATATAATAAAAGGAGAGAAAATGGAAGGGAAATATGAGGTATGTTTTGTTTTAAGAAGTGATTTGCCAGATGATGAAGTTGAAAAAGAAATTGAATATATTGAAAAAGTACTTGTAAATGGAGGAGCAAAGATTTTCAAAAAAGAAAATTTAGGAAGAAAAATACTTGCATATCCAATTAAAAAAAGAACTGAAGGTATTTATTTTGTTTTTTATTTTACTGCCCCTGGAACAATAAAAGAGACAATTGATAGTCTAAAATTAAGAGAAAATATTTTAAGATATTTACTTATAAGAAGGAAAATATTACCACATGAGGAAATTATAAATGCCGAATCCCAATCTTAACAAAGTATTTTTAATAGGACGCCTTACAAGAGACCCTGAATTGAGATACACTTCTTCTGGACAGGCAGTAACAACTTGTAGACTTGCTGTTAATAGAGAATATTCTGCAAAAACAGGAGAAAAGAAAGAAGAAACATGTTATGTGAATTTAGTTGTATGGGGTAAAAGAGCAGAAGTTGCTGCTGAATTTTTAAAAAAGGGAAATTTAATTTTTGCAGAAGGCAGGTTAAATTATAGAACATGGGAAAATAATGATAGTGAAAAAAGGTCAGTTCTTGAAGTAGTTGTTGAGAATTTTCAATTTCTTGAAAAACCAAATGTAGATATTATTGAAGAAAAGGAGGATGAAATAAATGGTAAAAACCAGGAATAGACAATGTGCATTTTGTAAAGGAAAAGTAAAAGAAATTGATTATAAGGATATAGGGAAACTCAGAAGATTTATAAGTGGAAGAGGGAAAATTTTATCATCAAAATTAACAGGGACATGTGCAAAACATCAAAGGATGTTAACAAAAGCGATAAAAAGGGCAAGATTTATTGGACTTTTGCCATATGTAAAAATTTAAAAGGATGAAAAATGAAAGTAATTTTTATAAAAGAATTATCAGGTAAAGGAAGGACAAGAGAAATAAAAAATGTAAAGGATGGATATGCAAGGAATTTTCTAATTCCTTCTGGATATGCTATTCCTGCAACAGACCAAAATATAAAAATGATTAAAGAAAAAGAAATAATAGAAAATAGAAAAAAAGAAAATAGAAAAAAGATGGCTCTTGATACAAAAAAGGCGTTAAGTAATGTTTCTTTAACAATAACAGCAAAAGCAGGACAGGATGATAAACTTTTTGGAGCAATTACTTCTGAAATTATTTCAGAAGAATTAAAAAATCAAGTTAAAATTGATATAGATAAACACCAGATAGTTCTTGATGAACCAATAAAAAAGTTAGGAAGATATAAAATCCCTGTGAAATTAGGAGATGAAGTTGAAGGAGAAATTAAGGTCTGGATAGTGAGAGGTTAATATGAGTGCTAAAAAAAAAGATTTAAATATTGAAAAAATCCCTCCACAAAATATTGATGCAGAAAAAGCACTTTTAGGTTGTATGCTTATTGATGAAGAAGCAAGAATAAGGGTTTTTGAGACATTAAAAAAGGATTTTTTTTATAGTTCATCTCATCAACAAATTTTTTCTTCTATAATTAAACTCTATGAGAGAAATGAGAAGTGTGACATTATTACTCTTACAAATCAATTAAAACAGGATGGAACCTTAGATGAAATTGGAGGAGTTGAATATATTACAGAAATTGCAGAATTTGTTCCTACTTCTGCTCATATAGAAGAATATATCAAAATAGTAAAAGACCAATATATATTAAGAAGTTTAATTTCAAATGCTACTCAGATTATAACAGAAGCATCAAATGGAGTAGAGGATGTTGAAAGGTTATTAGATAAAGCAGAATCCCTTATTTTTGAAATCAGCCAAAATAAAATTGATAGATATGCATATCCTTTAAAAGACCTTATAAAAGAAAACCTTGATATTATTGAAAATATCCAGAATAAAAAGGGTTTTGTTACAGGTATTTCAACTGGATATTTTGATTTAGATAAGTATATAGGTGGACTACATCCATCAGAACTTATTATAATTGCTTCAAGACCATCAATGGGAAAAACAGCCCTTGCAACAAATATAGCACTAAATCTTGCTGCAAGTGGTGATAATTTTCCTATTTTATTTTTCTCTCTTGAAATGAGCAAAGAACAACTTGTTGGGAGAATGTTATGCTGTGAAGCAAGGATTGATTATAAAAAATTAAGAGATGGAATTCTCTCTGACAAAGAAATTACAAAATTACTTCTTTCAGCAGGGCGACTTGAAAAAGCACCAATTTTTATTGATGATGCTCCTTCTCTAAATGTTTTTGAGTTAAGAGCAAGAGCCAGAAGATTAAAAGCAAAAGAAAATATACAACTTATTATTATTGACTATCTTCAACTTATGAAAGGGGTAAGAAGAACAGAAAACAGACAGCAGGAAATTACTGAAATTTCTGCATCTTTAAAATCACTTGCAAGAGAATTAAATATACCTGTTATTGCTATTTCTCAATTAAGCAGGGCAACAGAACAAAGAGAAGATAAAAAACCACATCTTTCAGACCTGAGAGAAAGTGGCTCAATAGAACAGGATGCTGATGTTGTTTTATTACTTTACAGAGATGATTATTATAAAAAAGAGGACTCTGAAAAACCTGGAATTGTTGACCTTATCATAGCAAAACAGAGAAATGGACCTACCGAAACTGTCAACCTTACTTTCATAAAAGAATACACAAGATTTGAAAATTATACCAAAAGAGAATAAATGAAAAATTTTATAGAAAATTTTGGTAAAAAAATTGTTGCTCCTGTTTATTATTTTGGTTCTCTTATCCTTCTTATAGGGAATTCACTTAAAAAGGCATTTACAGAGAGAAAAAGAGAAAATATATTAAAACATATTGAGGAAATTGGTATTAATTCATTACCACTTGTAGGTGTTATTGCTATATTTACAGGAATGATTCTTGTTATGGAAATTGGGCATACATTAAAAGCATTTGGGGCAGAAACGTATTCAGGGGCACTTGTAGGGTTATCAATGGCAAGAGAATTGGGACCTGTATTAGTTGCTCTCACTCTTGCTGGGAGAGTAGGTGCTTCAATTGCTGCTGAAATAGGGGTTATGAAAATAACAGAACAAATAGATGCATTAAAAGTTCTTGCTATTGACCCTGTTTCCTATTTAATAAGTCCAAGAGTTATAGCAGGGATTTTTTCTCTTCCTGCACTTTTTGTAATAAGTTTTTTTCTTGCAATTGGTGGGGCATTTTTAATTGGCGTTTTTCTTATAAAAATTCCATCAGGACAATTTCTTTATCAAAGTTTCAGGTTTATTTCATATAAGGATTTTCTTGTTGGTTTTATAAAAGTTATTGTATTTGCAATTGTTGTAATAAATGTTTCTTCTTATGAAGGACTTAAAGCAAAAGGAGGAGCAGAAGGAGTTGGAGATGCTTCAACATCTGCAGTTGTAAAATCGTTTTTCCTAATAATTCTTACTAATTTAATTTTAACGGGCATCTTCTATTTTGTCTAATGGAAATAATAAAAGTAGTGAACTTAAAAGTTGTATTTGAAGCGAAAGTTGTTCTTGATATGTTAAACCTTTCTGTTGAAAAGGGAGAATCAATTGTTCTTGTTGGAAGTTCTGGATGTGGGAAAACAGTACTTATAAAAACAATAATTGGACTTATAGAACCGGTGGAAGGGGAAATTTTTATTAATGGGCAGAACATTTTAAATTTGCCAGAAGAAAAAATAAGAGAAATAAGAAGTAGAATTGGTATGGTTTTTCAAAATTCAGCACTTTTTGATTCTCTTACTACATGGGAAAATGTTGGTTTTTATTACCTTTACCATACAGATAAAAGCAAAGAGGAAATTAAAAAAATGGCTATTGAAGTTCTTGAAAATGTTGGACTTGAAGGAGTTGAGGACCTTATGCCTGAACAACTTTCAGGAGGAATGAAAAAAAGGGTCTCAATTGCAAGAGCATTAATTTCAAGACCAGAAATTTTATTTTATGATGAACCAACAACAGGACTTGACCCAATAACAAGTTCAAATATAACTTCTCTTATGAAAAAAATTCATTTAAAATTCAATACTACTGATGTAATAGTTACACATGATATTAAATTAGCAAGAGAAATATCTGATAGAATTGGACTTGTTGAAAATGGGAAAATTGTTGAAATTGGAACTTTTGATTTTCTTAGAGAAAAAAGTAATCACCCGTTAATTAGAAGTTTTGTTGAAATGGAGGGTAAAAATGAATAAAAGAAACCTATCACTTGAATTTAAAGTTGGGTTGTTTGCGATAATTACAATTTTGTTAATTTTTATATTTATTTTCAGTCAAACAAAAAAAGGACAATGGAGAACTTATGAAATTGGAGTTATGTTTGACTATATTGGTGGACTTGATATTAGTTCTCCTGTTAGATTAAGTGGAGTAATGGTTGGAGAAGTTAAAAATATTCAAATTCTTGCAAAGGAAAGACCAAAAGTTTTGGTTACTTTAACATTAAGGAGAAATGTAAAAGTGGGGAAAGGAAGTGTTATAACAATCAGAACATTAGGAATAATAGGAGAAAAGTATGTTGAAATTATCCCTTCGTCAGAACAACAATATTTAGCTGCTGGAGAAATTATTGAAGGAGTAAATCCTATATCATTAGAGCAATTTGCAACAATTGGGCAGGATATAATTTTGAATTTAAATAATGTTTTAGTTGATTTAAGAAAGTTAACATCTGATATAGAAATTCAAAAAAATGTTAAAGAAATAATAGGTGATACCTCTTTAGCGGTTAAACAAATGAATTCAGTTTTAAGCAAAGTTGATGACCTTTCCACATCAGTGGATAAAACAAACTTAGAAATAAGGGATATTATAACAAAAAATTCTCCAAAAATAGAAGAACTAATTAATAATACGAATTTTCTTATTCTTACAAGTAAAGATGAAATTGAAAAAACAAGCAAAGAAATAAGAAAATTTGCAAAAACATCTCAGGATATAGAAGAAACAGTTGTCAAAATAGGAAGTACAGCAGATGAAATAAATACATTTTTTGAAAATTTACAAAATAAAGGACTTATTGCTCAAATTATGAACGAAGAGAACCTATTAAATCAGATAAAAGTAGAAATGGAATATTTACAGGATACGACTCTAAAACTGAAAGAATCGGCAGAAAGTTTTACAGATATTACAGAAAACATAAATTCTCTCTTTAACTATGTGAATGAAGGACAGGGAAGTATCGGAAAATTTGTTAAAAGTGATGAGTTATATAATGAAGTTCTTGGTTTAATTAAAGATATAAAAGCACATCCCTGGAAATTATTCTTTAGGGGTAGATAATTTTACATAGAAGCAATACAAATACTCAGTTCCAAAGGAACTAAAAGTATTAAGTTCCAAATACATTCCCCTATGCTTCTTTGTAAAACCGACTAAAGTTGCTTACCTTGTGCCTTAGAATTGGTACGTCATCGTCTCCCAGATAGCACAACGAGGTATGGGGAATTTTATTTTATATCCACCAAAAAGTTTAGTGGACACAGCAATATACTCTTTGTGTCTTAAATACTAATAGGTGATAAATGAAAGAAAAGACAATGTATGTTTGTTCTGAATGTGGGTACCAATCAATTAGATGGCTTGGAAGATGTCCTGACTGTGGCAATTGGAATACTTTTATTCAGGAAGTCAATATAAAAACAAAAATACAACAGGAAGGAATAATACAACCAAAAAAGATAACAGAAATTAAAATTGAGCAACAACCAAGAATAAAAACAAAAATAGAGGAATTTGATAGGGTATTAGGCGGAGGTGTTGTTCCAGGAAGTTTTATTTTAATTGCAGGTAATCCAGGAGTTGGAAAATCAACTTTACTTCTTACAATTTCAGGAATAATCTCAAATTCAAATATGAAGGTTCTTTATGTAAGTGGAGAAGAATCAGAAAATCAAATAAAATTAAGATGTGAGAGAATAAAAATAAATTTTGACAATTTATATATTCTTTCTTCAAATGATATAAATTCTGTTAAAAATGCTCTTGAAAAAATGAAACCAGATTTTTTAGTAATTGATTCTATTCAGACACTTTACAACCCTGATATTCCAACAACTCCTGGTTCTGTAACTCAGGTTAAAGAAAATGCAAATTTTCTTTTCAATTACACAAAAAGAAAAAATATATCAACATTTATAATAGGACATATTACAAAAGAAGGGATAATTGCAGGACCAAAATTACTTGAACATATGGTTGATACTGTTTTGTATTTTGAGGGCGAGACAAAAACAAATTTAAGAATTTTAAGAGCAATAAAAAATAGATTTGGTCCAACTGATGAAATTGGTGTATTTTCAATGGAAGAAGATGGATTGGAGGAAATACCTGATGCATCAACAATTTTTTTATCCCAGGACAGAAAAACACTTCCAGGTGCTGTTTTTTTCCCATCTCAGGAAGGGAAAAGAACAATTATTGTAGAGATTCAATCACTTATCACTCCAACTTATTATGGAATTCCCAAAAGAGCAGTAACAGGACTTGATTATAATAGAATTTCTCTTGTTCTTGCAGTTCTTGAAAAAAAACTTAACTTTAATTTTTCAACTTATGATGTTTTTATGAATGTAGGTGGTGGTTTCAAAATTACAGAAACAGGTTCAGACCTTGCAGTTGCAATTTCGGCTATTTCTTCTTTCAAAGATGTATCTCCTGCTGAAAATACTATTTTTATAGGTGAAATTGCTTTGACTGGTGAAATAAGACCTGTTGGGCAGATAATATCAAGAATAAAAGAATGCTCCCGTCTTAGATTTGAAAGGGCAATTATTCCTGAAAGCAACATTAAAGAAGTAAAAGAAATAAAAAATATGAATTTGATAGGTGTAAAATGGCTGAAAGAATGTTTAGATTTTTCTTTTTCAATTTAAAAATCTATTATGGAGTTAAAAAATGAGTGAGTTAAGATTAGAAAATTACATTATGCCTGCTGCAAAACTTGGTCCAGATAGTCCATTACCGCCATTAGATATATGTCTACCCTATACTCTTCAAAACAATTATAATAGAGAAAAGAAAATAACTGAGTTTAAAACAGTAGTTCTTGAAAACGATATACTTAAAGCGACCTTTTTAATAGAGTTTGGTGGTAGACTCTGGTCTCTATTTCATAAAAAAGCAAAGAGAGAACTACTTTATACAAATCCTGTTTTTCAGCCATGTAATTTAGCCATAAGAAATGCGTGGTTCAGTGGTGGTGTGGAGTGGAACATAGGTCTCCATGGACATTCTGTTTTTACCTGTTCACCTCTTTATGTAAGTAAATTAAAAATGGATGATGGAACTCCTGTTTTAAGGATGTATGAATGGGAACGAGTAAGAATGGTTCCTTTTCAAATAGATGCTTTTCTACCAGATGGTTCGGATTTCCTATTTGTGCGGGTGAAAATAGTTAATCCAAATGAAAATGAAGTTCCTATGTATTGGTGGTCTAATATAGCAGTTCCTGAAACCCCTGATACACGCGTAATTGTTCCTGCTGAGTCAATTCTTAAAAGGGATTATAAAGGAAATAAAAGTATTGTTTCTATGTCTCCTGATGGGGCTATTGATGGTATTGATTTATCTTACCCAGTTAATTTCAACCACTCAGCAGATAGCTTTTACTATATCAAACCAGAGTCACAACCATGGATAACTTCTCTTGACAAAGAGGGAAAAGGACTTATACAAACATCTACTAAAAGACTTTATGGAAGAAAACTTTTTGTATGGGGGATGCATAAAGGTGGAAGGTCCTGGCAGGAATTTTTATCTGTTCCTGGGTCAGCTTATATTGAAATTCAGGCAGGTTTGACTCAAACTCAATCGGAATATATACAGATGCCTGCTGGTGCTGAATGGGCATGGTTAGAAGCATACGGTCTTATGGAATGTACTCCAGAAGTAGTCCATGGCAAAAATTGGAAAGAGGCATATAATTCAGTAGATAAAAAAATTAAAAGTTTAATGCCAGAAAATAAATTGGACTTAATACTTAAAGAGACAACAAAAATGGCAAACAAAACTCCTGATGAGATTATACAGAGAGGTTCTGGTTGGGGTACTTTAGAGCGAATAAGAAGAGAAAAATATAATGAACCATCTTTTTGTTCAAAAGCATTGATATTTGATGATGTTAGTTTGAAAAAAGAACAGGAAATGTATCTTGAATTGTTGATAAGCGGTTTAGTCCCTTATGTCTCTCCAAAAGAGAAAATTTACGGATGGATGATTCAAAAACAATGGCAAGATATTCTTGAAAAAGCAGTTAAACATCCCCAAAATGACCACTGGTTGTCATGGTTACATCTTGGAATTATGTATTATAGCCAGGGGAATTTTGAAAAAGCAAAAAACTCGTGGGAAAAATCATTGGAACGAGAACCATCTGCCTTGGTATATCGTAATTTAGGAATATTAGCGAGAAAAAATAACCATATTGAGGAAGCAGGTGATTTGTTAATAAAAGCAGTTGAAATGGCACCGGATGTAGTTGATTTAATTGTAGAGTGTTGTAATGTTTTAATTAAACTGGAGAAATACGAAGGGATACTGAAAATTATAAATAATTTATCTTCTGAGATACGCAATTATGGAAGAATAAAAATTATAGAAGCACAGGTTGCTCTGAAACAAAATAATTTGGAACGAGTTGAGGAAATTCTCAAAAGCAGACCTTCAATTCCGGATATACGGGAAGGAGAACAAATTCTTACTGATATATGGTTTGAAATGCACGAAAGGCGTATTGCAAAAACAGAAAATATCCCTATTGATGAGAATCTTAAAAAGATGGTACGAGAAAAATTTTCACCACCAGCATGGTTAGATTTTCGTCAATTCACATAAATAAAGGGTTTCTCTTAAGTTGCATTTAAAGTATTTAATATATTACCTTCAAAAAATAATCATTTTCTTCTTTAGTATTACAAGAAAAAAGATGGGCTTTTATTGTTTTCTTTGTGTCTATGCATAAAGGGTTTCACTGAGGTATTATTTACCTATATTTTTACCTGTTTGCAATATCTTCTTCTTTTATAAGAAAAATTATATCAATAAGGCGTGTTGCGCTTTTTTCCATATCAAGGACGATATTGTTCACTCTTGAAACAAAATAATTATAAGCAAGATATGCAGGTATTGCTACAACAAGCCCTACAACTGTTGTAAGAAGTGCTTCCCATATTCCTCCTGCAAGTTCACCTGGATGAACAAGCCCTCCTTTTGCTTCAATTACCATAAATGCCTTTACCATACCTGTAACAGTCCCAAGCAGTCCTAAAAGAGGTGAAACAGTTGCAATTGTTGCAAGTATTCCTAAATATTTTTCAAGATTTGGTATTTCATGATTTGCTGCATCTTCTATACTTTCTTTAACTTCTTCTCTACTTCTATCAATTTTTAAAAGTCCTGCTTTAATAATTCTTGGAACTGGGTTATCATTTTTTTCACATAGGTCTATTGCTTCTTTTATTTTTCTTCTTCTTAAAGTGTTTTCAATTTCACTTATAAATTTTTCATTATCAATTTCTGCATTTTTAAGAGATATCAGTCGCTCAATAATTATACCTATTGTTAAAACACCACAAAAAACAATCGGAATTATTATAACTCCACCTTTAAGTAATAGTTCCCACAAACTCATTTTTCCTCCTAAAAATAATATTCAAAATAGAATAATGTTTTTCTTCTCTCACCTGGATATCCTCTTACATCAAAAAATTTTTTATCTGTAATGTTTTCAACCTTCACTCCAAATTGGTAATTTCCTTTTTTATATTTTATATCACAATTTAAAACAACAAAATTGTCTAATTGTTCACCATCTGAAACTCTTTTTCCATTGTATTGAGTCCATAATTTCAGAATAAATGGTAAATAGGTTAAAATAACTCCTGAATTAACTGAATTTTCTGGAAAATAATTTATATCTTTTGAACGAATTGCTTTTTCACATTCTAAAAAATACTTTATATTATCTGTTAAACTAAATGAATGGTTCAAATATAAAGTAAATTGATTAAACTTTTCTGGAAAAGGTTGAAATAGGAAATTATTATCAACATCAGACCATGTATAAAAATTTCTCCAAACTGTATATTTTCCACCTGTCTTTAATTGCCATCTATCGTTTTCATTTTCATAACCTAAATCAACCCAATATCCTTCTTCTGGTTCTAATTCCTCTTGTTTTATCTCTGCCCAGGTATGGTTAATTACATCTTCCCATAAATCTGGTATTCTATATATTCCATTAATTTCAAAATTCAGACCACCAATTAAAGGGGATTTAAAATATGGAACAAATCTTACCCCTGAATTTTCAATAACTTTTATTTTCCCTCCTATTTTTGTATTTCCTATGTCAGAATATACACCTTCTGAAAAAGAATTTTGAGAAAAATTATGAAAAAAGTCCTGTCTATTAAAAGAAAAAATTGAAGAAAAATAATCAAAATCATTTTTAATTTCTAAAAATGAAAAACATGTCTTTAAATCATCAATTTTATAATAATTTTGAAAAATTGATATGGATGTTTTTTCACCAGGATAGAAAGTTAAACCACTTTGAAGATTTAACCAGTTTCTATCTATATTGAAAGGGAAAAATAAAGGTCCTGTTAATTCTTTCTTTCCACCTTTCAAATTAATATCAACTAAATATTTCTCCTCCTTTTTATAAAAGTTTATTCCAGAAGAGTATTCCTCATCATTTTCTCTAAATCCCTCAGTATAGTTGTTATATATTTCAAAAGAAATGTTGTTTCCCTTATGAGAAAAATTAAAGTCAGTTGTATAAAAACTCCCACCTGATATAAAAATACTATTTTCTTTATTTTTATTTATTATTTCTTCTTTTTTTTCTTCTTTTTTTTCTTTTTTAACTTCTTTTTCTGGTATTTTTATTTCTGGCATTTCTATTTCTGGGAAAGTTATTTCCTCGGTTTGTGGTGAAAAGATAAAAATTTTTGTTTTTATAATTTCTTTGCTTTCACCAACTATTTTTTCTTCTGGTAATTTTATTTCTTCTGCAAAAAGAAAAGATGATAAAAATATAAATAGAAAAAATTTTTTCATTTTTCATATTTTTTTAATTGTTTCTCTGCTTTTTCAT
>Ga0208825_1001608_pt1 | contig 16588 bp, 11 predicted proteins | sample AD_UKC113_MetaG_FD_184450 | JGI IMG/M metagenome (GOLD analysis project Ga0208825, IMG submission 184450) | Active sludge microbial communities of municipal wastewater-treating anaerobic digesters from Hong Kong - AD_UKC113_MetaG (SPAdes)... | ecosystem: Engineered > Bioreactor > Anaerobic >...
TTCGTAGCCGAGGTCGAACAGGTCGGAGTAGAAGTAGGGCAGCTCGTCATAGGGTGCGTCCTGCCCGGCCATGCCGCGGCCCGCGCGCTCGCCCATGGTGAGTGCGGCGTTCTCGTGCTCCACGCGCAGGCGTCGGTCCAGCGCCGCAGCCGGAAAGCTCGCCACGTCGCCGGCGGCAAAGATGTCGGGGTCGGACGTGCGCAGCTGCGCGTCGACGATGATGCCGTTGTCCACCGCCAGGCCCGCGTCCTGCGCCAGTTGCACGTTGGGCGTGATGCCCAAGCCGGCCACCACCACATCGGTCGCCAGCGTGCTGCCGTCGGTCAGCTCCAGCGTGTTGCCACGCGCGCCATTGACGGAGACGCCCGCCCGCACGTCCACGCCCTTGTCGCGGTAGTAGGCCGTCACCGAGTCGGCCAAGGCCTTCGGGTAGGCGCGCGCGCCAATGGCCGCCTCGGGAAACAGCATGCTCACCCGCGCGCCGTTCAACGTCAGCGCGGCGGCGATTTCGCTGCCGATGAAGCCGCCGCCGATCACCACCGCGCGGGCGCCCGGCTTGACGGCTTGCCGCAGGCGCCGGTAGTCGTCCAGCGTGCGCAGGTAAATGAAGCCCTCGCCAAAGGGCAGGGTGCGCGCCGCGCCGCCGGTGGCCAGCAGCAGTTTGCGATAGCGCCAGGTGTCGCCCGCATCATCGCGCACCGTGTGCGCCGCGCGGTCGATGGCCACCGCACGCCGCCCCAGTTGCAGGGTGGCTCGGGCGTCCTGGATCGGGCGCCAGATGTCCGCCTCCTGGCCGTCCTTCCACAGCGCCTTGGACAGCGGCGGGCGGTCGTAGGGCGGGTGGGCCTCGGCGCCCAGCAGCGCGATGCTGGCCTTGGCGTCCGCCTGGCGCAAGGCCACGGCCGCGGCCGCGCCGGCCATGCCGGCGCCGATGATGAGATGGTCGAATGCGTGTTCCATGCCGGACTCCTTGCTTGCGGTCAGTCATTGGATGCTACGCAGGCGTCGGCGCGTTCCCGCTGACCGGCAAACGTGACCCTGACGGCGGCGCAGGTTACCGCGCGGCGGCGTGTGCAGCGTCCTGGACGTTGGCTGCCGCCGGCAAATCAACGTTTAAATTCGGTTGTATCGCCCGTCACAAAGGCGCAAACAGCTATCAAAGTTATATCAACTGAGGGTGATGATCACCGGCGCGTGGTCGCTGGGCTTGGGCCATTTGCGCGGCGTGCGGTCGATGGCGCAGGCGCTGACCTGGGGCCGCAGCGGCGCGCTCACCAGGATGTGGTCGATGCGCAGGCCGCGGTTCTTCTGGTAGCCCAGCATGCGATAGTCCCACCACGAGAAGCTCTTGTCGGGCTGCTCGAACAGGCGAAACGAATCGACGAGGCCCAGGCCCAGCAGCGCCTTGAAGTGCCCGCGCTCCTCGTCGGTGTGCAAGATGGTGCCGGCCAGGCCCACCGGGTCGTAGCTGTCGCGGTCCTCGGGCACGATGTTGAAGTCGCCCACCAGCATCAGGCGCGGGTGGGCGGCCAGCTCCTCGCGCAAATGGTCGCGCAGCGCGCGCAGCCAGCTCATCTTGTAGTCGAACTTGTCGCTGCCGGGTGCCTGGCCGTTGACGAAATAGCCGTTGACCAGGCGCAGCGGCCCGCCAGGCGCCTCCAGCGTGGCGGCAATCAGGCGCGCGTTCTCATCCGCAAAACCCGCGATGCTGCGCGTCACATCCACTGCCTGCAGCGGCGCGCGCGTGAGCAGGGCCACGCCGTTGTAGGTTTTCTGGCCAAACACCGCGGCCTCGTAGCCCGCAGCGCGCAGCGCCTCGTGCGGAAACTTGTCGTCGGCGAGCTTGAGCTCCTGCAGTGCCAGCACGTCCACCGGGTTGGCGGCCAGCCAGTCCAGCACGTGCTGCAGGCGGGCGGTGAGGGAGTTGACGTTCCAGGTGGCGATTTTCATGATGGGGCTACACATCCAGCGCTTGCTGCGCAGCGGGGTAGCTTACCGTGCCATCGTCATGCACCCGCGCGCCGGCGTTGAGTTGCGCTTCGTCGATGTGGCCGTCCATGATGTGGCGCACCGTCTCGCCGGCGGCCAGCAGGTGGTCGGCGATGATGCGGCGGTGGCAGCGCCACCAGACGCTTTCCGCGCACATCACGGCGCAGCGCTCGTGCTGACCCTTGTCGCGCAGGGCCTGCAGCGCGGCGCGAAAAGGGGCTTGCAGCGCCCAGTCGGCGTAGTTGTGAAAGCTGGCGTTGTCCCAGAAGCCGTTGACCTTCGGCGCCACGTTTTTTTGGCGGCTGCGCCGCCCGCCCAGATCGGCTATGGCTTCATACGCAATGCCTCGCGCGGCCAACTGTTGCGGCAGCACGTCCTGGTTGAACTGCGGGTTGGTGCGCGAGCGGCGAATGCTGCGCACGTCGATCAGCCGCGTCACGCCGGCGGCATGCAGGCGTGCGGCCAACTCGTCCACCGTCAGCGTGGAGTGGCCGATGGTGAAGTAGGGCAGGCGCTCGGCCATGGCATCAGTTGTGCAGGCGCTGGAGCGCGCTGCCCTTGTGCACCGCCACATGCGAGGTCTTGTCGCTCTGGATCTCGTACTGCGGCTCGGCCTCGCTCGCGTGGTGCGTGTAGCCCTTCCAGTCGAAGGCCTGGCGGTGCACACGGATGATGCGGCCGCTCACGCGGCCGGCTTCGGAGTTCCAGCTTACGTGGTCGCCGATCTTGAATGTTGCGCGCATGAACAGGCTCCTTTCCGCCTCAAGATATGCATGATGATTGTGCCGGCGTGCTTATTTCAGCGGCATGTGACTCGCGACAACCATGGCAGCGACTGGATCGCCTCTCGATCGATCTGAGTCGCGCTGGTGCACCTGAACATGTAGACGCAGAACTGGCCAATTTCGAAACCGAGATCCAGCAACGTGCTGCGGAACCCTATGGCAGACTCGATCAATCAAATGCTTACGCAAGGTTGAAACAAATCATGCACAAAAGCGCCCGGGCACGGCTCATGCCGACGTAGTGCATCGCACGTGCTTCGAAGCTCACACGGGGGCTGGGCAGGTCGACGAGCACGACAACCGGGCTTTCAAGGCCCTTAAAGTGGTTAATTTGTGCAAAACCGATCGCACCACCGCCAGCGCCACGGGATGAGTACGAATCCAGTTCTGTGATCCGTGGGTGGATTCCACCAGTCAAGGAGGCAGCACAAGACTGCTGCAGCGACAAAGGCGACAGAATGACAATATCAGGCGCACTGAAACCATCCTGGTCTAGCAGCGTGTTCAGTTCTTTCTTGAGCACCTGCGCAGCCTCGATCGAACTTGATGCAGTGAACTCACGGACGGCTGGACCATCACCTACTGCGGCCGAACCAAGATCAGCATTTAAGGCATCTTGTATGTATTGCAGAACGGGCAAGGTATTGCGGCAGTTTTTCTTGAGTGGAACGCGGGCCGGTCCGAAACTGTTCAGATACTCGTATGCCTCAGGCGAGTACTCGCCACACAAGCCGGACTGGTTATTCCTGTCGTGGAAAAAGCACCAGCGCCCCTTTTCGATTCCGCCGCGCAACGCGTCGTCCAACCGGCTCAATGAGTCGAGGTTCAGCAAATCCTGGCCCTCATCGACGATCAAGGCATCAAACATGTCAATGCCGGCCCGCCGTGCGGTCACGTGAATGGAGTCCGCCAATGTGACTGTCACCCCGGGGGCTGCAGATTTTTCGAGAAATGCTTTCAACCAAGGCGAATGACAGGCCAACGCAACTTGCTTGCCTTCTGCGCTCCACCGCTTTGCAAGTTCCTGGGCCAACATGGTTTTTCCCGTACCTGCGCCACCCGAACAGATGACGCGTTCGTTCACCTCGACGGTGTCGATGAAGCCAAGCTGGCCTTCAGTCAATCGCGCAATGCGCTCCTCAACCTCGTGGACAGATCGATGTAGGGATTTGACGGCCTCAAAGTCCGGCCGCAGTTGCTGGCGCAGGATGCCCAACTGATCAGCCGTCACCATCGGCTTGCGAGGATCCTTGGCTCGCCAATGCGCAATCAGCTTCTCGAGCCAACGCTCGAACTGTCGACAATCTCGTGCATCGGCCAAGGTCTTGCGGTCCCACTCGGCACTTTCAGGGAGGCCTTGCACGTCGGGCAACACCACGCCGTAGCCGACAACGAGGTCGTTGGTCACCGCTGCCGGCAAACGACGACGCAACCCGTGCAATGCGCCCTCGGCTTGCTTGAATGGTGACTCGGACAGGCGTTCCGTCTGACCCATGCGATTGCGTGTCTCCCACATGCCGTCCCGGCATGCAACGCCACCGCCTTTAACCTCGAGCACGAACAGACCCCCCGGCCCGCAGACAATGAAATCTATTTCGCCGAAGCGTTTGTACTCGTGCTGCGGCAGGTTCAACGAATGCATGGCAAACCAACCACTCCGACTCGCATCGGTAAATGCTGCCCGTAGATGGTCAAAAACCCACAACTCCGCCCGGCTGCGGGTGTCCAGCGGTTGGCTAGGGATGAGGCGCATATTCAGCTCCTCTTGGCCGCCAGCAGATCCCGCAGTTCAACCTCGATTTCCCGAGGAAGTGGCGGCCACTGAGCGATTCGTTCCAGAAGTCTCTCCCTATGGACTTCGTACCGCATACCCTGGAGAACGCCTTCCACCATCAGTTCGGAACCTCTCGGAGATGTTTTAATATCCCAGCTTACCGGAAGTATGATGCACGTCACCAGGCATTCGTCCCACTTGTGCTTGCGAACAAACTGCACGAGATCCGGATGATTCAGCCCGTTCCGTGAATCATCGCCCTTCGGAATCAGCTCTCGCAGAGGTTGCGGGTGGGGCATCGCCGGTTCTAACCTCAGAGCATCCCTGCCGCGCTGGCGCTGTTCCACCTCGACCATCAGCTGAATGACATGGCGCGCCAGTGAATCTGGGAGCCGCAAGTCTTTAGGCAATCTGCGCCACCCCTCGCGAATCCCGAACAGGATGGCGGCGAGCGCCAACTCTTCGTCCTTCAGCTCCGCATGCGAGAACTCAAGCAGGTCTTCGCCCCGTTCGCGCAGGCACAAGAGCAACAGCGGCCGGGACAACGAACCACGATGGCTCGCGAACAATTCCGTAATGGTTCCCCTGGCCATGCCAAACGCGTCGCGCATGGCTGCGGTCAGCTTTGCCAGTCTTGACTGACTTGTCGGTGCTGCCGCAAGCGCCTCAGGGCTCCCAAGGTAGTTCAGCACTGTGTCGATCGCATTGGATGTGGAGCCTGCGATTCGCGCTTGAATCATCGCATCGGCAGCGCCCCAATACAGGCGTGCAGCTTCAGCAGCTTCCTTCAAAGGCCCATTGCCAGACAACCACCCGGGCAACTCCTTCAAGACCGGATCGTGCTGGATCAAGGCAACATCCTCATGGTTGCGCTCGCCGGCTGCGATGCGATAGGTCGCTCCCAGCAGTTCACTCCGATTCGCCATGTGGTAGAGCATCGCCAGCGCGCCGCCAATGGCCTGTCCCCGTGCCGGTGGCAAATCAATTGCTACAACGGCATCCTGCGCCGCAGCGGGTGGCCAATCCCTCAAGGGAATTGCTGTGGCAGGGGGCCAAGTGGGTTCCTGCGGCAGACCATCAAGACGTATCGTGGGGTCTATTCCAGCCGCATTCACAAAATCCTTCTTCGCAGCCTCTGAGCCAAACCACAGCTTCTTTACAAGATCCACAGGCAGGGGGGCAGGCAGCAGCAGGGTGCAAACTTCGGCATTGATTTCACCGGAAAGCATGACGTCGCCTGTCAGCGCGCCATCACGTGTGAGCCCGTGCACAGCGCCGCGCAACCCCTTGATGTCCACTTCCGCAAGGCACGGTCGCAGCGTCTTTCGTTCGTCCAGGGCATTCTGGATTGCCGGCTCAGGGACGGTGCCACGGAACAAGGGAAGCCTGCCGGGAAAGCCATCTGTGGGATCGCGATAGTGCTTGCCATCGAACCCCGCAGGTCCCATCAGCAGGCCCGTGCCCAACATATAGACCATGTTCAAATGGTTTGTCGCGAGCAGCCAAGTCTGTGGAAGGTCTTGAATGGGCGAGTGTTCGACGATTGGCGGATCGTCCGGCGGTGGGCCGTCCGGCGTGACTGGTGGTGTGGCATTCGGCGTAAGCCCGTCGGTATTCCCGACACCGCCATCGACCATCGTCTCCTCGGCATCTATGGCGGAATTGGACGCGGGTGAAATGTCTTTTGGCTCCTGCGCGATGAAAGCCTGCGCATCTTCGGTGCTGATCACAATGGAATCGCCCCGTGAATCATCTCCCGTAGCAAAGAGACTTCCCTCCGCGTGGGTTGGATCAACCCCACGGGAGGGCTGCAAATTCTCGTTTCGCACGCGCGCTACCGTTGTCTCGCTCAACTTCAGTTGTTCTGCAATCTCGGTATCCGAGCGGTCTTTGCCAATCAGGTTGCGCACTCGCTCCCTCGTTTCCGGTTTCATCTTGGGCACAGTCGCTATTCCTTTGCGTCGCCGTCAGAACGGCATGTCATCATTGAGCACTTCCACGCTGGCATCCCTTCGAACAAGCACCGCCGGGTCGGCGGGCAATAGTTTGTCCACCACCGGGTTTGCAGCACCCGTTCGAAGCAGGATGGTCTGTTCGCGGGCGCGAGTCACCATCACGTAGAACCGCTTCTTGAGAGTGTCATCGTTGTTGCGGGGCTGGTGCGCGTCGATATCGGCGAGGATGGCGACATCGAACTCCAGCCCCTTGCAGGCGTTCGCGTTGATGATCATGACCCCTCCCTGACTGAAATCCACGTATTCTTTGGATCTGCTGTCATAGGTCTGTAGCGGTGGCCGGCCGTTGTCCAGCGTCGGGTCGGCACTTTCAAGGGCGCGGAGAAACTTTGTCCGAACGTCGTGGTTTGGCACGATGACCCCAATCAATTTGCGCGGATCGCGGTCGGCCATCTGTAGGATGCGGTCTGCAACATCGCCTCGTGTGAGAGCCTCACCGTTGCCGTAGCACCAAAGCTCCGGCGTGCCGGCGCTCGGCTTTGCGGCAGGCAAGTCGGGGCGCGGGCTGGCCGGGTCGTCCGGATAGAAGTGTCTGGCCAGCAAGGCGATTGGGCGGGTGTTGCGGTAGTTGGCGCGCAGCTCCAGTACCGCCGAAGGATCCAAACCCAACATATCCTGGATGTCTTGTCGCGTGCTGCACCGATCAGGATGCAGTTGTTGATTCTGGTCGGCCACCACATAGATGTGCTCGAACCCGAGCTCGGCCAGCGCCCGATAAAAGGTCTTGGGCATGTCCTGCCCCTCGTCGATCACCAGATGCGGCAGCGGTGCGCGATAGCGCTTGGTTAGTGGAACCCAGGCATCTTGGTCATCCAGGAACCGCTCGATGGCGGGCCAGTCGATCGCGCGAAAGTTCGAGCCAGGTTCCGGAGGAAGTTTCGGCACATGCCCCTGCACCTCCTCCCAGACCCTCCGAAACCAGGTCTCCAGCGTCCAAGCAGTGAGCAAATCGTCGCCGAACAGATGACGGCTTGCCTGATCCAGCAGCCGGTTGTAGGTCAGAAAGCGATAACGCGTCTGTCCCACGTCGGCCGCAAGCCGACGCGCCCGCAACAGCGCCATGACAGACTTGCCCGTGCCGGGTCCACCAATGATGAGATGTGGGCCTTCAATCGGCAGGGCCAGTGCCTCGTCCTGATCCTTGTTCAGGTCCTGGATGCCCGGCAGTTCGAAACGGCGTGTACGGTCGACAACCATGGCTACCCTATTGTTTGTTCGGTTGTGGCCACGGCTACCCCATTTCAAAGAACGCGGCCAGCCCGGCGTCCGGGTCGCCCTTGACGACTCCGCGGTCGAGCAAGATGTTGCCATGTGCGCACGCGGTATCGGGTACCAGGGCACAGGCGTGGCAGGCTGAACGATTCAGCAGCCCCGGCCCCTGGCCCTCGTGTTCGCTGCAGACCGGGTCGAGCGAGCACCAGCGCGCATGTTCCAACGCCCGGGTGAGGATGCCGAGAAATCGGCGCGGCTCGGCCAGTTCCGCCAATCCGCCCAGAGAGCCTGCAACGTCAGGCACGGCGACGTAGATCAACAAGCCCGCCATCGGATTGGGGTGGTTTGCACAATAGAGCAATTCGCTTAACGAAGCGGCCGGATATCCGCTCTCGGACTCAATCTGCCGCATCAGCAGATGCGCCAGCGTGTGCAGCAGCACAAAGCGGGGTGTGAATACCGCCGGCTCCTTGCAGCCTGACTGGTTGAAGCGCGCACGCATGGCAGCCAAGCGCTGAGTGAGGGCCGGCGCCTGCTCCCAGCGCTTGAGCCTGTCTTCGTCGACGGTCATGAAAATGCCCTCTCCCCACAACTCCACTGCGGGCAACCAGTCCGACTGGCCAATGATGTCCGGGGGTACCACCTCTTCTCCCTCACCCAAACGCCTGAAGCCCTTGAATACCTTGATCGCCTTGAGGCGGTCGACTCGCACCAGGTGGCTGACACCCATCACACGCTGGCGTATGGCAGACGAAGCGCTGTCAGCATGCGCCAGTGCATGCCAGCCCTCTGTCCGGTCGTGCGTCACCAAATCTTCATCGGGCTGTTGATCAGGGAAAAACTCCAGCAAGGCGTTGTATTCGCTCTCCCGCAGCTGTCCGGGCGTGAAGTTTTGCCCATACTGCGGGTAGCCAAGATCCAACTCCCTCAGGGCCTCTGCAACATCACTGACCGAACACCGGTAGCGCGTCGCAACCTCCCGCATGGCACCTTTACGCGCCAATGGCGTGCGCGCTGCGTCAATCCGCAAGCGATCCACAGAGCTCCGGTACAACCGATCCACAGTGGTGCCCTTGCGCACGCGCGACTCGGGCGGAATGACCATGGCAACGGTGGCTTCAGCCCCATAGACTCGCGCGTCGTTGACCGCCAAAACCCGTGCCAACGCTCCATCCTCCGTTGCCTCGCTGAGGTCAACCAGATCATTCTTGGTCCAAGGCTGCGTGCGCGTTTTGCCGAAAGGAAGCTGCTCATCACCCCTGAACTCGGCTGCGGATTGGCAGGCGCCGCACCGCAACCTGAGCTGACTTCCTTCCTCAATCAGGCTCAATTTGTCTCGGTGCTCGCACCCTCCCTTGGGGTGTGCAAGGTAGTGCCAAGGAACATCGCTCAGATGACCAGCGGAACTGACGAGCACCCACGTTATCTGCTGAAGAACGGGACGGGGGCCGTCGCTGGGCTGGCATCGGGTGCAAACGGGGCTATCCGTGTCTTGTGCATACCAAGGTTTATGGAACAACGCGCCGCACTTCGGGTTGGGGCAACGCGCCCAACTTGGAAAGCGTGTTACGGGAACGCACACGCCATCTACCTGTCCGCCCTTGCCCTCGCGGGCCACCGGGGGCTCGCGCAACTGCTGCACCACACCCAGTGCCGCGCGCACACGATCAACATAGGGGATAGGCCGACCTCCTGGCGTGCCATCGCGTGCTGTCCACTCACGGGTATCGTGCACGACGACCAGCGCATCGGGGGCGCGTACGATGGCCCCGACGCCGCTTTGTCCCAGCAGATGCGACAGACGAATTGGAATCAGTTGACTGGTCATGGTCTACAGCGTCTTCAACAAAGCGGTACTTTCGACGTTGCGCAAGGACTGCAAGGTTGGCCATAGGCCAGGAATCTTGTCGGTGTACGTGCACAGAAGCCGGTCATATCCAGCTTCGTTGTCGGCAACCTGGTAGCGCAGGCCCCGGCGGTTTTCTTCGCACCGCTGCACTTCGCCTCGCCAAGCTGCAACAAGGTTGTCAATGTGCGCAGAGACCTCGGCGGCCAGCAAATCGTCGCCAGCAGCCTCTTTGCAACGCTGCTTGAGGGCACGGATGGCCTTGGCCACGGGCGCGCTGTCTGGGTTGAAGTGCCCAGCGGAGTCGTTGCTCAGCAAACCAACGCCTGCATGCCGCATCACGATCACCAGCGCTGCCTGCAGCGCCCGCTGGCGCGCCTGGTGGCTGAACGGCGTCACGCTGGTGGGTTCGACGAAACGGTAAAAAGCCTCGTGGTAAGGGCGGAAGCTTTCGTAATGCGACAGGCTGCGCGCCTGCTCCCGGTAATAGTTGACAAAAACGATGCCCGGCACCTCGCTGCGCCCCACGCGACTGCTGGCCTGGATGTACTCGGACGTCGTGAGTGGCTGGCCATTGATGGTCATCAAGGCAAGCCGGGCCACATCCAGGCCAACCGAAACCATGTTGGTGGCCAGCACGGCATCGAGGCAACGGCTATCACCGCGCGGCTTGGTGAGTCGAGAGAAGATGGCACTGTTCTGCTCTGCCGATTGCAAGCTGGTGAGCTGGGCGATCACAACTGCATCACGTGGATCCTCCGGCCTCGTGGTGTCGTTCTCGGCATCGGGAGGCGATGCGCGATGGAGGTCTTCCACCAACCGGCGCTTGAATGCTCGGACATCGCCAACATAGGCGGTGTGGCTGTTGCCAACACCCTTGAGGCTGCCGTGGTAGACCACCTGCGTCCACCACGCATCGAGCAGTGCATCCCGATCCTGATCTTCAGCGAACAGCGCATGCGGTGCCAATAGCAGGGCGGCCGCCAATGGAGCCATGCATTCCTGGCGAGTGAGCATGGGTGCCATATAGCCAACGTACAGGCGCCCGGGGCGTTCGGTCAAGGGTACCGTGCGGGCGAAATAGGAGTCGTCGCAATTGAGCCCTGGCGGCGGAAACACCGCTAATTCGCGCCCGTAGAGTCGACGCACCTGTTGTGCGGCCATCCTGATCGTGGCGGTGGAGGCGACGTACTTGGGATAGACATCGCGCAGTCGCAGCGCGGTATCCAACCCGGCCTCGTACAGCCCGGCCACGGTACCGAGCGCGCCCGCGATCAGGTGCAACTCGTCCTGGATGATCAACTCCGGTGGGCGGTTGCCCCCCTCACCAAAGAATGCACTGGCCCGTTCTTCCCATGCCAGGCGGGCGAATTTGTCCACGGTGGCTACCAGCATGGTGGGAGGTGCGTCGTACAGGGCTTCATCCACGACATTGCAGGGCAAGGGCAGCCCCTTGAAAGCACACTCGTCGTGATGACAGACAAAACGAAAACGGTCTGGCGCAGCGTCGTAGTTGTGATCGGCGGCGAAGGCCTCGCCACACCATGGGCAGCGGTCGTTCACCAGCGCTGGCAAGGTTACCGATCCCCTCGCTTTCGTCACCAGTTCGGCAGCTTTCGCGTAGCTATTGGGGCTGGTGGCCTCGCCAACCCACATGCCGATGCTGATGGTCTCGCTACCCAGATCCTGGCGTGCGCGGCGGATCAGCTCCAGCGCGCAGATTAGCCGTGATGCGCGAATGAACTGATCGCGTGCCAGCAAACGCAAGGTATAGCGCATCAAAACGCAGGTGCCGCCGCCAGTGGAGGGGTGGCGTAAACGCCTCAGCACGATCTGCAAGGCGATCAGGCCCAGGTAGGCTTCCGTCTTGCCACCGCCAGTGGGAAACCAGATCAGATCCACGGTATCGCGGAACTCGCTGCTTTCATTGGCGGCAGATTCGAGCACCGTGAGCAAGAAGGCCAACTGGAACGGCCGCCAACGGTAGGCGTCTTCTTCACGCGGTCTGCCTTGCACCTTGTCATGCTGGCGCATCTGGTCGAGCATGGCGCAGTTTGCGAGCGCAAAAGCCAACCTGACGCTGGAATCACGGGCCAACAGAGCCAGACCCGTGCGCATGCGAGCGATCGCCGTCTCGATGCGTTTGGTGATGCGCTTGCCCGTGGGACGATCGTCTGCGTGCAGGGCAGGCAATGTGCTCGCCTGGCGACCTGCCCACTCGGCGTAGCCATCAACGAAAGCCTTCAACTTGAGCGCCAGCTCGCTTTCGTAGTGGGCATCTACGCGCGCCAGTTTGGATAGGCACAGCACATCCTCACCGCCGGCCTCCGTATCGGCGGTCATCTGCGGCACTTCCACTGCGGGCATGGTTTCGGTGCACAACTCGGTGACTCGCCCGTCGCTGACCACCCAATCCGCGGCGCAACCATGACCGATAGCGTAGATGTGTCGAAGGGCATATTGCAACTCGACTTCCTGCTCTTCATCGTCAAGCAAATCGCGGTCGACGCGGGGGTAGACACCAACTTCGCCGGCGTCGATCACACACCTCAGACTAGCTTCGAACAAGGTGGCCTTGGTGCGCTCCTCTACAAATTCCTTCGCGTTGCTAGCGTCGATATGCTGAGCATTGCTCAGTGTGACCGTAACAATCCAGCCTTGACCGAAAGGACGCCACAGGACGTCCAAGCGCGCGCGGCCATCGAGCAGATCGAAACGCTGGCGTTCGCCTTGCCCAGGGCATGTGACGTTGCAGACATCACCTTCCCCGCCCAGCTGAAAACGCTTCCACTCAGCCTTCTTGAATTGCCCATCAGCATTTTCCAAATCGTATCGCGCCGCCGTCCAAAGCACTTGAAATCGGATGCCTTCGCCCTTGATGAAGAACGACAGCCCGAGTGAGTACGGGGGGACATAGCGCCGCATGACGGCAGGGTCGGCAGAGTTGTTGTCCTGGGCATCCAAACCCACTACTGTTTCATCGTCGGCTGCATCCGCTGGGTCAATTCCTTCGCCACCCGGAAGGATGGGATAAATTGCTCCGCAGGGGTACCGATCGATGGGTGACATCCCGTGCAGGCGGAAGTCAGCATCGGAACTGCTCGAATCTGGTAGTGGCGGACCTGTCAGCAGCTTTCGCACCCAATCGACAAGCCGCTTTCGTGGCCCCACAAAAATATTCTTCGTTGCTGCGTCTGGCATGAATAGGGAAAACGTCGACGTCCAGAAGGTACCTGATCAGGAAGATCTGCACGTGGAGCATAGCTGCGGTGAATTTTCGGTTTGCCCGCTTGGCCGTACGCAACCAGTCATGCCTTCGAACTCTCGAATTGCCCGGCGCGCATGCCGGGTAGTGTGGTAGGGGCGCCTCCTGTGAAGGAGGCTCTCTATGACGATTTCAAAGGTGGTCTATTCTTGCCAACTGCCCTCAATCATTCAACCCCAGCGATTCCACGATCACCTTCTCGGCCGCGAAGTTCTTGCGGGCGAATTCGGTGTAGGCGCCGTGGTCGCGGTAGTCGCTGCGGATGCCATAGGTCTCGATGGTGCGCTGCCAATCAGGCTCGGCCAGCACGGCCTTGATGGCGGCGTCGAGCTTTTGCACGATGGCGGGGGGCAGGCCCTTGGGGCCGGCCAGGCCCAGGGGCGAGGGCACGATCACGTCATAGCCGGCCTCCTTGAAGGTGGGCACGTTGGCGAACGCGGCGGGGCGCTGCTCGGCGGCGATGGCCAGGGCGCGCACCTTGCCCGAGTCCATGAAGGTGCGGATGCCGTTGGTGCTGACGATGGCCTGCACATGCCCGCCCAGCAGGGCGTTGGTGGCCTCGGAGTCGCCCTTGTACGGCACGTGAACAAAGGGGACATTGGCGGCCTTGCCCAGCAGCGCCATGGTGACCTGGTTGCCGGTGAACTTGCCGGGCGTGCCGTAGCTGACGCCGCCCTTGCTGGTCTTGGCGGCGGCCACCAGGTCCTTCACCGTCTTGAAGGGCGAGTCGGCGGCCACGGCCAGGATGAAGTCGTAGGCGGTGAACGAGGCGATGTAGCTCAGGTCGCCGATGGGGTCGTAGCTGACCTTTTGCACGTAGGGCTGGCGAAACACGCTGACAGGCACCATGGTCAGGCGGTAGCCGTCGGGCTTGGCGCGCTGCATCTCGCCCATGCCCAGGGTGCCGCCGGCGCCGGGCTTGTTCTCGACCACCACCGATTGCTTGAGCTGCTTGCCCAGGCCGGCGGCCAGCGCGCGGCCGACCACGTCGGTAGTGCCGCCGGGGGCGTAGGGCACGATGATCGTGATGGGCTGGCTGGGCCAGTCGGCCTGGGCCTGGACGCCGGTGGCGGCCAAGGTGGCGGCACAGGCCAGGGCAAGGGTGAAGGGGCGGCGTTGCATGGTCGTCTCCTTGAGGGTGGTGGGGGAAAGAGAGGCTGGGAATGCCGGACGCAGAGGACGCAGAGGATTCGCAAAAGACGCAAAAAAATTCAAGCCAATGGCTTTGGAAGCGATAGCGAACAAACCATGTTCCATGCGGGTTTCATCCCATTCAAAAATTGTTTTTTGATTTTTTTGCGTCCTCTGCGTGATCTTTGCGTCCTCTGCGTCCGGCTGTTCGGGCCTGCGCATCACGAGCCCCGCGCAGCGTACGCATCGCGCAACTCGCGCTTGAGCACCTTGCCGATGGCGCTGCGGGGCAGATCGGCCACCAGGCGCAGATCGCTCAGGCGCTGGGTCTTGCCGGCGCTTTGGTTGTACCAGTCCTTCAGTTCGTCGGCCGTTGTCGTGGCGCCGGCGTGGGGCACGACAAAGGCCACGGGCGTCTCGCCCCATTGATCGCTGGGTACGCCGACCACGGCCACGTCGTGCACGGCGGGGTGCTGGCGCAGGGCGGCTTCCAGATCGCTCGGGTAGATGTTGAAGCCGCCGCTGATGATCATGTCCTTGCGCCGGTCGATCAGGGTCAAAAAGCCATCGGCGTCAAAGCGCCCCACGTCGCCGGTGCGGATGAAGCGCTTGCCGGTCGCGTCGAACCACTCGGCCTCGCGCGTCTTGGCGGGCTGGCCGTGGTAGCCGGTCATCATGCCGGGCGAGTGGCCCACCACCTCGCCGGCCTCGCCGGGCGCTGCCTCGTGGCCGTCCTCGTCGATCAGGCGGATGTCGCTGGTGGCGGCGGGGCGGCCCACGGTGTGCAGCTTGGTGGGGTGCAGGTGGGCGTCCAGGATGCAGGTGCCGCCGCCTTCGGTCATGCCGTAGAACTCGGTCAGACCCCCCGGCCAGCGCGCCAGCACGTCGGCCTTCAGCTCGGCGCGAAACGGCGCGCTGGTGCAGAACTTGTAGCGGAAGGCCGTCAGGTCGAAGTCGCCAAACTGCGGCAACGCCATGATGCGCTGGTACTGCACCGGCACCAGCATGGTGTGCGTGATGCGGTGCTGCTGGGCCAGTTGCAGGTAGTGCAGGGCGTCGAATTTGGGCATCAGCACCACGCAGCCGCCATAGGCCAGCGTGGGCACGAAGACCACCAGCGTGGTGTTGGAGTACAGCGGCGTGGCCAGCAGCGTGCTGCCCTGCGGGCCGTAGTCGTACACGCTGCCGCGCTGGATGTGCGCCCAGCGCATGCCGTGCGACTGCACGATGCCCTTGGGCGTGCCGGTGGTGCCGCTGGAATAGATGATGTTGAAGGGCGCGTCGGGCGCGATGGCTACTGGCTGCGGGCGCGCGCCGGCGGGGGCCAGCCAGTCGCCCCAGGCGTGGCCGCCGGCGCTGCCGTCCAGCGCGATGCGCGGCCGGGCGGCGCTGGGCGCGGGCAGGCGATCGTGCGTGCTGGCGTCGACAAACAACAGCCGCGCGTCGGCGTCGCGCAGCATCGAGGCCAGGCTATCGGCCGTGCTGGACGGCGCCAGCGGCGCCACCACCACGCCGGCGCGCAGCGCACCCATGAACAGGGCCGCATAGCGCACCGATGCCGTGGCGCAAATGGCAATGGCCTGGCCGGGTTGCACGCCATCGCGCTGCAAGGCGGCGGCGATGCGGTCCATCAGCGCATCGAGCTCGGCGTAGCTCAGCGTGTCGTGTTCGTCGCGCAGGGCCGGATGGTTGGGGCGCAGGCGCGCGTGCTCGCCGATCAGATCGGGCAAGGTGCGAAAGGGGGTGTCGGGTGCTGGGGCGGTCATGGCGCGTGGCGGTGGGCGGGACCGATGCATTGTGTGGCATTGAGGTGCCGCCCCGCAGTCACGGGCGCGATGCCTTGCGCCGCCAGGTGACGAAGGCGCCGCGCAGCCCTGTGCTGGAGTTGAATGGCTCACGCGCCATCTCCTGCCAATCGGCGCCGATGGCGGGGGCAAAGGCATCGCCCTCGAAGTCGGCATCGATCTCGGTCACCACCAGCTCGTCGGCCAGGGGCAGGGCCTGGGCATAGATCTGCGCGCCACCGATCACCCAGGTTTGCTCGACGTCATCACAAATTTGTAGCGCCTCGCGCAGACTGGATGCGAGCTCCAGGCCGGTTTGATTCAAATCGGCTTGGCGCGTGACGACGATGTTGCGCCGGCCGGGCAGGGGCCGAAAGCGCGGCGGGATCGAGTCCCAGGTCTTGCGGCCCATGATGACCGGGTGCCCCTGCGTGACGCGCTTGAAGTGCGCCAGGTCCTCGGGCAGATGCCAGGGCATGACGCCATCCTTGCCGATGACGCCGCAGCGCGCCTGTGCCCAGATCAGGCCGACTTTCATCGCGCGAGCAGTGTTTGCACGGCAGCCACGATCTTGTCCGGCGCCACGCGCGATTCGGCCTCCAGGCCGGGGGCGTAGCCCACGGGGATGCGCGGCGCGCCCAGTCGGGCCACGCGGGCTGTCGTGTGCTCGGCCACGGTGGCGGCGATTTCGGCGCCAAAGCCGGCCACCTGCACGGCCTCGTGCACCACCAGCAGGCGGCCGGTCCTGGCCACGCTGGCCAGCACGGTCTCTTTGTCCCAGGGCCAG
>Ga0208825_1001609_pt1 | contig 16583 bp, 18 predicted proteins | sample AD_UKC113_MetaG_FD_184450 | JGI IMG/M metagenome (GOLD analysis project Ga0208825, IMG submission 184450) | Active sludge microbial communities of municipal wastewater-treating anaerobic digesters from Hong Kong - AD_UKC113_MetaG (SPAdes)... | ecosystem: Engineered > Bioreactor > Anaerobic >...
AAAACAGTGCCCGTCGAAGTAATTGTCACCCCGCCTCCTGTTTGAGTGACAACAACATTAACATTGGCTTTACCAACAGTAAAATTATAACCCGGCGAATAAAAATCTTTGTTGCGAATAACCTTAAGAAAGGCGTCATTTATCCCGGAACGAGCGCCATAAAAAGCTTCTTGGGATAAACGAGCCCCATAGCTCGCTGAATTTGTTAAGTACATAATAAAGCTCAGAGCCACTCCCACCTCAGCCACAATAATTCCGGTAATAAGCACTACCGGCAACAAAGAAAAAGCTCTTTGTTTTAATAACTTGGCAAAATTCATTATGGCGAATAATTGATAATTACTTTCGACACTACAGGAACTGAACCGTTTGGAGCGGCATAAAGAGAAATAATATAACGAAAATAACGTTGATTATTATGATTGTTTAAAGTAATGGGGATGATTTGATCAGCACCCGAAGCTTCATAGTAAGTTGATGACGTTCCGTCCGGACCAAGAAAATTCCAATCAGAAGAGGTGCTATTGCTTGTAGCTAATTGAAAGCGAACATGAGCGCCTGTCGGTAAATTGCCCTTCCAGCGAATACCATTAAAAGCCACACCGCCAGAAAATGTAGTATCAAAAATTGGCGAAGTCAAAGAACCTGATGTTGATGTCGACAAAGAAATCGCTCCGTTGACAAAAGAAATAGGACCATTAATTGACGCATAATAACCTTGGGAATTAGTAAAAACATTACTGCTAGCTCGATCCGCATTCCAATTATAATCAGCAAAATAACTCGACTTGGTTCGCGTACGATACTCAGACATTGTTACTGAATTATTAGTTGGCCACGTTACTACCACTGTCACTTTTTGGGTAGAAGGATCTTCTGTCCCCTCACTCGAGGTAATATTTCCAGAATCATCTCGATTAACATTCTCAACATAAAAATAATAAGTATAATCTGTTCCCTCCACTGTTTTGAGTTTTTCACCACTGACTATATTCCACATTCCATTAACATAATTAAGGTAAAAATGGTTACTGCTTCCTTTATTTGCTGGACAAGTCCCACTCGGTAGGCAGTAAAGTAAGATCCAATTACTCTCGGCAACCGCCTTTACTCCTTCCATTGTATCTTGAATTAATCCTACAGCAGTGGTCATTTCTCGCACTTTAGTTCCTGTTACCACTGAAGTGCCCATTGTCGCGGATATTCCACCAATAATAATCCCGGCCAGCAACACGGCTACCAAAATTTCCGCTAACATCTGCCCTCTTTCTCGATAATGCGCATCACCAACTTTGTCGTTATCGTGCATTAATATCCCCTTCATCACTATTTATTATAACAGAAACAAAAGAAATTAGTAATTGATTTGACCCACTCGATTAATCTCGATGGTACTCGAAAAACGTGGTTCAATAACAGAACGCACAACAATAGTAGCTGTAGCGCTATTGCTAAGATTGCCCGTCGATTTAGCAAAAATAACGTCGGTAGAAGAATTGACGGGCGGCACAATAAGTTCCACTTTTTTTGATAAGTAATGAGTATCTACAATGCCACTACTATCGAAAGTAGATCCCTTAAAAAGATTGTAATAATCCGTCCCATCAGCCACATTAACAAAATGCACTCCCCACGATGAATTATCTTGACCGGCTAAAGCTCGATTACGCGTTTCTCTTAAGTAGGCAACAATTTTTTCTGCCTCTAAGTCAACTGCCATTTTTTCTTGGTGACCCGATAAATTAGAAAAACTAACTGTTGCAATAATAGCAATAATGACTAATGAAATAATTAATTCAATCAGGGTGAATCCTCTGCTATTTTTCTGAGCAATAAATTTCATAGAATTATATTCCGCCTAACTGGTTGGTAAATTGATAAACGGGCAAGATAACCGCTAAAGCAATGCCGCCCACAATGACCCCAATAAAAATTAACATAATAGGTTCGAAAATAGCTACGAGGGATTTTACAGCAGCATCAATTTCTGTATCATAAAAGTCGGATAGAGTTTTTAGCACTTCATCAGTCCGTCCCGCTTTTTCTCCAATAGAAATTAAGGTTCGGATGGTTTGAGGAAAAATTTCTTCATTTCGAAAAGCATCGCCCAAACTAATACCCCGGGCAACGCCTTCGTGGGCGATCCGCAGTAAAGCCTGCCGCATTTCTTCATAACCGACGGTTGTCGCTGTGATTTCTAAATTTTCCAAAATAGGCAAACCTGCCCGCATTAAAGATCCAAAGGTGGTGGCAAAACGCTGATAAGCCATTTTGCTTAAAACGCCCTTTACAACGGGCAATCGATAGGCTAGATGTTGAAAAAAAGTTCGGCCCACTAGACTCATTTTGTAAAACATAACCGCTCCCACGATGAGCGCTATTACGCCAATTAATATATAAAGCCCGTATTGAGAAAGAAAAAAAGAAATACTAAAAATTACTTTTGTTACTGGCGGCAGAGGCATGTCGCCACCTTGAAAGAGAGTTGCCATTTTAGGAATGGCAAAAGTAACCAAGAGCGCAATAATTCCTATTGAAGCAACCACTAGCAAAACTGGATAAATAAGAGCTGATTTAATGCGTTGCTGTAAATCTCTTTGTTTTTCCAACGTCACGCTTAATTCTTCAAAAACAGATTCAAGATTACCAGAAGCTTCACCGGCTCGAATAAGATTAGTAAAAACCGGCGAGAATATTTTTGGATATTTGGCAAAAGTAGTATAAAAAGGTTGCCCTTTAGATAAGTTTTCTCTAATTTCTATGAGAAGTGATCGCACGGCCGGTTTATCATAATCGGCTATAAGAATATCAATGGCTTTAAAAATATCTGTTCCTACCTTTAACATTAATGCCAGATCACGCGTTAAAAAAATCTGATCATTAATATTGATTGGCGAACCGAATAAGCGAGATCTTAATTTAGATTTAGTTGCAACCAGCTGAAGATTAATAGGATTAAGATCTTGGGCTTTGAGATAGGCCAAAACAGCATCTTCATTTGCAAAATCTCCTTCTCCTTCTACAATTTTCCCATCTTTAGTCGAAGCTCGATATTTGAATAACATAACTCATTTATTTTAACTTATTCTCTAATAACTCTCAATACTTCTTCTACAGTGGTGATGCCTAATTGAGCTTTTCTTAATCCATCCTCCAACATTGTTACCATTCCTTTTTGCTTCGCCATATTACGTAATGCATCCAACGAAAAATCTGGCTTATTAACAAGCCTTCTCATATCTTCATCTAAGCTGAGGACTTCAAAAATGCCCACTTGGCTACGATATCCACTGTAGTTACAAATGGGACACCCTGCTCCACGATAAAGAATTTTGGGAATTTCCACCTCTTCCCCGCCTATATCTTGCAGTTGTTTCTTTAATGACTCAATAGTATCAACATCGGGCGTATAAGATTCGATGCAATCCTTGCAAATGCGTCTCACCAAGCGTTGAGCAATAACGGTATTTAAAACTGCGGCTACCAAAAAGGCTGGTACCTTCATATCGATTAATCGAGGGATAGCCGTTGGCGCATCGTTGGTATGCAAAGAAGATAAAACCAAATGACCGGTTAAAGCTGAATGAACGGCTATTTCCGCCGTCTCTTCATCACGAATTTCACCGATCATAATAATATTAGGATCCTGACGCAAAATTGCCCGCAAACCGGTAGCAAACGTGATTCCCGCCTGAGGATTAATCTGCGTCTGGTTAACATAGCGAATATAATATTCGATAGGATCTTCGATGGTTACAATATTTACATCCGGTTTATTCAACATATTTAAAATAGAATACAAAGTCGTTGTTTTACCTGAACCAGTGGGACCAGTAACCAAAAGCATTCCGTAAGTTTTTTTGATGCTGTCTTCTACTATTTGCACTGTGTCATCTAACATGCCCAATTCTCGAAAACTCATCGGTTTAGCTGTGGCACGCAATAAACGCATTTCTACTTTTTCTCCATAAAAAGTAGGCATAATAGAAACACGAATATCCATTGCTTCTCCCAAAGCCTCATAGCGCATACGGCCATCTTGCGGCTTGCGATGTTCATCAATTTTCAAACCAGCCAAAATTTTAATTCTCGCCACAATCGCTGGATGCACTTCCTTAGGAATGCGCAACATTTCATGAAGCACGCCATCAATTCGGAATCTAATTAAAACAACATCTTGAAGAACTTCAATATGAATATCAGAGGCATTCAAAGAAATGGCATAAGCCAAAATAGCATCAACGATATTAACAATGGGCATTTCTTCCGCTACTTCTTTTTCGCCCATCATTTTCAATCGCGCTGTCTCTTTTAAATTATCTTCGACTACTTTCTTAAAATCTTCGACTACTTCCTTGCCGTAAAGCGAATAAACATAATTGAGGTCTTTTGCAGTCGTCAAAAACACCTTCACTGGCGCATTAACGTATTTCTGAACGAAATTTATTGTTTCCAAATCGCCTGGATCTTCCATGGCTAAATAAACGAAACCCTTCTCATCCTTATCAAAAATAGCCACGCGTCTTAAACGCGCAATCTCTTCTGGCAATAAAGAAAGAATTGCTTTTTTGATCAAACGGCCACGTAATTTGATAAATGGCGTTTTAAAATAATCGGAGTAAAACTGATAAATATAATCTTCAGAAATAAAACCACGGGAAATAAGAATATCTATTACCTCTTGACCGGTGCGTTTGGCATCTTCTTGCGCCAATTGAAAAGCCTCGGGAGAAACCAATCCCGAATCAACCAAAAATTCTTTAAGTTTGTCTTCAGGTAAACGAAGAGGCATAATAATTAAAATTTAATTTTACTGAGGAAATCTCCAATAAGCGGCAGTGTGCCATAGGACCCCTGAAGAAGAAATATGAGAAGCGCAAGAGGCAACCAAAGATAATAAAGAGGTAACCGCTCTCCAAAATTGATTTTTTTAAAGATTAACTGCAGAAGATAGAGAATCAAACCAATAATAAAAATGGCAAAAACATATACCACCCACAAAGGATGTCCCACTAACATTATACCATAAAAAAACATCCACGACTCTTCTTTTTCAAAGAAGCGCTCGCCTGATAATCGATTGGCAATTTTAGTTAAAAAGAAAAAAAGCAAACCCACAAGAATAGGAAAAATAATCGGATAAATAATCCGATAATCAACATAGTGGAAAAAGAATTGATTCAATTGTTGGTGAGGTGGCAAAAGAAAGGGGCCGATATCAGAATTTTTAAAAACATAATACTGATTAACGATTTTGATGGTCATTTCCCATATTTTTAAAACCAAAATCAAAATTACAGCCGGTTTGATGAACTGCTTTATTTTTTTAAAAGCGATGATCAAACCGACTGTAATAAGAAAATAAACGAAAGGCAAATATCCTGTTGTAATTGAATACAAAAAATGCAGCATGAGCTAATCGAAATTAAGAAAAATTATAAGTTTAGATCGGAACCAACTTCATAAACCTCTGGACTGGTACCTCCATCTGTATTCTCCACACTGTTAGAACTAGTACCACTATAATACGCTGATTCCATATTAGCCATAAGTTTAAAGGTCACGGTGCTAGTACTTCCTTTAAAGATATAAGCATGCCATCCGCCTACATCCGTACCGCCAGTATAAGTTAGTTTGGGATCAATTGGCAAAGCGGCCAAGGGACTACCGGAGGAAATGCTCGCAAAACTCAGAGGAATCCAGCCGCCACCCGTTGAAGATTGCGAAGTTGATGTAGCCCACGTAGAACATCCTGGAACTGTTCCTGAAAAAGTGTTGCCCGTCGCCACATAAAGATAACAAGTATTTGTCGTAATGCCGGTTAAATTGCCTACATCCGTCACGTATAAATTCAAGGCGGTTCTTAAAGCATCTAAATCAGATATGCGCTTGGTATCACGGGTTTTCTTAAGCATTTCTGCCGGATTAATAGTAACTACCACTACACTCATTAAGACTGCTAAGATAGCAATAACTACCAGAAGTTCAATTAAGGTAAAACCTTTTTTCATAGAATTTATTTTTTATTTATTTTTTATTGACAACTTTTATTTTAACGACCTTTTATTTTCCTAATAACTTATTTGCTAATCGAGTAATATTATAGAAATGACAATCTACAAATTAACATCAGAGCCAACTTCATAAACATCTGGTAAAGTACCTCCATCTGTACTTTCTACATCGCCAGCGCTAGCAGGAGTAGTATTGCTATAATAGGTAGATTCCATATTAGCCATTAACTTAAAAGTGGAGCTGGTAATGTTAGTTTTTAAAATGTAGGCATGCCATCCATTTGGTGTATTGCCAGTGTTTGTACTTGGCTTTGGATCAATGGGCAAAGCGGAGAGCGGGCTGCCCGAAGAAATATTCCCTAAGTTAAAACCAATCCAACCATTACTGATGGATTGACTTGTTGTGGCATTATAGGATGTGCACCCGCTAATTAGTGGTACACCGGGAACACAAGTAGCACATCCAGTAGTGGCAAAAGAAAGTCCATCAGTAACATAAAGATTTATAGCGGTTCTTAACGCATCTAAATCAGATATGCGCTTGGTATCACGGGTTTTCTTAAGCATTTCTGCCGGATTAATAGTAACTACCACTACACTCATTAAGACTGCTAAGATAGCAATAACTACCAGAAGTTCAATTAAGGTAAAACCTTTTTTCATAAAATTAATAGAATTAATTTTTTATTTGATTTATTTTACGACTTTTTATTTTTAAAAATAATTGTAAAAATAGTGACCTTTAAAATTTATTATACCACAAAAATTTAATTTAAAATATACAAGTCTGAGCCAACTTCATACCAATTAGAAGTGTTTCCTCCATCATTACTCATCAAAGAATAATTATTCGTTGATTCCATTTTAGCATTTAATTCATAAGTGGTTTTGGAGGTCGAAACGGCAAAAAGATAATACAAACCCGACGAAGTATTATTGGTCGGATCAACCGGCAAAGAAGAAAGAGCGGATCGCATTGTCAAAGCATTGAAATCAATCGGGACCCAACCAGTTGTGCCAATATTGCGGTATGAAGTATTGGCAGCGCAATAACAAGTTTTCCCCGTACCCCCACAATAAGGAGCAGCGCAGCTAGCCGCAGTGGCCAACGGAACAGAAATATAAGCATAACTAGTATTACAACAATTGGCAAAATCTTTATCTTCGCTTAAATAAAGATTCAAGGCGGTTCTTAAACTATCTAAATCTGAAACCCTTCTTGTATCGCGTGATTTTTTTAGCATTTCAGCCGGATTAATCGCTATTACAACTACACTCATTAAAACTGCCAAAATGGCAATGACGATTAATAGTTCAATTAAGGTAAAACCTTTTTTAGAAGATTGATTTAAAGAATTAGTTTCTGACATTGATATAATTATTTAAAAATAAACTGACCTTTTATTTCTTTTGAAGAAATTCTTCAATCTTGGCAATTAAATCATCAATGGAAATTTTAGCCTTCACAAAATATTCCACTGCACCCAATTGCTTACCTCTTTGAACATCAACGGTTTGCCCTAAATTGGATAAAATAATTACTGGCTTATTGCGCAAACTCGGATTTAAAGAAATATCCTCCAATACTTCAAAACCACTTTTTTTAGGCAAAATTAAATCTAATAAAATTAAATCAGGCTCTATTTCTTTTAATTTTTGAAGAGCCTCTTCGCCATCTTTCGCCTGAATTACTTCAATTTTTTCTTTTTCCAGTCTTAACCTGAGCAAATTAGCTAAAAATGGGTCGTCTTCGACCACTAAAATTTTAGGGTTATTATTAGTTGCATTATTTTGAGTGTCCATATCTGTTATTAATTATAAAACTAAGCATTTATTAAATCAATTGTGGATATCTTAAAATAAAAAAATACTGCCTTCCGGCAGTATTTTTTAGAATAAATTCCTTCTTCATTGCTTCGTGCCGCCCCATCATCCGCAGATGATGACCGACCTAAGGACCCTGTTTTTGAAAACAGGCGATAACCTTTAAAAATGATCCACCGACAGCTTCCGCTACCGGTGCCTTGTTACGACTTCGTCCCTGTCACCGAGCCCAGCTTAGTCCCGCCCTTTTAACGCTAGATTTAGTGTTAAAAGGGCGGGATTTCGGCTGTTCCCGGCTCCCTTGACGTGACGGGCGGTGAGTACAGGACTCGAGAACGTATTCACCGCGGCATGGCTGATCCGCGATTACTAGCGATTCCGGCTTCATGAGGGCGGGTTGCAGCCCTCAATCCGAACTGGGGCCGGATTTTTGGGATTAGCTCCGCCTTGCGGCTTAGCAACCCTTTGTTCCGGCCATTGTATCATGAGTGTCGCCCAGGACATCAGAAGGCCATGCTGATTTAACGTCATCCCCTCCTTCCTCCCCCGCCTAAATTTTCAAATCTTCTAATTTTATGAATTGAAAACTTAGGCGGGGGCAGTTTCGCATGACAGATTTAACATGCGATAGGGGTTGCGCTCGTTACCCCACTTAAGGGAACAACTCAAGCCACGAGCTGACGATAACCATGCAGCACCTGTGCTGGCGTCCTTGAAAAGACGGTCATCCTTTCGGACAACCTTCACCAGCATTTCAAGCCCTGGTAAGGTTCTTCGTTTTGTGTCGAATTAAACCTCATGATCCACCGCTTGTGCGAGTCCCCGTCTATTCCTTTGAGTTTTAGCCTTGCGGCCGTACTTCCCAGGCGGCCGACTTAACGCGTTAGCTTCGCCACTCCGAGGGTCGATACTCGAAACAGCTAGTCGGCATCGTTTAGGGTGTGGACTACAAGGGTATCTAATCCTTTTTGCTCCCCACACTTTCGTGCCTCAGTGTCAGAAATACCCCAGTGGCTCGTTTTCACCTCTGGCGTTCCTGCCGATATCAACGGATTTCACCCCTACACCGGCAGTTCCAGCCACCTCTGGCATTCTCTAGTTTATCCATCTCCTTGGCAATTCCTAAGTTGAGCTTAGGACTTTAACCAAAGATGTGATAAACCACCTACGCACCCTTTACGCCCAATAAATCCGGATAACGCTTGGGGCCTACGTATTACCGCGGCTGCTGGCACGTAGTTGGCAGCCCCTTATTCCTTAGGTACCATCATCCCTCCCTTTTAGGCGATAATATATTTATTGCCCAAAAGGGAGGGATTTTTCCCTAAGAAAAGAAGTTTACACCCCGAAGGGCTTCTTCCTTCACGCGGCGTCGCTCGGTCAGGCTTGCGCCCATTGCCGAATATTCTCGACTGCTGCCTCCCGTAGGAGTGGGACCCGTGTCTCAGTGTCCCTGTTGGGGAACAGCCTCTCAGCTCCCCTACCCGTCATAGGCTTGGTGGGCCATTACCTCACCAACTACCTGATAGGACCTAGACCCCTCCTCTTTCGGCTTTGGTTACCCAAAACCTTTACTGGTAGCTGAATCTTAAGAACAAAGCCGAAAGAGGAGGGAAAATCCAAAATTCCTGCCTGCCGACAGGTAGACAAAATCCAAAATTCAAAACATATTTACGTTTTTGGATTTTGTGCTTGGTACTTTGGATTTCTTACTCTAACCTTATTCTTAAAATTCAGCTACCAGACCATTAGAAATTAGCTGTGCTTTCGCACAGTTATGCCTATAAAGAGGGTAGGTATCAAGGTATTACTAACCCGTTCGCCGCTAACCTCGCGCTCCGCGCGAGAAAATCCAAAATTCAAAATCCAAATTTCAAAATAGAATGTTTTGGATTTTGGGCTTTGTGCTTTGAATTTCCTTGTGCGAAACGCAAGGTTCGCTCGACTTGCATGCCTTATCCACGCCGCCAGCGTTCATCCTGGACCAGGATCAAATCCTCAGAAAAAATGAAGTTTGATTTTGAATGAATCAAAATCAACTTCCTCAAATCCAATTAAGAAACTTAATCGGATTAAAACTCAAAAGACGACACGAAACAATGAAGAAAAAATTTATTCATTCGTTCTTTTGTTTTTAAAGAACTCGTTAACGATGAATACCATCGCCAACGCTATCAATTTTATTAAAAATTAACTTGCTGTCAAGAACCGCAATAAAATCAAACTATTAACCGGCTTGTCGCCTGTTGATAAGGAAACGCAAGAAAATCATCTCTTCAGAAATATCTTTTTGTGTAGTAATTTCTCTTTATTCTTTAAAGCTTTTTTGTGACTCAAATACAAATGACCTTATAAAACAAACGGGGTCTATCTAAGAAAACAAGAGGCTGGGAAAATTTTAAAGAAAATATTTCCTGCTTTATCAATTTTAAAATCTAAAAACGATCTTGAGTGTTTTGATCGCTATGACTTCTACGGCCACTTTATTCATCTCTTTTTAGAAAGAGTGACTGTACCTAACTGAGAAAATTCTATAATAATTTTCTCAGTGACAATAATTTTGTATTCGGAAATTTGAAATTTTTATCGTTTTGACCATTGCGGAGCACGACGAGCTTTCTTTAATCCATATTTCTTTCTTTCCACCATTCGCGAATCTCGAGTTAAATAACCAGCTCGGCGTAAACGTTTTTTGAAGTCAGGATTAAAAGCAACCAGAGCGCGACTAATACCTAAACGCACTGCCTCTGCTTGAGCAGACAAACCTCCTCCAACCACATGAGCTGTTAAGCCGAATTTTCCCAAACACTTCATTTTTTCAAAAGGCGCTTCCACTGTTGCCTGCCACTTCTTTAAGGGAAAATAAATTTTGTAGTCTTTTCCATTAATTAGAATATCCTTGTTTTTGGTATATAAACGCACGCGCGCTGTTGCTGTTTTGCGCGAACCAACACCTTCATAATAATTCTTCGCCTTTTTTTCTCCTTCTTTTTCTTCAATTTTTACTTCTTCCTCGAGTATTTCTGTTTTCGGGGTTTCGGAAACCTTCTTTTCTAAAATCGCAGTTTCTGTTTTTTTCTCTTTTTTTTCTTTTTCAGTAGCTTTGACTGATTTCTCATCAGAGATTGTTGATTTTTTTCTAGGCATAAATCTTTAAATTTTTAATTCTTTTTGACCTTAAACTGTTTTTAGGCAACATTCCTAAAACTGCCTTTTTTAAAACTTCAGCGGGATTTTTTTCAAAAACATCTTTCATGGGAGTTTCCTTTAGGTGACCGATGTAACCCGTGTGATGACGATAAACTTTTTGTTCTAATTTTTTACCCGTTATTTTCATTTTCGAAACATTTTCCACAATAACCTTAACATCAGCCACTTTATTAGGCTGATAATCGGGACTGTCTTTGCCTTGAAGAATGATAGCAATTTCTGAAGCAAGACGTCCTAGAGGTTTATTGGTAGCATCAATTTTATATTCACGCATAATTTACAAAACAAATTCAACAATAGCGACTGGAGCGCCGTCACGTTTTCGACGCCGAGGACTTTTTACAATTCGAATATAACCACCTTTGCGATCTTGAAGTTTCGGTGCAATATTATAAAAAAGTTCTTTCGCTGGTTTTTCGCCAATGCGACTAATTAATAAGCGGTAAGCAGCCAACGTTTGTTTTTTAGCTAAAGTCACCAGTTTTTCTGTTTGCACTTTTAATTCACGCGCTCGCGCTTCTGTTGTCTCAATTTTTTTGTTCATAATCAAATTCGCAATCAGACTCTTCATAAAGAGTTCCCGATCACCTCGCGTTCTTCCAAATTTTCTGCCTTTATTTAAATGCCTCATAAATTATTTTTTGGATTTTTTAGCTTTAGCTGCTTTCTTTTTTGTTTCCTTTCCTTTGGTTTCTTTTTTGCTAACTTCCTTTTTCTCTACGATCTCTTCTTCTTTTTCTTCAGGTAAAGGAATATCACCGACTATTTTAAAATGTTCTTCCAAAATATCAGCGGCTTGTTTTAACGCTGCCCGCGGCAGGATACTGCCATCCGTTTCAATAAAAAGTCTTAAACGATTATAATCCGTTCTCTCGCCCACGCGCATATTCTCTACCTCAAAATCAACTTTTTTAACTGGCGTAAAAGTAGCATCTAAACTAATCGTTCCAATGGGTAATTTTTCTTTTTGTCTCATTTCCGCGGGCATATAACCAAGCCCTTCTTCAACAGTTAAAATCATTTCTAGTTCTGATTTTTTATCAGTTAAGGTAGCAATATGAGCGTCGGGCGTTAAAATTTCTACATTGGAATTCTTTTCAATATCTTTTGCTTTAACTTCACCTTCACCTTTCGCTTTCAAAATTAAAGTGTGGGGACCTTCAGAAAAACATTTAACTCTGATTTTCTTCAAATTCAGAATAAGCTGAATAACATCCTCTAAAACCCCATCAATAACGGAAAATTCATGAGGAACGCCTTTAATTTGAACCGTGGTAATGGCAAAACCCTTTAAAGAAGAAAGAAGGACTCTTCTTAAAGCATTGCCAATAGTTACGCCATAACCGGTATAAAGATTTTCGATCTCAAAAATACCCTCTGTAGATGTTTCTTTAATAATTTTTGGTTTAGTTGGAAAAATAAAACCTGTCATAAATTTTAGTGCGAATAAAATTCGACTATTTGCCTAAAATCAAATGGAGGCATTTGTTTAGCCAAACTCGGTTCAGCAACAACTCTTGCCTCTAATTTTTCCGGATTTAAAGTTAAATAATCCGGCAATTGGACCTTTTTCAAATTTTTAGAAAGATTTTTAAAAGGAGTTTTGGATAAGCTCTGAGGTCTAATAGTAATTACATCTCCTTTTTTCAATTCATAGGCAGGTACATCAATTTTTTTATTATTTACCAAAATGTGACCATGGCTGACCATTTGTCGGGCGGCCTGACGAGAGGGAGCAAATCCTAAACGAAAAATAACATTATCTAATCTTAACTCTAATTTTTTGAAAAATGTTTCACTGGTAGATTCAGGACTTTTGGTTGCTTCCTTAAAATATTTTTTCATCTGAGCTTCGTTAACACCGTAAGTTAATTTAACCTTGCGGACTTCTTCTAATTGTCGGCCATACTCGGAGGCTGCTTTCGCCTTTCTTTTTTTGTGCATCCCTGGTGCGTAGGGCTTTTTAATTAGGGCGCATTTTACCGAATAACAACGTTCGCCTTTTAAGAAAAGCTTTTCTCCTGCCCGACGACATTTTCGACATTGAGCATCTAACGCCATACAACAATTATACTCTCCTCACTTTTGGTGGCCGACAACCACCATGAGGAACCGGAGTAATATCTTTAATACTAATAATATTAAACTCCTGAGCAATAAAACTGCGCAAAGCCGCCTCGCGGCCCGCGCCTAGACCTTTGAGATAAACTTCAAATTCTGGGATATGCAATTTCTTAATTTTCTGAGCAATAGATTCAGCTACTTTCGCCGCCGCAAAGGAAGTAGCTTTTTTGGGTCCTTTGAATTGTAAATGACCCGCTGAAGACCAAGCTAAAACATTTCCTTCGTTATCGGTCACAGTGATGATTATATTATTATATGAAGAGGAGATGTAAATTTTGGCAGAGGAATAAACGCCTTTTTTAGCTATTTCTTTTGCCTCGGTTTGTTTCATGGCCGATTCTAACGTCTCTTTTTCCTTGAGCGCCTCTTCTTCGTTTTGTACAATAACACGTTTCTTTCCCATATTACTTAAGTTCTAATTTACGCTTACCACTTCCGACTGTTCGCCTGACATTGCCTCTAACGGTTCGAGAATTAGTTTTTGTTCTCTGACCCCGTACTGGTAATTTGCGGGCATGACGAATGCCGCGATAAGCATTTATATCTTTCAAACGACGAACATTCGCTTGTATCTCCCTTCTTAAATCGCCTTCAATTTTATAATTATTGTCTATGATTTCTTGCAAACGCCCAATTTCCGCCGCACTCAAATCTTTTGTTTTTTTCTGCATATCAATATTGGCGGTATTTAAAATTTTTTTAGCCAAAGATTGACCAATTCCATAAATATAGGAAAGGCTTACATAAATGGGTTTATTGTCGGGAATATTAACATTGCAAATTCTCACCATAGTTTAACCTTGTCTTTGTTTATGCTTAGGATTTTTTTTGCAAATAATAAAAACGCGATTTTTGCGTCGCACAACTTTGCAATCACGACATATTTTTTTTACTGATGCACGCACTTTCATATTATTTCCGATATACAATTCGGCCTCGCTTATCATCATAAGGACTCATTTCGACAACTACCCGATCTCCTACTAAAATTCGAATGAAATTTAAACGCAACTTACCGGCTAAATGGGCTAAAACTTCTCGGCCATCATCTAATCGCACTTTAAAAGTAGTACTGGGTAGCGCTTCGATTACAACGCCTTCGTATTGATTTTGCTTCATAGAAGATTTACTGCGAACCAAATTGTAAATATATTTGTATTATAAAAATCTTTTTTCATTAGTCAACTCTAAACAGCTTCTCCGTCTAAGGTAACCTTGATACGGCTTTCCTTTAATGGAAGAAATTCTAAAAATTTTGGCCAAATATAAACATTGATTTTTTCAATATTTTTATACTGTTTAAACAATTGATTGAGATCTTTTGTACTCTTGCCGGGTAGCTGGTTTTTAAATTGATTAACATCGACGGGATCGCGGAAAACAAGAGTCGCCGAAACAGGGAAAGAAAGCAGTTTTTTATCAAAATCAACTCTTGGAACACCATACTCAAAATGATAACTAAAAAGTTCTTTCTCCCGCCAATCCGGTTTGTCTCTCAGGGCTAAGGCATTAAAAAGTTGCTTCACATCGTCCTCTTTAAATGCCAAAACTTTTAAGACTACTTTTGCTGTCATTTCAAATTCTTCCGCCTTTTCACCCAATGAAGGCGTAGTAGTAACTGAGGTCACAATTAATTGTTTGGCATCATCTAAAACAATACTTTTCGCTGGTAATTTTGTTTGCAATTCTTCATTAAGAGAAACATAGGCGATGTCAGCTATTTTCTTTTTGGCATTATTAATGTCTTCCTGTCCTACTACTTTAGTTTGTCCAGTATAACCACCGGTCATGGGCTTAAGAGATTCTGCATAAAATTTTTCGTAACGTGGCGTTCCTTGAAATCCAGGAATAGTAAATTTAGTTGGCCCAATATTATAACTTTCGCCCGGCTGATCGGCAATCACCTCTGCATCAACATAAGAAGGAATAATATTGCCATTTTCTATCTTCGCGCCCGGCACAACTACTTGATTGATTAAGCGAAAAATCTTTCCATCGGGAGTCATAAAACGCGTTGTGGCAACGAGCGTTTGAGGACTAGAGCTATAAGCATTGTAAATTCTAATGGTTCCTTTAGCCTTAGCCTCAATGTTTTTAATTTCCGTAGCTGGAAATTTTTGGGTGATAGTCCGAGTTCCTTCAAAATGCGTTAATGGAATTTGAAAATTACCAAAATCTACCTCTTTGATATTGCTCGTCACCAAAATAGGCAACTGCTCGTTCCAATTATATTTATTAGAAACGATATTTATTTCTGCCCGAGCAATAAAATTAATAAAAAGATAGGAAGCAACAAAAAGAAAAACTACAATACCGAGAGTAATCCACCCTCCTTTTCCAAATCGAAATGATTTCTTTTCTTTATTTTTACGTTCTCGACGAATTTCTTTTTCAGAAATGTGTATTTCCGAAAAATTTTCTTTATCAAAATAATCCGTAAAAAATTTTTTCTCTTTCGGAGCAAAAACTTCATTTTTAGTTTCTTCTTTTTCTACTCCATTAAAAATCGGCTCGGCTGTTTTTTTAACTCGATTTTTATTTTTCTGAGGAGGCCGAATATCACCTATTAATATTTGATTTTTAATACTTGGCCGACTCATCTGAGACAGCTCGACAATTTTTATTCCTGATTCTTTGGCCATCAGTAAAACTTCTTCGGCATCACTATTAATATAAATTTTTTTATTAGCCGCATCAGCTTCTCTTTTTATTAAACGAAAATTTAAAATAGATTCACTAATTCTCGCATTTTCCGGAATAATCAAAATAACGGCTTCATTGGTGGAGTTAATAATTTTTTCCACCACCTCGGAAACGGAATCATTGATTTCAACATAGATATTTTCTGCTTTCATTTTATTGACGTTTTTGAAGTAGGTTTTGGTTAAGCCATTTAATTCGACGTTTTAAAATTTTATTCATTTCCTCATATTTATTATCAACCCAGAAAATGGCTGCTAAATTCATTACTAAATTGATGGTTAATTCACTCTCATTAAAGTTTATCAGTTCTAAATTAAGATCTTTTATGAGTTGCGAAGCATCATAAAATTTTATCTTCACAGGGTTAGTAAAAAATGTGGCGCTCCATTTCTGATTTTCCAAATAAGGAATGGTATCAGGGAAATCTTTTAAATCTCCCGCAAGATAAATATGACTAATTTTTTCCGTTAATCCGACATCCTTAAAGGCCAAAGCAATACCTTGAGCGAGAATTTTTAGTTCTTTCTCGAATATTTTTTTAAACCACTCATGAGCTGCCTCACTCATTCCTCCCCGACTATAAAGATCCTGCAATTCTTTAGCCAATTCTAAGGAAACATCCAATCGCTGAGATAATGATTTAATTAAATTCATTGATCCCCACTCGAATAATCGATATGAATTTAAATAATTACCTAGAACGGCTAC
>Ga0208825_1001612_pt1 | contig 16540 bp, 15 predicted proteins | sample AD_UKC113_MetaG_FD_184450 | JGI IMG/M metagenome (GOLD analysis project Ga0208825, IMG submission 184450) | Active sludge microbial communities of municipal wastewater-treating anaerobic digesters from Hong Kong - AD_UKC113_MetaG (SPAdes)... | ecosystem: Engineered > Bioreactor > Anaerobic >...
TACGAAAGTCAAGCATTGGATCCGCATGTAAACAGAGAAAGGTTCAGAGAAGAATGGTTTGAATGAAAATGTGAAATGAAAAACACTATTGCAAGAGGAAAAGAAGGTCTTAACCGATGACCAATGAAGTCTCTTCAAATTAGCGGTTTGTTTTTCCAGATCCCGGCGTTTTATTTCTAGCGTGCCATTTTCTGCGTGTTGTTTTCAGCGTTTTATTATGTACAGCCTGATAATGTAGAGGCTTACGACCAGGACAATGAAATTGTACACAGCCGTAAAAATGGGGACATACTGGTATTCAAACCACATGTTGATTACCCTTGTTAAGGAGAAATAAAGCTGGAAAGTTGCCACAAGCAGGAGAAGCATGGCAATCACAAAAACTCCTTTCTTGAAGTTCTCCCCGAGGTCTGATGCCTTTGCCTTTTGTGTTTCAGGTCTGACCTCCTCTTTATTACTGAAATCTTCAGTTTCATTCATCCAAACCGCCTCCTTAGAATTGCTGCCGAACATATCAGGACTGCTGACAGTAACAGGCTGAACCCAGGAGTAGCCCCCTCTTCGGCATAATCCTCTTCAGGAACCATTTCAGGTTCGCCAAGATTTTCGAATTCGCTTGTCTGGATCTTCCTTGTTTTCGTTGCGTCCTCATCCTTAACCTCTATTTCAGGATTAAGCCGGATGTAACCCTCTCCGCGCCTCACGATAGTATCATTATTCCAGATCAGCACTTCGAGAATGTAGTTGTACTGGTCCGGCATTGTCAGGTTGACACTCCGGATAACTGTTGCTTCGGGTTTGATCTCTCCGGTCTGGATCCAGACCTTATCTGCTAGAAGCCCTGCATCCATCTCCCGAACCTTGACAAGCGCACGAAAATCAGAGCTTGTTTCCCTGCCTTCGTTTGTGATATAGATATCACTTTCAACGAGGACCTTTCCATCTTCCACTTTCCTTACCTTGAAATCCATTTCGGAAATCTCAAGCCCTATATCCTGCACATCTGCGGGCAGATAATCCAGGTTGTAAACTTTGATTTCTCCGCTGCTTTTCTGGATATCTTCTTCGAAAAGTACTGAGCGTATGTCATATCCTCCGGTCTTGGGAAGGCTAAGGCTCTGGCTTACTATTTTTGTTTCTCCCTTTTTGAGCTTCCCGAGATTTACTTGCTCCTTAACTTCGAGCAGCCCGCTCTCTGTGCTGTAAACTTTCAAAAGAAGAGAGGTATTTTTCTCTGTGTCTCCCTGGTATTTTTCTATGTATGTTGTAACATTGAGGTCTACAAAAGATGTCCCTGCATGGTCTGCCGAGATGTCCATATCTCTGATGCTGTAATAGCTTTCCTCTTCAAAACTCCGGATGCATCCGCTTCCAGAAGCAAAAAGGAAGATAATGGACATCAAAATTAGTATCCGGGAAGATTTGACACTATATTTTCCCAAGATCTATCCTCCTCCCCATTAATTGTCTTCAAAAGTATATGCTTTTTACTTTCATAGATATTTTTATTTTCTGGAGGGAATAAATGAATGAAAATTATTAATATGAACACATCGATATTCAGAGAAGGGAAAAAATTCTCGGGGCTGGATCATGAGGAGTACACTGTATAGAAAAATTCTGCTTGCAACTGATGGCTCAGAAAGTGCCCGAAAAGCGGCAGATACAGCAATTGAGCTCTCTCGCCTGAGCGGAGCGAAAATTTATGCAGTAAGCGTGATTGACAGGTCGGTTTATTCTTCGGTCCCTGAAGATCTTGATTGGGAAGAGGAAATGTATGACCGGTTCAGGGAACTTGCTGAAGAGGCCGTGTCTTACGTGGAAAAAACTGCAAAAAACGCAGGTCTGGAGGTGGAGCCTGTCCTTCTGGAAGGGCATCCTGCAGACGAAATTGTTAATTTTGCCGAAAAAAACGGAATGGATCTGATTATTGTTGGCTCGCTTGGAAAAAGCGGAATCGAACGTTTCCTGATAGGCAGTGTGTCCGAAAAAATCTTCAGAAACGCAAAAGTTCCGGTACTTGTCGTACGTGCAAAGAGCCAGTAAAAATGATAAAATTCCGGAATATGAGAATACAAACTTAGAAACAACGAATCGAGAACATGAGGGGTAAGTATGGAAAATATTGAGATCAAATCTAAACCGCGAAGACAGATACTGATCGCTACCGATGGCTCGGAGACCGCAAATGAAGCCGCAGATTTCGGGATAGAAATGGTTGGGTGCAGTGGGGCAAAAGTCTATGCCGTATATGTCATTGATACTACACCTTATCGTTCAGTTTCGCTGGATAAAATCTGGTCAAAAGAGACTCTTGAAGAATTCGAGAGAGCAGGGCATGAAGCAACCTCTTATATAGAGAAGATCGGAAAAGCTGCAGGAATAGAAGTTGAGTCCAGAGTTCTTAGAGGAAATCCGGCTGAAAAGATCATAAGTTTTGCAGAGGATAATAATATCGATATGATCATAGTGGGGTCACTCGGAAAAGGCGGATATGAACGTCTTGTACTTGGAAGCGTATCTGAAAAAATAGTAAGGCATGCAAAAATTCCTGTACTGGTTGTCCGGGAAAAGCACAGAAGTGATAAAAAGTTGATACAGGCATAATCTGGTTCTGAACAGAAAATAAAACGATCTGATTCTGCCTGGGGGAAATATGGTAAGAATCAGATCGTAAAATTAAATACTGATTAAAAGGGGTAAACCGGGAGGAAGAGGGGTATGGAGAGAGATCTTTACAAAAAGATCCTTATTGCTACTGACGGATCGGAGAACGGTGCACAGGCAATAAGTGCCGGAATGGAAATCGCAAGGCTAAGCCAGGGAAAAGTCTATGCCCTGTATGTTATTGATGACACATGTTATCCAGCCGGAAAAAGCGACCCGAGATTGAAAACAGCAATGGAAGAGCATTTTAAGACTTTCGGGCTTGAAATGACGGCGGCAGTCGAAGAAGCTGCAAAAGCAGCAGGTGTTGACGTAGAATTCGTAATCCGGGAAGGGCATCCGGCTGAAAAAATCCTTAGCTTTGCAGAAAAACATGCAGTTGATATGATTGTCGTGGGCTCGCTCGGAAAAACCGATGCTGAACGCTTCCTTCTCGGAAGCGTATCCGAAAAGGTAGTAAGGAATGCAGAGGTTCCGGTGCTGGTCGTGCACGGGAAGAGACAATGAAAAGCACTAAAGCCGTTGAACACGGATGAGCCAATTCCAATTTTCCGGATTTTATTTTTTTAAGTAATTCAGTTGCCAGCCACGAGGTTAAAGAACATAAATTGGTAACAATAAGCTGAGTTCTGGTATTGGCTCAATAATAAATCCAGAATACGAGGGGGATAGTATGGGAGAGAATAATGAAAAATTTACACCACAAAAAATTCTGATAGCTACGGATGGTTCAGAAGCCTCCGAAAGAGCAGCGGATTTCGGGATAGATACTTTGAAATTTGAGGGGGCAAAGGTCTATGCCGTATATGTCATTGATACAGGTTCTTATGGCTCAGTTCCAGTGGACAAGAAGAAGTTTAAAAAAATAGAGCAGCTTGAGGAAACAGGGCATAAAGCAACCTCTTATGTCGAGAAAAAGGCAAAAGCTGCAGGAATGGAAGTCGAATCCGTAGTGCTTCAAGGAAATCCGGCAGAAGAAATTGTGGATTTTGCAGAAGAAGAGAGAGTTGACATGATTGTCGTAGGCTCTCTTGGAAAAAGCGGAATCAAACGTTTTATGCTTGGGAGTGTATCCGAAAAAGTTGTAAGACGTGCAAAAATCCCTGTTCTGGTTGTCAGGGGACAAAAAGAAGAAAAGCCGTACAAACAAATTTTGATCGCTGCTGACTGCTCAAAAGGTACTGAAAAAGCAGTGGATTTCGGGATAGAAATTGCGAAGTTAAATGGGGCAAAAGTCTATGCCGTACATGTCATCGATCCAGTTTTTAATGACTTAATGGAAGAAGCGTGGGCAGAAGAAGCGTACAAGCAGTTTAAGAAAATTGGCCGTGAAGCAGTATCTCATGTTGAGGAAAAGGCAAAAGCTGCCGGAGTGAAAGTTGAATCCGTAGTACTCGAAGGGAACCCGGCGGAAGAAATTGTGGACTTTGCAGAAGAACAAAAAGTTGACATGATTGTTGTGGGCTCGCTTGGAAAAAGCGGATATGAACAGTTCGCGATTGGAAGCGTATCTGCAAAAGTCTTAAGGAATGCAAAAGTCCCGGTACTTATCGTACACGATATCTATGAATTTGTCGAGCTTTTCCGCCGTTGCCAGAAGAGTGAAGAAGTCCTGACACCTGTAGCGGGCGAGAAAGAACAGTGAAAAAAAAACGGACCCGACATGAGAGAGCCACAGCGAGAGGATACTTTATGAAACGAAATCCTTACAGAAAAATTCTACTTGCAACCGACGGTTCGGAAAACTCAAAAAGTGCAGCCTGCTCCGGGCTTGAAATTGCAAAAAGTACCGGCGCTGAGGTCTATGCCGTATATGTTGCAGGTATTTCCTGCTGTTCTCCGATTATGCCTGAAAGTTATGACTGGGAGATAGGAAAAGAGGGAAGCGAAGCCGTTGCTGAGATAGAGGAAATGGGAAAGGAAATCGGTGTCAAGATAAATCCAGTCCTTCTTCAGGGGCACCCTGCCCAGGAAATCCTGGACTTTGCGGAGAAAAACGATATTGATATGATTGTGATGGGGACACAGGGAAAAGCCGGAATCGACAGGTTTCTGCTTGGAGGGGTTACGGAAAAGGTAGTAAGGCATGCAAAAGCCGAAGTGCTGGTCGTGCGTGCGCCCTGCCCCTGAAAAGGAAATTAATTTTCAGTCATTTCCTTTTCACTGGGCTTCCGCAGTGTCCACATTCAACCATGGTGCACGGGACTCCTGATTGGTGAGGCGTTTCAAACCCACACAGAGGGCAGACGCACAGCCCTCCGGGGCCTCATGAAGCTTTTCTCCTGCCCCTGCACCTTTCTTTATTTTCGCTGCTTCTGCCTATCCCGGGCCCTGACCTGCAGGACCGGTACCGTCTCCACCAGGCATCTGTAAGTTTCTCCTCAGTAAGTTATCTTCTATTCAAAGTCTGCATATGGTTTATATATATGTATCAACCTCCGAGAGGCAATTACCCAAAAACAGTCCAAAACGGTCCAGATTAGTTTTTCAGTCAGGTTTTAACTTATGCATTCTGAAAAGCACCCAAAAATTCCAAGCGACCCGGCATTTGATGTCGTAAAAAAAAGCTTCTGCTGGCTTTCCACCCAGAAAATTGAATCAGTAAAGGAACTTGCCAGTACAGTGTCAGCTCATGCTTTATGGGGACTCAAGAACCCTTACGTTACAAATCTAATCCTTAAAATGAAATTCGACTCCTGGAACTCATCAATAAGAAATACAGCAAGAGCATGTTCAGCCCTTTCGGCTGAAGGAATTATATTCAAAGCGCCGGAAAAGTGGCTGCTTTCCATGAAAAAAGAAGGCTCATGGAACGAAGACGTCTATGATACTGCATACAGTCTGGGGGCTCTTGCTGACATGGAAATTTCGGACAGAGAAGGCTGTGACTGGTTATATGAAAACTACGGTCCCGCATGGGAACAGGTCGGCACCACTTCCCTTATAATTTCAGCCCTCAAAAAACAGGAAAATCTGACTGACAACAGGGATTTTGAAGAATTTATCCGCGAAAGAGCTGAATGGATCCTTTCAAAAAGAGAGCAGGATGGAGGCTGGAAGCATATTTCTACAAGCAACCTGGCAATTCAGGCACTGATCCTTGCGGGCTTCAAGAACGAACTTGAAATTTCCATTCACTGGCTCCTCGGAAAAGTAAGGGAAAGCGGAGCCTGGGGAAATAAAGAAGACGACATAAACGCAACCGCCCTTTCTCTGAGCACACTGGGAATGTACGAAAAATCATAAACAGGAAAACTTGATTTATTCGTTGTCCATTTTACTTTTTCCCGGGGGCTTTTATTCGCCTCTTTCATTAAGATTTTTCGATAGAATTCCTGGAACTATTTTACTTTTAAATATTTTATCGACATCTGCCTGCGTAAACTATTTTCCAAAAACTATAAATTCGACCACGAATTCGGATAATTTATCACCAATAAACATATATATCAAATAATATTATTTTATTAATCAACTAAGATTGCTATAGAGAAAGAAAACAACAAGGGATTTTTATTCTGTTTTGTCAAGGAGGAAACCTGATCATGTAGATCGAATGGACTCTAAATCCGTTCAGCCGGGTTAGATTCCCGGGGTTTCCGCCACGTTTCTGAATCCCGGAATGGCACTTGCATAACATTCCACTGAGATTTTTTTGTAGATTCAGGAAGGGCTTTCCAGAGCCTATGAACTGTTTCTATCTCCTGGGATATCCATCTCTTTTCCGGGTAGCTGTCAGCAATTGCTGGCTCCACGCTTATGTTCTGTAAGCCGGGATTCTGAATACTGTTCTTGGAAATATCCGGGTTTTAGTTCACCGAGGGGTAACACTATGGATAAAAAACCACTAAGCACTCTGATATCTGCAACCGGGCTCTGGATGTCCAGGACCGGAACAATTCATAAAATCAAAAACCACGAAGTCTCACGAAGTAAGATCTTTATCGAAATGGCATGTGGGGACAGTCTTGTTGTAAACAACTCCAGGAGCAGCAGGACCGCAAGAGCGCTCAGGCACCACAAATATAAAAAGACCTGCAGACGCTGCAGGGTTTCGGATGAGGATATCAATAAGTTCCTCACAAAGGCAAGCGAAGCTCAGACCAGCGTGAAAGTAAAGGTAGTTTCCGCTCCCACCAGAACTAAAAAGGCAATGCCAAAATCCATCGCAAGAGCTCCAAAACCTCTTGAAACTACGGCAGCGGTACAGGCTCCATCTTCTGAACATCAATCAGCACCTGCCGCACCGGTTTCAGGATCAGCATCTGTTTCTACATCATCACCGATTTCAGCTTCAGCAGCAAGCTCTCCTTCGGCAGCGCCTGCATTGTCAAAGGAAATGGCAAGCCCTGCGGCTACTGCAGCCCCTGTTCAGGAAAGTGCTCCTGCGCTTACGAGGAGCCAGATTGACAGGCTTGAAGGTCTGTTAAGCCCGAAAGACGAGATTTCTTTGAACTCCGGAACACCTTTCAGGGAGCTTGAGTCACAGCTGCTTTCCAGGAGAAAAAAAGACCTGCAGCAAATCTATGCGGAAGAGCGGGAAAATTATCTGGGAAAACTCGAACGCGATATTACGAAATTCTTCGTTGAAAGGGGTTTTCTGGAAATCAAGTCCCCGATTCTGATCCCTGCAGAATATGTTGAAAGGATGGGCATTAACGAGGACAAGGAACTTTCAAAGCAGATCTTCAGGGTTGATAAGAACTTCTGCCTGAGGCCCATGCTTGCCCCTAATCTTTACAACTACCTGCGCAAGCTTGACAGAGTCCTTCCTGACCCGATAAAGATCTTCGAGATAGGCCCCTGCTACAGGAAGGAGTCTGACGGCAAAGAGCACCTGGAAGAGTTTACCATGCTGAACTTCTGCCAGATGGGGTCAGGCTGCACACGGGAAAACCTTGAAAGCATAATCACGGACTTCCTGAACCATCTTGGAATTGATTTTGAAATCGTAGGGGATTCCTGCATGGTCTATGGGGATACCCTTGATGTAATGCACGGAGACCTCGAACTTTCCTCTGCAGTTGTTGGTCCCATACCTCTTGACAGGGAATGGGGCATTGATAAGCCGTGGATAGGGGCAGGTTTTGGGCTCGAGCGCCTGCTGAAAGTCATGCACGACTTCAAGAATATTAAGAGAGCCGCGAGGTCTGAATCTTATTATAACGGGATATCCACTAACCTGTAAACCTGAATCCCATAAAAATGGCATTAAGGGGTCACGGAACACAGGAAAAAAGATATCAGAATTGAAAAAAAGGCGATAAATGGCGATATAACTGGAAATAATAGAAGACCGCAGTCCCGGAACTTTAAAATGGCAAACTGATTCGGAAGATCCGGTCTGAAAAACTGAAGGAAGGCTGTAAGGATGGAAAAATTGTAAATCTATGAGAGGGTGAAATTTTGATTCAAAAAATGGCAACCGAGGAGCTTGATAGGCTCGGAGAGAAAGTAATTGAAGGCTTTGAACTGTCTGACGATGACCTGAGGTCTCTTCTTTCCCTTGAATCCGAAGAGGAGCTGGAGAAGCTTTACTGCGCAGCTCAAAAGGTCAGAAACCATTATTTCGGCAACAGGGTGTTCCTGAACTGTTTCATCTATTTTTCGACTTATTGTAAAAACCAGTGCGCATTTTGCTATTACAACTGCAAAAACGAAATTAACCGCTACCGCCTGACCGGAGAAGAGGTTAAAGAGATGTGTAAAGCCCTGAAAGGAGCAGGCTTTCACATGATTGACCTGACAATGGGAGAAGATCCCTATTACTATGATGAGCCGGACCGCTTTGTTGAGCTTGTCCAGACAGTAAAGGAGGAACTTGGGCTTCCAATAATGATTTCTCCGGGAGTGATGGATAATGACACTCTTCTCAAAGCCAGGGAAAAAGGGGCAAATTTCTTCGCTCTTTACCAGGAAACCTATGACCGCAAACTTTATGAAAAGCTCAGGGTCGGGCAGTCTTTCGAAGGAAGGTTTAACGCCCGCAGGTTTGCAAAACAGCAGGGATACTGTATAGAAGACGGGATCCTTACCGGCGTAGGAAACGATATTGAATCAACTCTCATATCCCTGAAAGGAATGAAAGCAAACGATCCGGACATGGTAAGGGTCATGACATTCCTCCCTCAGGAAGGAACCCCGCTTGAAGATTTCAAAGATAATTCAAAGCTTTCGGAACTGAAGATTATAGCAATTCTCAGGCTTATGTTCCCGAAATGCCTTATCCCGGCTTCCCTTGACCTGGAAGGTATTGACGGCATGGTGCACCGTTTAAACGCCGGAGCAAATATTGTAACCTCTATTCTCCCTCCCGATTCCCGGTTAGAAGGGGTTGCCAACTACGACCGCGGCATGGAAGAGAGAGACAGGGATATTACAAGCGTTGTCAAAAGGCTGGAGGTCATGGGAATGGAACCTGCCCCGCAGGCTGAGTTTGAGAGAGTCCTGGGGTGCTAGCCTGAAAACCATATGCCTTATCGGCGGGAAACTCCAGGGCTTCGAGGCTGCATACCTCTCTAAGAAAGCAGGAATGAAAGTGCTTGTGGTAGACAAAAACCCGCAGGCACTCATAAGGAACTATGCAGATGAGTTCCGTTGTTTTGATGTAACAAAAGAGCCGGAAAAACTCCTCGATATCTCAAAAAGTGTTGACGCCATACTGCCGGTAAATGAAAACCTGGAGTGCATCGAGTTTTTGAGTACAATAAAAGAAAAATTCTCCTGCCCGGTACTTTTTGATTTCGATGCTTACTGGATTAGCAGGGATAAGAGAAAATCAAAAGAATACTTTGCATCCATTGGAATCCCTACCCCTAAGGATAAACCATCCGAGCCCCCTTATTTTGTAAAGCCTCCCTGCGAAAGCAGCAGTGTTGGAGCGAGAATTATCTACGATAGTGAAGAGCTTGAAAAACTTGGACCTGGCATGCTTATTGAAGAATATGTGGAAGGAGAAGTGGTTTCCCTTGAGGTTATAGGAGATGGAAACCATTTTGCCGTGGTTAAAGAAACCCTTGTGCATATTGATGAAACCTATGACTGCCATATGGTAACCCCCCTCCCTCTCGACCCCTCCTTCAGAGAGATATCTTATTCCCTGGCAGCAAACCTGCCCTTAAAGGGCATTATGGACGTGGAGGCAATTTCCGGCCCTAAGGGGCTGAAGGTTATTGAAATTGATGCTCGTTTCCCGAGCCAGACTCCTACTGCAGTCTATTATTCTTCCGGGGTTAACCTTATAGAACTTCTTTTCCGAGCCTTTACAGAGGGTGTAGAGGAAATCAAAACTCTTCCTGAAGACAGGTACTGCATTTATGAACACCTCATGCTTGCAGAAAATGGAGACCTTGTCCCTGTGGGGGAACAGGTACTTTCAATGGGAAATGATTACGGTAAATATTATGAAGAGCCCGGTATCGAGATTTTTTTGTGTAAAGGAGAAGATCCTGTATTCACCCTGGTTTTCTGGGGCAGGGATAGAGAAGAAGCCGGGGCTAAAAAGAGAAAAGGGCTTTCGATCCTGAAAGACAATTTCGGAGCAGCCGTTTAACGCAGATAAAATTCTTAAAATTTTTCAAAATAGAAAACAGAGGTAAAAAAATGGCACTTTTAACCCCAGAAGACCTGAAAAATATTAACAAGCAGCTTCAAGAAGCTGATTCCGCAGTAAGGAGAGTTACAGGGCTCGACATAAAAGGGATCTGTAAGGACTTTTACGGCACAACCCCATGCTGTGAAAAGGTAGGTATCGTACCTGTAACTTCAGGAAACGGAATCATAGGAAGCTTCTCGGAATCTCTGCATGCAATTACCGAGTATTTCGGGTTTGACAGTTTCGTGACGGATATGCCTGACGTTAGCGGGTATTATGAGGCGGTGAAGAACGGAGCCCAGATCATCCTTATGGCAGATGACAATACCTTCCTTGCCCACAACCTGAAAAATGGAAAAATCGCCAATAACCAGCCCTGCACAGGCATAATCTATGCTGAAATAGCTTCAAGATACCTGAAAGCCGACTCAAAAGATGTGCTTGCTGTGGGCCTCGGAAAAGTGGGTTTTCCTGGAGTAGCACACCTTGTACATAAGGGTTTCAGGGTTTACGGATACGATGCAGACAGAGCCCTTCTCGAAAAGACAGTTTCCAGCCTTGGGATTATTCCTTTTGATCCTGTTAATCCCGACAGCCCCAGAAAGTTCTCCATTATTTTCGAAGCGACTCCCTGTGCGGATACAATTCCTGAATCCGTGATTTCGGAAAACTGTGTGATTTCCACCCCCGGAATTCCCTGTGCAATCTCAAAGGAGCTGCAAAAGAAGTATGGAGTTGAACTTGTAATGGAACCCCTGGGACTGGGAACGGCATCCATGCTGTATTCCGTACTCTGAATATGTATGAGTCAAAACTCTATGGAAAAGAGCAAAAATACACAAAAGAGTAAAAATATATAGGATATACACAAAGCTGGGGGCAAGCTGCCCCCATTTGTCGAAAATATGGATGTGAAAAAACATCAAATCAGGAATAAAAACAATAGTTCTTCACTGATTAGATGAGTGCTTCACTGATTAGATGAGTGCTTCACTGATTAGATGATTTATTTTGTTCAATATACCGATCCTTAGCTTCCTGGATTACCCTGAGTGCTTCTTCAAGATCCTTCCAGCCGTGGACCACCACGTCTTTGCGTTCTAAGTTTTTATAAGTTTCAAAGAAATGCGTGATTTCTTTTAGCAAATGAGGGGGAACCTGTTTAATTGTTTTTATATAATTCCATAGTGGATCCCTCTTCGGGACACATAGTATCTTTTCATCTCTTCCTTTATCATCTTCCATATCAAGCAATGCAACGGGATGTACGTCTATTACACATCCAGGAAATGTAGGTTCCCACATCAATACCATGGCATCCAGAGGGTCACCGTCAAGTGCCAGGGTATTCGGGAAAAAGCCGTAATCACATGGATATACGATTGAAGAAAAAAGCATTCTGTCGAATTTAATGACTTTCCTTTCCTTATCGTACTCATACTTATTCCGACTTCCTTGTGGAATTTCTATAAGTACACTTTCAACCTGTCTTTCAGTCATATCAATACTTCCTACATATCGAACTCATCCAAAAACTGGTTTAATTTTATTATTGCTGTTAAACCGTTCGTCTAAAGACTAATTAATGTTTTGTAAGAGTTCCCAGGCGATATCCGGATGATTTCCTGATAAAGCTGTTCATACGGATAGGTACAAGATATATAAACTAGTGACCTGAAGCCATAAAGATGGAAATACCTTATAAGGTACAATTTGTTGAAATGATATACAAATTCATCAGCTCTTAAGTAAACAGGGTCTTCCTATTGTTATTTATGTAAATATAATGAAACAGATCCCCAATAAAAACCATTGGTTATATAGGATAATTTTGTTTTGAGATATATAATTTCGACGCAATATTAGTTCAGGGCAGGGTCAAAGAATTTGCACTTTAACTAAAAATTAAAATTAAATAAAAAAGAAACAATGAGGTAATCCTGAGCTCCCCGAGTTCCGTCTCGGGAGGACGGTGTCCTTCCCGAGTTTCGCTTCGGGAGCACGAGGTCTGTTTCGCTTCGCTCAAGCAGACTTTATAAGTGGGATTTGTACTTTCTCAAGACTAAGTAAATATGAATAATGATGAAGAAAAATTGTGAGATTCTCAATGATAAGGGAATAATAAACAAAAAAAGAAATGGGATAAAAAAATCCCTTAAGTCTTATTTTGCTTTGATTTTGAGTTTTGTAATATCAATAGCGTTTTCAGGGCAGACGCTGACACAGCGGCGGCAGCTTGTTCCAAGGCATTTCTGGCTGTCGTATTTTGCGATTCTTATCCCATCGGTATCGGTGATTTCAAGGGCGCTTTCAGGGCATTCTTCAACGCATTTCTGGCAGTAAATGCATTTCTCTACAGGGACTTCGAGGATTATGCCTATTTCTTTCAGGATGGCAAGCCCGCCGACTCCTACCTGCTCTATATCCTTACTGACCCTTTTTTCTATGCTGGCGTGTTCGAGAGTTTTAGGGAGTTTAGGCAGCCCGTAGAGTTCAAGCATCTGGTCGTACGCTTCGAGGGGCATTCCCATGGTCCAGTAAGAAAGTTCACAGAGGTAGAATTGGTTGAAAGTCTCACTGGTTGCCATCATCAGATGGTCGGCAGTGATCTTTTTTGCAACCTCGATAACATCATCAAGCCTGGACCTGTTAAGCACAAGTTCCCTCGCAAGGGCAAGAGAGGTATTTCCGAACTGGACTATTTTTTTTGCATAGCCCGGCGCGGCTCCGAGCCTGCGGGCATCTTCGGCATCCACATAAGCTCCAGAAGCTCCTGACATATATGCGTACTCAAGCTCCTCGTAATTAATCCCTGATTCAACTATAAGGGTCATGTGAGCAGCACGAATAGCACCTATGGCTTTTCCGGCTTCCTCAACATCCTTTTCAGTGATTTCGATCCCTGGGCCAAGGATCAGTTTTCCATTGGGGAGTTTGGGGGGCTTTTCAATCAGCCCGTTTCTCAGAGCAAGGGAAAAAGCCGAGATAACTCCTGTCCCTGTAATGCCGGCAACCTCATACCCGCTGGACTCTTTTATTTCGCCGGTTACCGGGTTGATAAGGTAAGCGTCCTGTTTTTCCATCTCCTTATCGAGCACCATAATTCTCCAGTATTCGCCCTGAGGCTTTACATCACAGATTGCTCCGGGGCTTGCAAGCATGCCCGAACTTATGCCCTGCCCTTCAATAGCAGGACCTGCTGCAGCACTTGCCGTTATTATCCGGTCGCCGACTTTAAGAGCCATTTCTGCATTTGTCCCGTAATCGGTCACAAGCGCAGGTTCGGACTGAATAAGAAAATCGGTTTCTAGCATCATGGCAAGGGCGTCAGCCCCGATCTCGTGTTTGATTGCCGGAGGTACAATTATTTCGCAATCTGGAAGAAAGTCGCCCCCGAAAAGTTCTGAGGCTGGAAATACACGGGCATCTCGTTTTACATTCTGGACTCCAAGCATTTTCTGCTTGTTTTCCCCCGCGTATGCAAGGTCCCTAATCTCAATATTTTGAAAAAGAGAAAGCTGGATAGGGTTCCCGCAGACCGCAAGCCTTTCTACTTTTGAGAGGTCTGCATCAAATTTCAGGAACATCCTCCTGATGGTTTCGATAATTACTCCGTGAGCCACATCCTCCCCTGTTGTGATTGCAAAGTCCAGGTGGTCCATAACGTTTCCTCCTGGAAGGGGGTGACCCATGGTTATGACTGTTTTTAAGGTTTTATTTGTTTCAAGGTCGATAATCTGGGCTCTAAAACCGCTGGTACCCAGGTCAAGTGCGATTCCGTACATTTTTTAGATCCTCCGGAAGTATCATATCAAGGAGTCCCGGCACCATGGACTTCCCCGAAAAAGAATGGGATATTAAGAATTGCTTCTTCTAATTCGATGAAGGGAAAAGAATAGAATATTTTTATTACTTATACAATATTTAAGCTATTCCTCTCGATTTTCCGTAGACTTACCTTTTTATAAAGTCTGGAGAAGAATTCAGACGTTATCACCAGATGTGACCATACTCTAGAGGAATTAACCTTAGTTAAACCCCGAGCCTCTACATACATTAAAGTTTCCCCTGAAAAAAGCATTCAAAAACAAATTTACTTGTTTTAAGGAAATTTTCAGCCGTTTCCGAGGGATTAATTGATAAATTTTTATAATATAATCTTTAATTAAGGAATAATAATACATATTTATTTATAGTATGGGTTTTTGAACTTACGGCTGTCTATAGAACTTAGAGAGGGATTATAGATGACAAAATACACACCAAAAGAAAGATTATACCGTGCATTGAGGAAACAGCCAGTAGACAGAATGCCTGCTGTTTGTTTCACACAGACTGCAACTGTCGAACAGATGGAAGCCTGCGGAGCCTTCTGGCCTGAAGCCCATGCGGACGCACAAAAAATGGCAACACTTGCGGAAGCAGCACACACAGTAGTTGGCTTTGAGGCAGTAAGAGTTCCTTTTGACATTACGGCAGAAGCTGAACTTTTTGGCTGCGGAATAAAGGCTGGCGACCTGAAGCAGCAGCCTTCTGTGATAAAGCACAGCGTCAAGAACCTGGAAGACATAGAAAAGATAAAGGACTACAGCCTGAATACAGGCAGAATAGGCGTAATCCTTGAAGCCGTGAAGATCCTTTCAGAGAAATACGGAAAAGAACTCCCGATTATAGGGTCAATGATAGGTCCTTTCTCCCTTGCCCAGCACATCAATGGAGACGCCTGGTTTGGAAACCTTTTCACAGGTGAGGACATCGTCCCTGCACTTCTGGATTTCTGCTCGGATTTCAATGTAGCTTATGCAAAAGCAATGGTTGAGAATGGAGCAGATACAATAGCCATTATTGACCCTACAGCAAGCTATGAGCTTATCGGCGGGGAATTCTATGAGAAATATGCCCTTCCATACCAGAAAAAGATCGCTGATGCCATGAAGGAGCTTGATGTCGGCACAGTTCTCCACATCTGCGGAAATACAACTAACGGCCTTTCAATCATGGATAAGACCGGCGTAAACGCCATCAGCGTGGACCAGAGAGTAGATATCAAGACCGCAACAGGCAATGTTGAAAATGCCATCATCGTCGGGAACCTTGACCCTGTAGCTGTACTCTGGAACGGAACCCCTGATGATGTCGCAGCAGCTTCTAAGAAAGTACTCGACGCAGGTGTAGGGCTGCTCACAGTTGGCTGCGGAATTGTCAGCATGACTCCAACTGCCAACCTCCAGAAAATGGTTGAGTGCGCTAAAAACCACAAGTACTGAGCAATGTGCTTGATAAATATTTCAGATCTTAAAATCCTTTAAACCAGACAGCCGGCTTCAAGCCGGCTTATTTTTTGGATTCTCTTTTTTTACTTTCATTTGTCCCGTAATTTGCCTGGAATGGATCTGGAAGTCAAAGGCAACTGAAATTTAAGAGAACTCCAGGGGTCATATACCTGAGATATATATTTTTCCCTTATCATTCTTGAAGCGGGCATTTCAGGAAAAAAAGGAGTAGAAAATACAATTTTTTGACGCTACAATATGAAAAAACCATCAATGAAAATAATCTATAATAATATATAATTAAGAAATATGGTATTCGTTTATATACTAGAATTTCCATTTTCTTTTTAGGAATTGCATCTGAATGTTCAGGACAATTCCAGGCAGTTCCAGCAGGTATACTGTTGGGAAATTTGGGATATGAGTGCTAGTTCGACTGGGAAATGAATTTGCAGTCTCCAGCAAAATTCCCGGTAGCAGTGTAAGGAGAAAAGGAATTATTCACAAAGACCCCGAAAATAGGGTAAGAAATGGCAAATGGCAGTGAATAATTTCAGTTATAGGCATCAAGAATATTGCGAGGGCATCCCCCACGCCTAATGGCAAAATAAAAGGCGCAGGGCTTGCAACATGAATGAAGAACCCCATGCAAACGCTTTTTTTACCTAGCGGAGCTTGGGCTTATGTTCAGCATGAACCTTTGCAAGATCCGTTGTCTATTGTAGACCTTTACGCATTGTACTTCCCGACGATACTGCATAGAAAAGCCAGTTTCGACAGAAACGGAGGATTAAAAAAATGGCAAACCAAGAGATGTTTGACAAGTTACGCGACGCGATCGTAAATCAGAACGTCACGGGCATTGCAAAATTAACTCAGGAAGCCCTTGATGCGGGAATTCCAGCTATTGATATTATTACAAAGGGCCTTTCCGTTGGAATGAAGATCATCGGTGACAAGTTTGAAGCCGCCGAAGTATTTCTGCCTCAAATCATGATGTCCGGAA
>Ga0208825_1001615_pt1 | contig 16521 bp, 21 predicted proteins | sample AD_UKC113_MetaG_FD_184450 | JGI IMG/M metagenome (GOLD analysis project Ga0208825, IMG submission 184450) | Active sludge microbial communities of municipal wastewater-treating anaerobic digesters from Hong Kong - AD_UKC113_MetaG (SPAdes)... | ecosystem: Engineered > Bioreactor > Anaerobic >...
AAGCCTGGAACGGCCTATTTTTCGTAAACAAATGTGATCATAAGGAGGAAATTGTAAGTACCTGGTCGCATCTCCCCATTCAGGCAAGATATACCTGTGTACAAATCTTAACCTGTATAAGGAGGAACGCACATGGCCGGCTCCAACCCGGACACCACAAAAGCGCTGCGCATAGCCAAAATACTAGACCTGATGAACAAAAAGAGCCCTTACGGAGGAGTTTCCTGCCAGGAGATAGCCAGGGCTTGCGAAGTCAGTACTAGAAGCATTCTCCGTTACCTGAACCATATCGAAAACGACTTGAGAATTACGCTGGTCAGGCCGGAAAAAAACACCTCCGGGAAAGAGGGTCTGTACCGTTTGGATGCCGGTTACCTGCCTCCAACCAGCCCGGAGAAGGCCTTAATTATTTTCTTGAGCCTCTTGCAGCAGAAGGGCTCGGCTCTGGCCGGCCATATCAATGAAATAAAGGATGCGCTGGTGGGCACGCTTTTCAAATACAAGTACTCCTCCAAAGCCTTCCGGTAGAAAAGCTGCAGGAGCGGATCCACATAGTGGAGGAGCAACTGGCCGACCCGCCCGCAGTCAGCCGGATATTCGCCGTACTGGTGCAATCCCTCCGTGATTGCCACCGGGTAAAGCTTTTTTATTACACCGCCTACACTGGTCAGAATACCGAGCGGGTCGTGGAGCCCTATGGTTTAATCTGCAAGCATCACAACTGGTATCTGGTGGCCTACTGCCTCACCAGGAAAAAAATCCGCGTCTTCCGGGTGGACTAGATTATGGACGTATTTACCTATACATCGGAGCGCTTTGAGTACCCTGCGAACTTCTCCTTAAAAGAGTACATGGGCAGTAGCTGGGGTGTAATCAATGACGGAGAAATCACAAAGGTCAGGCTGAAGTTCAGCCCGGAGGTGGCCCACCGGGTTACAAAGCTGGTCTACCACCCCTCGCAGGTTGTAGAGGAGTTGCTTGAAGACGGATCAGTGATAATATCATTTGAGGTTTGCGGCCTTGCGGAGATGAAAACATGGATCATGCAGTGGGGTGATATGGTAGAAGGGCTGGAGCCGGAATGGCTCAGGAAAGATGTGCAGAAGAGGGCTAAGAGGATACTGGCGCTTTATGGCTTTAGTTAGTTAGCTGATCAAAGTAATCAACATCACAGGTCGGTATATTTCCCAACAGAAACGAACTCAGACCAGAAGACGAAGAATTGCCGTATGGCGTTGTTTTCCAGGTCTGGATTCGTCAGAAGCAAGTATGTCTTTAATATTGAGATTAGCATTTACATGTAATTTCCACACTTCCTTCTGCTACTCCCTGGCAGACAGGCAATACACATTTTGATTCGCCATTCAACATGGATTTACTATTATGCCATGCGCCTCCTGCTGGGTCTGCTGAGCCGGCTGCCGGGCCTGTTCCTTTCTTCCTTCGCTGTTGCAAAAATAGCAGATGAATAACTTTTCCGTCCACTACCAGGCAGGACCCCGTAAGCCCTTTAGCGCTCAACCGCAGGTCCTCACCAAGCCCCACGGAAGGATACACCTTAACTGTAACAGTTTCTAACCTATCGAACAATTCCTTAGTGGCTTCTACGCCTGGCACTTTCTTTTTTCACCGATTTCGATTGCCCCCTGGCCAAGGCCTCGTCCAGCAAAACATAGCCTGGCTCCTCAAATTCGGCGGACAACAACGGGAAAATGGCCAGGTTTTCGTAAACCTGAATTTCTCCCACCTGCAAGGTTTTCAAATATGCTGCAGAAATCGTCACGTCCTGCCACCTCCTTTGTTTTAACTCAAAGTGTAACATGCGGGCAGGACATAAGTCTGTCAGTTGTACAGCAAATTTCCTACCTATTTTTTTTGCCGCTCCAACCCCTACAAAATGCGAAAGCCTGGCGCAGCGTCCACGGCAGTTTACAATTTACCATAAACGGTTAGCCTTCGGATTTCTGCAACAATCCGAAGGCTATAATTTACTGCAGAATTTCCCCCGAAATTTTTTGTGACAAATAGCTGTCAAAAGGTGGGTGATATTATTGTAATAAAGCAGCTTGCAAATCGTATAATCGTATAATTGTTGGACGCTAAATGTCCATCTTCATTTGCATAGTCAGAAATTAATGTTTTAGGAGAGGATATTGTTGCTGTCTGTCATGATTATTAAGCAAATAGTCAAGGTTATCCAGTTTTTACACACCTTTACTATTATGGTTATGATAGCCTACAAACTCCCTGGAAATATGGGCATGAAAAAGAACGTCTGGATGAAAGCCGGATTCATTATTATCCTGTCTGGAGGCATTCTGGATTTGACAGTAGCTTGCACAGGTTACGATAATATTATCTTGCATCCATCAGTCCTAATCTACCTGGGCAGCACACTATTAACTTTTGGATTGATTGGTGTCATACGATCCCTATTCATACACACCCATAAAGACAGTCTCACCGGAACCTACAACAAACGTGCCCTCTACCATAGCATAGATCGACATATAAGAACCGGACATGGTAAAAACCCATTTGCAATTATATTTATGGACATTGATAACTTCAAGGCTATTAACGACAACTTTGGCCACCTCACTGCAGATTCCATGTTAAAGGATGTCTGCACAAATATCAGAAAAAAAATTCGCAAAGTAGACCTGCTATTTCGGTATGGAGGTGACGAGTTCGTGCTGCTCATCCCTGGCTCGAATAAAATAGAAACCGGGCAACTAATGAGTAGGCTGGCAAGTGATCTGGATCAAGAAAGCAAAGTTTTGATGCGATTTAGTTACGGGATTGCCTGTTATCCTGAAGATGGGAATAATGCTGAGGTCCTGCTTAACAAAGCTGACCAACAAATATATTACAAAAAATCTTTAACATACTCCCACGAGTTTACCTCTTCCGGGTAACTATAACCTGCATGACAAAACTTGTTAGCGTGTATTTGCTGGCATCTCACCAATTTTCAATCTCATCCTGGCGTCCAATACCAGCACGCCGTCCGGGTATGCGGCAACAGGATTCAAGTCGATTTCGGCGAACTCCTTGTATTCAAAAACCAGGTTTGATACCCTGGAAATTGCCTCCGCCAGAGCGCCGGTATCCACCGCAGGGCTTCCCCGATAACCCTGCAACAAGCGGCAGCCCTTAATCTGGCTGATCATCCTGCCCGCTTCGCCAGGGTCGACGGGAGCCAGTCTGAAAGACACATCATTTACAATTTCCGTGAAAACACCGCCCAACCCGAAAGCTATCACGGGGCCGAACTGCTTGTTCACCGTTGCCCCGATAAGCGTCTCCAGCCCCTTTGCAGCCATTGCCTGCACAGTTACAGCCGCTTCGCCGTCAAGCACAGCCGCTCTAAAAGTTATTTCACGGTAGGCCGCTCTCAGTTCCTTTTTATTTTTTATATCTAAAACAACGCCCTTGTAGTCCGACTTGTGGACGATCTTCGGGGAGCGGACCTTTAAAACCACCGGATAACCTATTTTTTCCGCCTGCAGCAAAGCCTCTTTCTCATCGCGGGCAACCAGACAGTGCGTTACCGGTATCCCCAGAGAAGAAATGATTTCCTTGGCTTCATCCTCCATCAGGAGCTCCCTTCCGTCCGCTCGCGCCTTACTAATAATCAAATCGACCTTCACCGCAGGCCCCCTCCCTTGCAGCGTAGTAAGCCAGGGCGGCGACGCCCCAGGCGACCTCTTCCGGGGAGTTGTAAAGCGGTATGCCCGCACTCTGAAGAATCTTTCTGTCCTCCTCGGATTCTTGCAGAGTGGAGATATAGCATGCCAGTATCGGCTTGCGAATTTTTCTTGCCGCATCGACAAGCTCCGGTGTGGGATTCCGCCAGTTTTTATGAACACAGCAAAATGTTGCCAATATATCCACGTTCGGATCTTCCAGCACCGTCATTGCCAGCTTCCCGTAAGTTTCGGCAAGGTTGCCAACTCCTGCTGAATCAAGCGGATTTTTTAAAACAGCCAGTGGATTCTCTCCCAGCAGGGATTTTATTTTAAAAACAGTTTCAGCCCTGAATTCAGGAATGTCAATTTTCCGCTCAGCCAGCCGGTCCAGCGCGGTGATGCTCGGACCGGCGGTGTAAGTATACATCCCGACGCGGCCGCCCGCAGCGGGAGGGCAGAGCAACAGCGCTTTGCACGCTGCAACCAGTTCGGGCACGCTTTCGACCAGTAAGATACCAAACTGGTTGAATATGTCACGGAAAAGCCGGTGGCTTCCAGCCATACTGCCGGTATGCGTTATAGCGGCATAGTTCACCACATCGGACTGGCCAACCTTGTAAACAACAACCGGCTTGCGGCGGGCAACTTCACTCGCAACCTGGACCAGCCTGCGCGCGTCGTCCACCCCCTCCAGAAAAATGCCGATTACTTTCGTCCCGGCATCATCGGACAGATATTCAAGGTAGTCGGCTATCTCCAAAACAGAACGGTTACCAACGGCTATCCACTTATTAAACCCGAGACCCTCGTCTGTCAACTTCTTAATAATTTGCAAGCCGATTCCCCCGCTCTGGGCAATAATGGAAACGCCGCCCGTATTCAGGCGCAGCGGGTAGAAAGTCGCGTCCAGGCTTGCTTCGGTGTTGATTATACCCAGGGTGTTCGGGCCGACTAATTTTATATCGTATTTTTTGGTTACCTCCACCAGCTTTTTCTCCAAGGCCAGACCTTCATCACCGGTTTCCCTGAAACCACCAGCAATGCATATCACGCCTTTTGTTCCGAGCCTGCCGCATTGTTCAATCGCCTCAACTGCAGCGTTCTTGTTCACACCTATCAAAGCCAGGTCAATCCGGTCCGGTATTTCATTCACTGAACTGTAGACACGCATCCCCAAGACGGTCTTTATCCTGGGGTTTACGGGGTAAATCTTCCCTTTAAAACCGCCGTAAATTAAGCTGTAAAGGATGTTATACCCAATCTTGCCGGGTGAGTCGCTGGCCCCGATAACAGCTACACAGCGTGGATAAAAAAGGCTCCGCATTCTCTCCAAGTCGCCCCTCGTAGCATCTCACCTCCACAGCAACCGGTAATCAAAAATATCATATCACTGTATTTTTTCCGCTGTCTATATAATTCTTTTGAGCTTCCGCCTGCTTGCCCCTGCCGGTCCGACGATTGCCACACCTACCGCAAAAATCATAATGAACGGCCGGTTAACATGCAGGTGAAGATGATCCAGCATCAAAATGATATCGCAAACCAGTCCCGCCGTTTGCTCAATTTTCGGGCAGTCCACCACATCCGACAGTCCGGCATAACCTGCCAACGGACGGGTACATAGTGCGTACAAGGTTTGAAAAACCAAATTGGCTGGCAGTGAGTGCAATCGCGCCGCTCTCGATAATCAACTAATCAGCCAGCGGAAGGCCGGTTTATCCTGATTCGTTATTCTCTCGGCAAACCCAACTCCGGAGTCCCGGCTGATTACCAATATTTTTCCGCTTCTATTTTTCCTTGCGGTCTGCTTTTCCGCACCATTTTTATTTCCGGTGCCCCCCCCTTATCCTGGAATTGCTTTTAAAAACATTTTTTATGTGCTTGGCCTGTCGGGGCCGCTTGTTTTCGACCTCTTTTTGTTGATAGCCGCTTTTCCCATATCCCATACCGGACGGTACCCGCTTTTCGATGAACCGGGAACCTTGCAGCCTTTTACAATTCCTTTTATTTGCCCTGGCATGATTGTGGCCACCTCCCTTTTAATATTTCCTTATTATCGATAAAAAAACCTATAGGCAAAGCGTTGCCGGAGTATAAAAGCCAAAGCGTTGTGAAAGCCGGGCCCGGTGTTAAATAATGTAGGAGAAAAACAGAAAGAGACCGCCTTCTTTGGTAAAAAGAAGTTGACCAAAACCTGGAATTTTTCAGCGGAGAAAAGAAAAAACCTCCAATGCAAGTCAGCCAAACCCACAAAGGAGGTTTTTTCTAATGAACACAGCACCCCAAATCCAAACAGCCCAAGACTATCTGAAAGAAAGCTCCCGGTTGCAGGAGAAAAGGGTGAGTGTTCTACTTAAAAGTGTACTTGCCGGAAAGACAAATTTCAATACTTTAGAAAAAGAACTATTTACCATCGTCAGAGAATACTTGATCCAGATGCTGGTTGCATTTTTAGAACACCTTGATCGGCTCATACTTTACTCGGCACAGCGGGAAGGTTGGGAAGTAGTTGAAATAAGGGAACGTACCCTTGAAACCACCCTGGGAGTGCTCAGCTACCCAAGACGTTACTACAAAAAGCGCACCTTAAGCGGAGCTTACGCTTACACCTTTTTGCTGGACGAACTGCTCGGCATACCACCAAGAGCCCATGTCTCTCTCCGGTTGAGCGAAATAGCAGTAATGCTTGCCGCCGAACAAACCTACAGGAAGGCAAAAGAAACCTTAAAGACCGCTTTGGGGGTGAGCATCAGCCACGAGACCATCCATCAGGATGTCCAGGTGGCCGGTGAACACCTCAAGAAATGGGATGGTGAAACTGGTTTAGACGGCACCGGTGCCCGCGTTGTTCCTTTGTTGATTGTCGAAGTGGACGGAGCGATGATCAAACGCCAGCGTCGGCGCAAAAGTGAGCAGAGACGCTTTGAGTTAAAAACAGCCGTAATTTACGAAGGGTGGGAAGAAGGTCCAAATGGCAGAGCAAAACTGATCAACCCCGCTTACTTCATTTGCCATGGAAAAGGAGAAGAATTTTGGGGTGCCTTAGAACGGCGTTCAAGTCGGCTCTACGATCTTGACGGCTGCCCAAGAAAAATTATTGCCGGGGACGGATCCGACTGGGTCCGGGAAGGAGCCGATCTTTTAGGTGCCGAATATCAATACTGCCGGTTCCACTTAAAAAGAGATCTTATCAGCTTGTTTAACCCCCAGCCCAGAAAAAAGCTCGAGAAAATCCTCAATGCCAACGACCGGGCTGCTTTCAATATATTTTTAAGAACATTGATTATTGAAGAAACCAACGAGACCAGAAAAGAAAAACTAAGAGCTTTCCAAAGTCTAATCAACAGTGTTTGGGAAGGGATTAGCGACTGGCGGGAAAGAAACCGTACCTGTCCTTTTCCGGCCCGGGGATTGGGAGTTATCGAGCCCAATGTGGGGCATACCATTGCCCGGCGGTTTAAACACCAGGGTGCTTCCTGGTCGGTAAGCGGAGCTGATAATCTCGCCCATGTTCGTTGCGCAAAAAGAAACGGCAATCTAATAGATATGCTTCGCCTGCCAGGGCCGCCTGCTCCAGAGAAAGAGCCTGTACGAGTCCGGGATGGCTATTGGGCCAGAAGACAAACAGATGGTATGGTTGAAAAAGATACTGGGGATTGGGTACGGACATCCTTGCCGGCAGCTTATGGACCCAATCAGAAAAGCCGCGAACTGGCGTTACTAATTAGCCGTCTCACTTTAGATTGGATTTTTTAGACATGTTTTTGGTGAACCCCTGAGGCTTTTTTGGGGCGGCGCCGAAAGACGAGCCTTGACGGCTGGGGGCCCCACGCATGGTATAATGGAATAAGCGACGGGTGCGCTGCCTTTGTAGACATGTTTCCCGGAGCCACCCCGTCGGTGTGTTTATAAGACCATGCGTGGGGGTGGCAGTCAAGGCCGTCGCTACCTATATTTTAAATTTTAGGGATCTATATGGTGTCAAATTTATAACTTGGTTGAGTTGCATTGGAAATTATCGGGAACAACCCACTTTAACTTGACAGCATCGGGCAAAGAGAGGCTGTTGACAACGCCGTTTGGGGTATGCTATATTATCTATGCGGTTTTGAAGCATCAATATGCGGCAGTGGCGGAATTGGCAGACGCGCAAGATTCAGGTTCTTGTGGGCAGTACGCTCGTGGGGGTTCAAGTCCCTTCTGCCGCACCAAACACATAAGGCCTCCTTAAAAAGGACGCCTTTATTATTTCCTGACTTTTTCTTGATAATCACGGTGAATCTTCTTTGATTTTCATTATTGCAGAATTTATTGCCTCTCTCACTTCTTCGTTATTAAACCTATCCATCAAGCGTGTCAGCATTATCACGGCTTTCGCCTTTTCGTCATCAGGTATTTTCTTTTCCGGTTTCTTCCTGTAAAGGTCATTTATAAGACGCCCGAGCATCTTTTCGTCTTTTATCAGCCGGCGCAGTTTAATCTCAGCTCTTTTGGGGGTGCTTCCAAGGTAGGTGCTCACAGTTTCCGGACCCTTTTTCTCGCGGTTGTACAAACATTCCTGAAGATAAGCGTAACATCCGTATTTTAACTGTTTCCATACTATGTATGCCATGACGCACCCCTGAGCAGCCGAGCGGACTATAATTACAATATAACTATATTACAAACTATGTTAGTATTATATTATCATTTATTGTTTTCCTCTACAATTACAATATTATTACAGAATAATGAAAGGACGCGCAATCTTGTTTTCAAAATTTATTCACGTTAATTCTTTTACAAGAGAAGACCGGCATCAAATGATCAGCAGGACGAACGACGTGCTTTCGGGATGCGGTGCGATAATCATTGACTTTAGGATGTACTCCAACATGTCCATCTGCATTCTTTTCGAGTTGCCGGCAAACAGTATCAAAACACTTCAGAAATCACTTTCGGAAACCGGGCTTGTCCTGTTTGAAGAAAGTATCGAAACACTAGCAGAATGCGCCAGCAAACTCGAAGAACTGGCTGTTCCTCGAGATGTTGACATCTACGGGACCTTACAGATTACATTCCTTCATAACGAGCCGGATCTGCGCAGGGAAATTCCTCCGTTCGAACTTTAGTCCGCTCCAAACCTGCGATGTCAAAATACAGACTGCAGCAGACGGGCCAGAAAATATGTAACCGCTGCCAGGCACATGCCGCAACCCGCCGTTTTTTCAGCTTCCGTGTCCTTCCTTTCCAGCCAGCCGAGCACCTTTTCTATTACAAAACAGCATAGTAAAAAATTCTGACGTCCGCTTTCACCGCTCAAAGTTCTTTCCATTTTACCAGTCCTCCAGATGCAGTACATATGTTCGGTTACATAATAGCACCAGAACAAATGTTCCGTCAATAGAAATTTTGCTTTACTGGAATTTTTTATAGGGAAAAGGGTATCATAATATTCTGTAAAGACGTGCTATGAAAGTCAATAGGGAAAAATGTTCTTTGACCATCACATAGGAGTCCTATGTGGTGGTCAAAGAACCAAAGCCTATGACTTTGAGTTCATCTAAATCCATTGTACAAGGAGGTGATTCCTGTGCCCAATATCAAATGTTCAGTAGTTGAATGCACATACAATCATGATGTCGCCTGCCGTGCCCCCATGATTGAAGTGGCACGCAACAATATCGCACGCGCTTCAAAATCCAACCAGACTAAATGTGAAACCTTCAAGAAAAAATAGCGGTTGATAAGAACCAGTGTTAAAGCTGGTTCTTTTTTGTCACAATTCAAAAAACCCCCAAATAAAATATCTTATCCGGGGGTGGTATTATGGAAAATCTGGCCGGTGCAATCTTCGAGGGCGGCGGCGTCAAAGCTTTCGGCATCCTCGGCGCCCTTTGCGAGGCCGAACGTAGGGGCTATACATGGATAAATGTCGCCGGCACATCTGCCGGGGCGATCGTAGCCTCCCTGGTGGCCTCGGGATATAAAGCGTCCGAAATCAAAGAAATGGTCTGGAACATGGATTTCAACCAATTTAAAGACAAGGATCTGCTTGATCGGATTCCCTATTTCGGCCTCGCCCTCAGCCTCTGGTTCGAAAGCGGCTTATACGAAGGAAATTACCTTGAAAACTGGGTTCGCGAAAAGCTTGCGGCAAAAAAAGTCTATACATTCAAAGACCTGGTTGTCAAAGAATTTCAAAACGACCGTAAACGCCGATACAAACTGGTCACTATTGCCACAGACGTTACAAAAAGGAAACTGCTCAGACTGCCGTATGACATCAAGGATTACAATATCAGGCCCGATGACCTTGAAGTCTGCAAGGCCGTGCGAATGAGCGCAACTCTTCCGTTTTTTTACGAGCCTTTTAAACTTCTGTATTTCGATTCAGAAAAACAAAAAAGGGTAAGTTATATTGTTGACGGGGGCGTACTGAGCAATTTCCCGGTATGGATTTTTGATTCCGGGGGACCACCTCGCTGGCCCACTTTCGGATTCAAGGTTACTGAGCCCGATGAGACGTCTCCTTCACGGGTCAGCAATCCTTTTGACCTTTTCAAGGCAATTCTGTCGACGATGATGGAAGCACACGACAAACTTCACGAGCTGAACCCCATGAGCAGCGTGCGGACAATTTCCATTCCGTCCCTTGGTGTCAAAACAACCGACTTTGAAAATATCCATAAATTCAAGAACGACCTTTTCCTTTCAGGCGTCGGGGCAGCAGCGAAATTCTTCAACGAATGGGACTTCGAGTCTTTTAAATTAAAATATTTCAACAAAGCCGCTGTTTAAGACCTATCCCTCAACGACCTTGATCATAACCCTCCTGCGCCTCGGCCCGTCGAATTCGCAAAAGTATAAGCCTTGCCAGGTTCCCAGCAGCAGCCTGCCCCCCGAAACGAATACGTTAAGGGATGTGCCGGCAAGAACAGACTTGATGTGAGCGGCTGAATTGCCTTCGCTGTGCCTGTACCCGTCATCAAACGGTACCAGCTTGTCGAGTCTGGCCATGACATCGTACCCGACCGTGGGATCTGCATTTTCATTGATCGCAAGTCCGGCCGTCGTATGGGGAACATACAAAAAGCAGACGCCTTCTTTTACGCCGCTTTGAGCAACAATTTTCTCCACTTCGCCAGTTATGTCCACCAGTTGAGTTCTCTCACCGGTGGGTACTTCAAGGGTAAAAACTCTTAGACTCACCATTCCACCTCCCTCTATGATCTCCCTCTATGATCTTCGATTTTCTCAAGATATCTCGCTAAATCTTAGATTTTCACATTTTCTGCCCTTGACCGGTGAGCGGATGCGATGTACAATCGCTTCTTGCGGTGCTCTTATGCAGCCTGCATTGCAGGCCTTCTGATGTCATTCATCATTTTTACCGGGTCGTATGCTGTTTTCTTTGTCATCAATACGAAGAATATCCTGATCAGCTTACAGCACAGCAGTATCAATGACTGCTTCTTTTTTAGGGGGTTTGGCCTCGTAGTATAGTACTGGTGCAGTTCCCTGAACTCTTGGTTTTTGGCCACCAGCGGCCTTATTCCCTGGAACAATATTGAACGCAGCCGCCTTCGCCCCCGTTTGCTGATGGTTGTTTTCCCTTTGTGTTTTCCGGAACTGTTCTCCTTAAGACTCAATCCCCCCCAACTTCTGCACCTGTTTTGGATGCTCAAATCTCGTAATATCCCCAACTTCCGCTATGAAACCTGCTGCAGTTATCAGCCCAACTCCCTTTATTTTTAGTATTTCTTCCATGCCAGGCACCTGCAAAGCCAGTTCTTCAACAAGAACCATTGTCCTTTCATATTGCCGCATTAACACCCCGTACTCCTCCAGCAGGCATTTCAGTTCGTTCTCTGCAGCCCTAAGGCCCTGGCGCATCCCTACCGTGACTTTTGCTGCTTCAATCAGCCTCGATGCTCGTTTCCTTCCAATTCCCCGGGAAATTTCCTTTCTCCACTCTAAAAAAATCCCTTCTGTGCCCAGTTCAAGAGCCCTGGCAGGGGTAGGAAATTCTCTCAAGGTTATTAAGGCAGCTTTACCTTCCCAGTTCCCAAACACTTGGTTGAACTCCGGAAAGTAGATGCTTATCCAGCGTTTTACTTGGTTGCGTATTCTGTTTAGACTTTTGACCAGCCGCCAGCGGGTATCCATGGCATTGCGCAGTTCGCTGTATATTCCTTCAGGCATGTATGGCTCCATGTACCTGCCGTCTTTCACAAGCATTGCTATGGTCTTGGGATCCTTCCGGTCATTCTTGGTGGGATTGTTGTCATCCAGTTCCTTGCTCCGCTTACGTGAAACGGATTCACCAGGACTATTTTTATGTGGTGTCCCTTCAAATGCTGGGCAATCGTAAACCAGTAATGACCTGTGGGTTCCATCCCAACCATCACATGCTCTTTGTGTTGCTCTGCCCGCAGCTTTCCAATCCATGCTTCGAATGCGGCAAACCCACTTCCATCATTGCTGAATCTTAACAGCCGGCCAAACTCAATCCCTCTGTAATCAAACGCCCTGGCGTAATGTGTCTCGCTGGCCACATCAACACCGATTATCAATGTATTCTCCGTGATTTGCAAAATCTTAGCGTTTTGGGTATACTTCATTTTAGGTACCTCCGTGGTTAGTATTATTCATTAGGGGTAAAACTCTCGAGAGGTTTTACACCCTGTATTCTAACCGGAGGTACTTTCTTTTTCAAAGTTCATTTTGCTTCCTTACAGGAATGCTCCTTGTCCATCATGCCCAACCCCCAACACGCAAAAAACAACATGAGCCGGCCCGATACGGCACAAATGCAAACAAAGCCTTTATCCGCTGTAAAAAAGCAACCGTCATGCTCCGGAAAAACGGCGTTATGCATCTTGAATGTTTCGAGAAACTGTACGGATTATCCTGCTTGGATAATTCACATGTTCGGGACATTGACTTCTAGTGATAAAAAACCCCGCCATACCGGACTGGCGGGACTAAGGAAAGGAAAGGATTAGAGAGTAACTATATTATAACATATTTTGAGTATTGTTAATATTATATTTTTTCTAAATTTTTTTAATTTTAATATCATTCCGGATAAATAACAGCCGGGTATGCTGCAAAGTTTTGCTTTTTACGGCCGTTGCCCCCGCCGCAGCCTTGCACATACCGCCCCCGCAGCAATTTGTGCAGCCGATCCGGGTAATCGGTAATAATTCCGTCAACACCTATTTCCAGCAATTTTATCATGTCTTTTATTTCGTTTATTATCCAGGCGTGAACCTCTATCCCGTGGTAATGAGCAGCGTCAATAAATTCAGAGGTTATCACCTGAAGACCCCTGCTTTTTTCAGGAAACTGAAAAGCGTAAACATCCGGATGATAGAACCTGCTGAGACCCATCTCACTCAACACCCTGAAAAGCATACCCTGTTTAATTGACGCGGAAACGGCTATTCCGGCCTCGTTTACAGCTTTAAACCTTTTGTGCACCAGATGGCTTTTTGCCGCAACCAGAACTAAATCCTGCATGCCGTGCTTCACTATTAGGTCGTATATCTTTTCTTCAGCTGGCGGCCAAACCTGCTGTATTTCAATATTCATCCTTACACCCGGTAACGATTCAAAAACTTCTCTCAATGTCGGTATGGTTATTCCCATCCCCCTCAACGGATAGCTCATGCCTCCATCAGTTGTAAAATTATAAGCGGCATCACACTTTTTAATTTCCCCGAGTGACATCTTATATATTTTTCCGGTTGCATTTGTTGTACGGTCCACCCTCGGGTCGTGAATGACCACCGGATGCCCGTCACTGCTCAACCAGACGTCCATCTCTATCACGTCGGCACCGTATTCCCCAACTGCCCGGGAGAAGGCGTAAATGGTGTTTTCCGGAGACACTCCCGCGCCTCCCCGGTGCGCCATGTTGATTACTCTTTTTCGTTTAGGCAAAATACCGCCTCCTTCCTCTTCTCCATTCAGTTTATGTTTCGAAACGGAACCCTTCCATCCATTATGCGCATTTAAACGGATTCAGGGACACCGGAAGAATGGAAAATTTTAAGTATAAAAAATTGAAACCATGAAGATAATAATAATAATCTTTTTACCGGGAGGTGATTGTTGTGCCTGAAATCAAATGCTCGGTAACCGAGTGCAAGTGGAATAACGCTGTTGAATGCCATGCGCCTATGATCCAGGTCGACAGAAACGGCGCCAACAGCGCCGCAAATTCCGACCAAACCAAATGTGAAACCTTTGTGGAAAAATCATAACGGGCAAAAAGAAGACTGGTTGTAAAACCAGTTTTTCTTTATTATTATGTATACAGCGCATATCAGCGGAGGGCAAAATGATCAATCCCGTAGCTTTTCAGATCGGTCCGCTTTACATTCACTGGTATGGAATAATAATAGACACCGCTTTCATAATAGGCACTGCAATGGCTTATTACCATGCCAGGAAAAGCGGCATCGGCACCGAACACGTTCTGAACCTACTGATCCTGATCATACCTTCCTCAATCATCTGTGCAAGGTTGTACTATGTTTTGTTCAACCTCGAATATTATCTGTCCGAACCGCTTGAAATTATCGCCACCTGGCACGGCGGCCTGGCTATCCACGGAGGTCTAGTCGGGGGTTTTGTCGCCGGATTCTTTTACATAAGGAAATATAAAATTGATTTTTGGAAGACCGCCGATATTTTCTCTCCAAGCATAATACTCGGACAGGCTATCGGCCGCTGGGGCAATTTCATCAACCAGGAAGCCTTCGGCGGCCCGGTATCTGCAGATTTCATCAGTCGTTTTCCAGTCTTCATCCAAAAACAGATGTTCATCGGAGGCCAATATCACCATCCGGCCTTTTTGTATGAGTCGATGTGGGACTTCCTGGTTTTCGCGGTGTTGATCGTCATCATAAGGAGAAAACATTTTCCGGGCCAGGTTACGCTACTCTATTTTATCTTATACTCAGCCGGGCGTTTCTTTATCGAAGGCCTGCGGACGGACAGCCTCATGCTCGGACCGGTCAGGGCAGCCCAACTGGTAAGCCTGTTTCTGATCATCGTATCGTCAGCAGTCTATTACAAAAAAACCGTTAAAAACAAACCGTCCGCGTGAACGGCAAAGTGTGTTAACCACCTTTCCAAGTAACACCGAGGACTCCGGCAACATATTATACAGAAAAACATTTAAGGAGGTTATTATAAATGGCTTTTGGCACCGGCGGGAGTATTTCCGGATCGTTCAGCTTTTCCTTCTTCTTTTTCTTCTTCTTTATTATTATAATATTTATCGTGTTTGGATTTTTCATTTAAAAAGCTTTGTTAATCAACGAGGCCGGCGTTTCAGCCGGCCTTTTGTTTTTGACATTTATGATCATCCACTGCCGAAAAACGACGAGTAGCCGCTGACGTTCCCCACCGGCTTCTGCCCTTCCTGCGGCCTGTCGTGGGGAGCGGTAACGGTGTTGGAACGCAACAACGGAAAAAATTCGTTTTCCATGTTATAGGCACCTATTTCGCAGTTATACGAAAGGCCGGGCTCCACATCAGAGAAATAATGGCTTTTTTTGGAAATATTGATATCAGTGATGCAATACTGGCCGCGACCCTCGACATTTAGCCTGAGCCGGACATTCCTTCCTTTTAAAGCCTCTCTCAAGCCCCTCGACAATTCCCAGTAGACATATAGCACTCTCGGGCTTTGCATAAGAAGATAAAATCTGCTCTCATCGTAATCCGGCTGCAGGAATAATTGCTTTTCGCCTTCCATCGGGAACCCCTCCCGGCACATTGTATTAGTAATAAAAATTCCTTTTATGATATTTTATTCCGCGCTGATTTACAAAAATTGTTTCAATCTGTTAGAATATTTGCAGAAAAGTTCAGGTGGTGACATCTTTGTATCATTATACGCCCGGCACTTTCTGCACCAAATACGCATTTCAGACGGCCCTGAAGAGGGCTGCCGAACTTCATCTCAAGCACATAGTGGTGGCATCCTGTTCCGGAAAATCAGCACTGCTCTTTTTGAACCACACCAGTGATTTTGAAGTTGTTTGCGTATCCCATCAGGTAGGTTATTTCAAACAGGGAGAAACCGAAATGGACCCTGAAACACGGAAACGCCTGACCAACGCAGGCATTAAAATCCTCACGTCCACTCACCTTCTGGCAGGAATCGACAGGGCATGCAGGATCAAATTCGGCGGCGTCTATCCCGCTGAATTGGTAGCCAGTACACTTCGAATGTTCGGCCAGGGAGTCAAGGTTTGCGTTGAAATATCAGTAATGGCCCTGGACGCAGGACTTATCCCCTTCGGAACTGAAATCGTCGCCCTGGGAGGATCGGGCAATGGACTAGACTCCGCAGTCGTACTTACACCCGCCCACTCCCAAAACTTTTTTGACACAAAGATAAAAGAGGTGAGTAGCCCCGGGGAATTTCACCCCGAGGCCCTCTCAGAACCGGACGTGAACCTCTCAGCTCATCCGGCTCCCATTATCCAGCCGCAGGACGAATCCCCATTTGCCAGTGTACGAACAGCTTCGGTTCGCGTCTAGCAATCTTACCGAGCCAATAAGCCGCACGCCGTTGATGTCTGGCAAATTTCTTGTATTTTCTTCGCACCCAGCGGACCAAGGCCCGGTTCATATGCCTTAGCACCGAGTACAGTTCCGATTTGTAAAAGCGCCCATAGTAGTTGACCCAACCCTTGATTACCGTGTTGAACATCCGGGACAGGTCCTCAAGGGTCTTATCTGGCTTCAGGTGCATGCGCCATCCGCGAATGGTCTGTCGCATAGCCTTTTTCGCCTTGTTGCTTACTGCCGGGGTGAAGTTGATGAA
>Ga0208825_1001618_pt1 | contig 16510 bp, 8 predicted proteins | sample AD_UKC113_MetaG_FD_184450 | JGI IMG/M metagenome (GOLD analysis project Ga0208825, IMG submission 184450) | Active sludge microbial communities of municipal wastewater-treating anaerobic digesters from Hong Kong - AD_UKC113_MetaG (SPAdes)... | ecosystem: Engineered > Bioreactor > Anaerobic >...
CGGTGGATATCAGGTTACCGACAAAATTGTTCTCGGACTTGGCATCTTCAATCCATTTGGGTTAGGCACTGAATGGGATAATCAATGGGGTCTTTCGACATCTGGCTATTACTTAGGGAGTACGAAAGCGGTAAAATCTTCCATTACCTCATGGTACTTTAATCCTTCTATAGCGTACAAAATTACCGACGACCTTTCTGTTGGTTTAGGAGTAAGTTATGTTTATGCTACAGCATTCATCTCCAGAAATATATCCACTTCCTCAGTTAGTTTATTAGAGCTCGATGGCGATGGAGATGGGTTCAATGTAAACATCGGCGTAATTTACAAACCAATTGACAAATTGTGGATTGGAGCTTCATACCGCACAACAACTTCAGTTGAATTTGAAGGCGATGTAAAAATCGGAGGAACTTATGTCGCCAGTGGAAAAACTGAGTTACCAATGCCAGGAACATTGTCTATTGGCGCCGCATATGAATTGACCTCAAAAATTACTGTAGAAGGCGATGTCCAATATACACAATGGAGCGAGTACGATTATCTCACTATTGATTTCAACAAAAATATTTCTCAATTAGGTGGAGCCCATCAAATTAAGGAATTTAAAGATTGGAACGATCAAGTAATTCTTCGCGCTGGCGTGGAGTATATATTAAACCCACAGGTTACTCTCCGCGGTGGACTTATTGCCGACCTTTCTCCTCAGCCTCCAAGTAAAACTGAGCCAATGCTACCTGATGGCGATCGTTATGATATTGCACTCGGCGGAAGTTATAAAATCACCAACAACTTGAGCGTTGATGCATCTTATATGTTTGTCTACTTCGCAGAGAAAGATGCAAAGAACTCAGCTTTACCAGGGAAATATAATTCACTCTCCCATATCTTCAGCGTCAACTTTGCATATTCATTCTAACAAAAAGTAGAAATAATAAAACGCCCGGCTTTTGGTCGGGCGTTTTCATTTTAAAAACTCAAGCAAGTCCCGATCCCCCCTCAAATTTTCAGCGCCATTTCAATTACATGACCATGTTTAAGTTTTCGGAATTTTACTTCATCCATCAGTGCAAAAATTAGAAAGACTCCTCTCCCGTGTTCCTTTAGTAAATTATCCTCTGTTGTCGGATCCGGAATAGAGCGAGGATCGAAACCTTGTCCATTATCTCGAACGCGAACGACAATCTTCGTTTTATAGATACAGCACGATAAATGTATTTTTTTTCGCTTATCCATTTTATTGCCATGGATAATAGCATTATTTACGGCTTCGGTAGCGGCTACTAAAAGACGATATTGAATATCCTCCCCGAGTTTATTTACTCTCGTAAATTCACGGATAGCTTTTTCGATCTTTTTCAGTTCGCACAACCTGGAGTTGCACACAACCTCACAACGCTTTTGATTGATTTGTTTTGGAGAAGAAGAAATCATATTCATTTACAACAGAAAAAAAGTCGATACAGATAAATTTGGAATTTTTGCCACTGTTCTTGATTGAACGTATTGATGTTCATACCATCCATCAATAGCAAGGCGGTACTTTGGCGTTTGAAGAACGCACAACACGGTGGGACCGAGAGACCGCAATATTTGATCGAGCACTTTTACTTTGCCAGAATATGTATATCGTTCCTGTAAAAACAATCGATACCCCAATTGTAATTGAACAGAATGACTGGGAACGTAAAACAGTCTTGGCATTATTGTATACTCCTGATAATATTGTTCCGGACGTTCACTAAATTCCTTCCATCTAAGAATTCCACGTTCAGATAATCGGACAGCGCCCTGGAAATTCAACCCAACTGATTGATTAAAATACCATTGCGTCGAATCCTCAAGACGAAACTGGCGAAACGCATAACTTTTGACAGAAGCTACTTGTTTTTCATAATCGCTTACTGTGTAATTTGCCAATACTTCAGTCAGTAATAATGTACGGAAGAATTCAGAAGGTTGAAAACTATTTTCCCATTCAAGTCGAATTACTCGGTTCCAATTATTATTTGCGCTTTGCTTTTTGCTTAAGTAGACAAGATGATTTAAGTAAACGTCAGCACAAATGCTTGTAGTGAATTCTGGAGTGATTCTCCTTGCATACCCAACACCTATATTGAACCACAATTCATCTCTGTCGTTATAATTTGTTGTATCAGGAGTATCATACCGCAAAAGACTATAGGAGAGTTCAAGAGAAATGCTGTCGGCGTTTGTTGGCATTGTAATGGATTGCAGAGAAAGTTCCGCTCGCTTCGATGTGTTTGCTAATCGGTGAGCATCTTCCTTCTGCTTCTCAATTATTGTTTCAGGAGCCTGATTTTCAGAAAGTATCGCATGATTTTCTTCTCGTTCTAAGTATCGAAAGCCAAGGTTCGTCGTATTCCATTGACCTAATCGCCACTGAGCAGCAGCGCCGAGCGACATTTGCAATTCTTCGATTCTGGTATCCAGCGGAGTGGCTGATTGAATCGAGAGGAATGATTTATATCGGTACGAACGTTCTATCGTCCGATTTGATAAAGCAGCAGTAAATTGCCAACCAATATGTTCGCCTTCCCATTCTAGAATATTACTAAATTGCCTGGCATCGATACTTCGTGAAAGAATATTTGTTGTCGTTGCATATAATTCCTGCAGCATTTGATCCGGTGGAGTATAAAACTCGCGTTTCTGCGTCTGTAGAAACACAACCATAGAATCTACTAACTCTTCGTTGAATCGACGACTCAATGAAAATTGAACTCCACCATCGTAAGGCTTGCGCCGTTCCAGATGAGAGTAGTCGAAGTTAGCATAAAGAGTAGAACGAAAATCCTCTATCTCTATCATGGGATTCGACGCTAAGAACGAAAATGTACTCCCTCGATCCTGGATATTCGCTTGTTTGTTCCACTCATACCCTGTTTCGAGATTCATCTGCCATTGATTTGACGGCAAAAGTTTAACCCCACCCAACAACCGATGGGACGACATCGAACCAAACTCAAGCTGTTGATTTGTCGAAAGCATTTGAGATGTATCACGGACTGTCATTGACAACCACTCGCTTATAGAACGTTCAACGGTAATGCCTCCGATATAATCATCCTGAAGCGAGTTAGTCGTTGAGCGAAACAATCGTGAATTTCCAATCTGTACCAAAGAAACGTTCCAATCATCATTCGCAAAGCCTGCTCTGAGAGTTCCATTCCAGAGGAATGTATTGAGAATGCGATCAAAGTGAAATGTTACAACTTGCAATGAATCCAAATTAACCTGCCGTTGAACTATTTGCGCAGAGGCTACGTTAAAAATTCCAATCATACACAACAGGCAAAACCAATGCGGCGCATTATTGCGATATAATATTACTGCATTAAAAAATTCGTTGCGCCTTCTCACAAGAGTGATAACCTTAAGACATTCACAAATCAATTGCCTCGCCCTTTTGTGGAATGAGGATCGGAATGCTCAACCGAGCCGACAGTTCTTTCTGGAGAGCAAGAGATTGATTGATTTCGCCGTGAACTAATAAAATCTTTTTCAATTTCGATAAATCAAGCGCAGAGATATACTCGAGAATTTCATCTTGCCCAGCATGAGCTGAGAACGAATTCAATACTACAACTTCAGCATTCACTTTATAGACATCTCCAAAAATAGATATTTCTGGGACTTTATCCACCAGTCGTCTTCCCAATGTATTTTCTGCCTGAAATCCCACTATGAGAATTGTATTATTTGGATTCTCAATGTTATTTGCAAGATGATGGACAATGCGCCCACCTTCGCACATTCCAGATGCAGAAATAATAATGCACGATTGTTTCAAATCGTTCAACGATTTTGATTGCTCAACAGAGTGCACATAGATTACTCTATGGAATCCAAAAGGATCGCCGTTTGCGTGAAGTAACTTCAACGTTTCTGCATCGAAACATTCAGGATGCATACGAAAGACTTCAGTAGCATTGACAGCGAGAGGACTATCAACATAAATTGGAATGGCTGGTAATCGCCCTTCGTTAAACAATTCGTGGAGGAGATAGATAACTTCTTGCGTGCGACCGACGCTAAATGAGGGAATAATCACTTTCCCATTTCTGTCGACAGTTCGTTTAATAACCGTGTAGAGAGATTCTTTCATATTATCTGCAGGCTCGTGAACTTTTCCACCATACGTACTTTCCATAATCAAGAAGTCAACGGCATTAAGATATTCTGGATCCTTTAAGATAGGCATATTCTTACGACCCAAATCGCCGCTAAAACCTATTCGTACTGTTTTGCCATTCTCCTCTATTTCAAGGAGTGTTATCGAAGAGCCAAGAATATGTCCAGCATCATAAAAGATAGCTTGAATCCCCGGTGCAATAGCAATGTTATAATGATAATTTACTCCAATAAAATGCTGAAGCGATTCCGTAACATCTACTACATCGTATGGCGTTGTAATAGGCGGTTCCTTACGCCGAAGGCGTTTTTTATTCACATACTCAATATCACGTTCCTGTAAATATGCGCTGTCATAGAGCATAACATTGCATAAATCGAGAGTTGCGTGTGTACTAAATATTGGACCACGATAACCGTGGCTCACAAGGTTTGGAAGATTTCCAGAGTGATCGATATGAGCATGGGAAAGAACAACTGCATGAATTGTCGATGGATCGAACGGGATGGTACTATTCCTTTGAATTGAATCCGCGCGTCTACCCTGAAATAATCCACAATCGAGAAGAATTTTTTTTCCATTTACTGAAATAATGTGCATCGAGCCAGTAACTTCCTGAACTCCGCCATATGATTGAAATTGCATAATACTCCTTGTCTATTTTTCAAAAAGTAATGAGAAGAATGGAGAGAAGCAAAAAAGTCTTTACGATATTTTACCCAAGATTATGCAATAACGGTTGCAGTAGAAGTGTAAAGTGAAGTAAAACAATTAAAGTAAGAGTATAAGAAAATAACCGAAATGGTGGCTTCGATACGGACTGCCGTCCTACTCAACCACCGTCAAGAAATCGGTTGCCGAGTAGCCGTAAGGCGTATCGAGGCAAAAGCCTTTGGAAGTTTCTAATGTATAATTTGGGTTTATCTGCGTTGCTTAAGAAAAAATGGGAATAACTTATCTCTCCACTCGATGGAATTGCTTTGTCTCTGCAACTCTCAAATCGTTGGAATCGGTTTTTGAGCTGATGGATTATTTTGAGGTGGAACACCGTTCGGCTGCAATCGGCGAAGTTTTTGCTTTGCTAAAGGAGCGCGTTCACTCATTGGAAAGCGATTGAGCAATTCTTCGAAAGCCCATCGGGCTTTTTTTGAGTCTCGTAAAATCTCGTAGGTTCGACCAAGCATAAAATATGCATCCGCATGCTTATTGGAGTTAGGAATTCCAAGTACCTTTTCAAAACACTTTATTGCTTCGTTGTATTTCTTCTGAGCAAAATAACTTTCTCCAATCCAATATTCGCAATTATCTACAAGATCATCTGGAATATTGGAATTGAGCAAGCTCCGAAAAGAATCAATCGCACGGGAATATTGACGCTCCATAAATAGGCTCAATGCGCCCTCGTAATCGAAGGTCAAATCTACACTGTGGCGCGCTGTAGAAAACTGTGAAATTTCTTTAGGAACTTCGCGGTGAGTTAGTAATTTTGCACGAAGCTCGGAAAGCTCCTGAGAGAGGCGTCGGTTTTCACTCTGTGCATAGGCAAGCTGTTGCTCCAACGAATTCTGCTTGCCTGACACATATCCTTGATACGATTCAATTTCCTCTATCCGACTGTAAAGAGTGTTCATTAATGCCGTCAACGCTTCGACAGAATCTCGTAATTTGTTTACTTCTAAAGCCAGCGACGGATCGATTGTTGGAGCTGTTTGTTGTGAAGAACGTTGTCGAGCTTTTACAGGACTGAAAAATTCATTTTGTGATTTTGTTTGTCTCACAGGACGGGTAACAGTACAGCCATCTGCAAACAATAACAGAGATACTGTAAGCAGTATTACTGAAGGACTATATTTCATACATCGCCTCCTATTCCGTTGGCGGAGTCTTCTTCGTCGTCAATAAATAGGCGGAGAATCCTAAAACGCCAACCGTTACTATCGCTGCTGTAACACGATCATACGTTCCTGCTTTTTTTGGTACTTCTGGTGGAGCAGGAATTCGTTGAACTGGCACATAATCTTTCCATGGTATTTGAGTTACATTGGAAACCTGAAATTCAAATTCATAGTTCTTTTGAACATCGCCAAATTCAAGCGTTAGTAAAAACGTAATTGGCTTCCCTACGCTTTGAAGAATTTCGTTTCGCAGTACAGGGTCGTCTCGGTCAACAGTTGGTAAAAGATCTTCTTCAATCCATTTTTCTCCATTGAAACGCACATTGTTCTTTGGAATAACTACATCTCGCACATATCCCATCGAAGGAATCAGCATCGAGTATGCAATGATTGACGTATCAGTGTAGAAATTATCTGCATGGCGAACAGGCACATATTGCCCGTTGATACTGATAGCGGCGCGATCCCAGAGAATGCGAATATCAGAATCTGCTATATTCTGGAGCTGAAAGCGAATAGCCGCTTCGTCAATCTTAAATTGAATGATAATGCTGTCATCCTGAAAAAGGAGATCGGAACTTTCAATGGGATACATCAATGTGTACGAGTAGACATATTTGCTGCCTTTCCCCGGTGAGAACTGTGTTGTTGAACCACAGCCTCCAAGGATGAATGCAATCAGAACAATCAGGATTTGCATCCAATAATTTTGATTGGTGGATTTAAGCCTCATAAAAATTTTTCCTTACTTCTCCATTACTTGATAAGTACCATTTTCTTTGTACTCTTGTACTCTCCCGCTAAGATGCGATAGAAGTACACACCGGATGCAACATATCTGTTACCTTCATCTCGACCATCCCATCGAACTTTATACCGCCCCACATCGCGTACTCCGGGCTCAAGAGTACGAACTTTTTGTCCTAAGATATTAAAGATTTGAATTGCTACACGCGGCATTGCGCCGGTAATTTCTGGCACATCGAACTCGATCATTGTCGATGAATTAAATGGATTTGGATAATTTTGATATAACATCCATTCTGCTGGAATCATTGGTGAAATATCCTGAGCAACATAAGGAACCATTGCAGCAACATTCGTATCGATGCTTACGAGCATACGCATGGAGTCAATTTCTTCCGGCGATATCAGTTTTGCAGGCAACCGGAAAATTGCACCGCTGTCTGGTTCAATCGGCGTATTATCCATGTTATACACAAGCACACGAACAACATTCTCTATGCTCTTAACTTCAACGCGCATCATTTTGGCTCGTGGGAAGAGATAATCAATCGTATCAACGGGGAACGGATGCTTCAAGTAAAGGAGCGCCTGAATTCCTTTGACCGGGATTTGATTCTCAAGCGTAAATCTGGACGCAACATGTGTAATCTGGAATGTCGAGGCAACATTATCAAGTGTTGCCAGGGGTCCTTTTGCTTCTGATACTTTTGCAAGGACTGAACGTTGTACCGTACCAGCCGTCGTTGCAAGCCGATTAACCAATGGATTCCAAGCGCCACTTTGAATGCTATCGATAATTGCGACGAGATCATAAATATCAACTTCATTATCGCCAAAGGAACCATCAGGATTTGCTGGACGAATATCCGCCTTTATGAATTGAGCGCCTTTCAAAAGTCGTTTACCAAGAAGATGATCAATAATGGCTGTTACATCTCCAATGTTCTGGTAATTATCATTATTCACATCGGCAAATACTAAAATAGCTTTTGCATTGAAAACTGTATCCAATCCTTCAGAAGTCGCCCTTACTTTATACACTCCGCCGCGTAATCCTAAAGTCAATTGAGTGGATGCCATTCCGAGATTATCTGTCATTGCTGCAAACGTGGTTAATGTATCGCCTCTTGTATATGGTGGACGTTCTATGATGCTAAAGAGAACTTGCTTTCCAGCAATATCATTTTCCCCAACATCTTGAAGTCGTACAACAAATGGATTAAGCTGATCGCCAATTTGTCCAACTTGCTCGTTGCCAGCCATTTGACGTAAAGCGTGAGGCGCGCCAACAGTAGCAATTGTTGTAAATCGAATTGTATCCGGTAACGATGTAACTGCAGCGACTTCATACTCGCCAACTTTCGAGCCAACTTTTAGCTGAACTCCAGCAACACCAAGTGAATCAGTTGTTACAGTTGTATCGGATGAGTTTGTAGTTCCAAGAGCAAAGCCGTATGCCCCAGATGGAACTTTTGTAATTATAAATCGAACTTGATGATTCGGAACAGGATTATTTCCAATATCCGCGACCTGTACTTTTAAGGCAGTATCAAGCACGGTTAATATCGGGCGCTGCTGTGAATCTCCTTCGCGATATGCAAATAACCGAGCAGATCCATGGAGAGCAGAAGCTTTGAATTGTTGTGTAATCCATGAAATTTTCGATGATGTAACTGTTACGCCATAGATTCCAACTTTATTTCCAAGCGTTAACAATGCTGAGGCAATGCCATCTTGATTCGTGATTGCAACGTTCTGATTCAGTGAGTAGCCTGTTGCGCCTTCGGGAACAGTTGTAAGCGTAAAGAATACTGTATCATTCGAAATTGGATTGGACGCTCTATCGGTAACTCGCACTACAAAGGATGAATCGAGAGTCTGGAGAATTTCTTTTTGCTGATTCAATCCGCTTTCTGCAAATAACTTCATTGGCACGCCTGGCTTTACATTGATTACAATTTCACCATACGCCCATGTTACAGTAGATGATGAAACCGAAATCCGATACAATCCCGGCTTATCGCCGACCGTTGCGTGAATAGAAACGGAACCAGCCGAATCCGTAGTACCAGACGAAGCGCTGAGCTGGGCACCTTCCGCTCCTTGTGGAATCGACGCAAAGGCAAACTGAATCGGAATATTTCCAATTGCATTATCGCCGCGGTCGCTTACTCTAACTCCAAGAGATGGAATAACTGTTCCAATTGTATCGGCTGGAACCACTGAGTTTGTGACAAACTGCGCTGGCGCACCATGCGTAGCGGTAAACGCGTAGAATTTTTCAGAGCCAGAGATTCCATCATCTACGACACGAACATTATAAACTCCAACTTTCGAACCTAACTTTACACCGAAGCGAACTTCGCCATTCGTATCCGTCGCCGCAGATGCAAAGATAATCGAATCGCCAATGCTATTCGACGGCTTCGATGCAAATTCAATTCGAAGTGGCCGCTGAGGAACTGCATTCGAATCAAGGTCGGTAATTCCATAGACTAATGGACTTATCGTACCACCAATTGTATCAATTGCACTTGCAGCTCCATGCTGGAAGACTAATGCAGGTTTTCCGTGTATAGCATAAATATTAAAGTACCGAACGCTATCGAGGTCGGATGAACTTACTTTTATTCTATAGTATCCAACCTTTTCGCCCAAACGTACGACAGCCTGAGCGCGACCATCATTATTCGTAATTGTATCCATCGAAACTATAGAATGTGTGGTAGCTCCAGAAGGCCATGAAACAAATTCAAATTTAACGCCGACATCGGGAACGCTCAGATTATCATTATCTCGAGCTTCGATAACAATTGGCGACACAATTGACCGAATTGTATCCTGCGTTGGTTCGCTGACGGAAGCTAACATCGTTGCTCCAACATCGGCATAGCCAATGAATATTTTTTCTGCCGTCGAAACCGAATCGACTCGAACTCGAACACGGTAGTAGCCCTTCTTATTCCCTAACTTTACACGTATCTTCAATGTTCCATTTTCATCGGTGTAAAGTGTAGAATCCGATAAAGGCAATCCAAGCGTGTCTGTAATTTGATAGCCAAGCGCTTCCGATGGAGTTTCGGCAAATGTTACTTTTACTTTTGCATTAGATATTGGATTTCCAAAAACGTCCGTAATTTGCGCTGCAAATGGATTCAACACATTATTTACGCGGCCGCGCAGCGAATCCTGTGATGCAAGAATAACATCGGGATCGCCTTCATAATTCCTTGGACCGATAAGATAGGCGCTATCCGCTGCCGTCCACTGTCCATCAATGAACCATTGAGACCGAACAAGCTGTCGAGTTCCTCCGCTATGCGTTGTGTGTTGACGTCGCCATGTTTGACCGCCATCAATAGAACGCCAGAGTTCCAGCCGACTTTCACTATGTCCTGATGGAACTTCATCAGGTTTATACGTGAAGCTCAAAACGCCTTTGATTGGCTCCAAATTTGTTGGAGTAATTTTGAATGAACGTAAAAGCGCATTCGTTGCAGGAGCAGTTCCAGAAACTCGCAATACATTCGTCGAACCCAGCGCTCCGCCTGAATATTTTAGCGAAAGACCAATTCCTCCAAAATCCGTCGAATCTTCCGATGCGGATAAAGCAACCGTCTTTGTAACATTGCCAAGAACAATTCCTTCTTCCGTTAAACGTCCTGCCGTTGGCGAAAGAGTAAGCAATGAATTTGATTGTAATTGATACGTAACATCTTTTGCAACTGAAACTGTTTGAAGAATTGAAATAAAACCATTTGTAGATTTTATACTCGATGCGCCAAGAAGATTGAGAATATTGTATGTTACAGCCTGTACGTTCTGAGAACCGCCAAAGTACTCGAAGGTTCCGCCGACTGTATCTGGCAAGCCGCTCACGCCATTCTTCACGCGGAAAGTTCCGGTATTATTGAGCTGACCGGTATTGACAAAGTTTTGAGCATACACTTCACCGGTAACGCTCAACAAGAGCGCTATGATGGCAAGGCGCGCGCCAAGGCGTTCGATGAACCAATGAAATAAATTATATGTATGCTTTCTAATCATCACAAATTTATTTTGTCTTCGATGAAATCGAACTCATCGTAATGTACTGAAAAAGATAAGAAGGCTTCTCTTTGCCTGAATCTCATCAAGCTGAAATCCGAGCAAGGAGGAGACTTTTTCTTTTTCAATGTTAGACTTTTCGGTTTCATACGTTTACTTTATCTTTTTCTCTAAGCTCCAATTTTATAATTCGGGCGGGCGGGAAGGAGCAAAACCCGACCGCCCTTTTTTACTTTCTATACAACTATATTTTGTGTTTCTTTATTTCCATTACTCTTATTCAACTGTAATTGTACCTGCGTTTGTAATGGTTCCAGAGTTTGTCAAATCGCCGCCAGTCACAGTTAATTGTCCACCAGCATTGTTCACAGTTAAAGTTCCAGCGTTGCTGAGACCTGCCGACGCAGTAACGGCACCTGTTGCGCCATCAACTGTAAATGTTCCAGCGTTCGCAACAACTCCAGAGAAGGATGCAATGCCACTCACCGTTACTGTGCTAGCGCCACCTGCGACTGTGTTATTCTGCAATGCGCCACTAACAAGCGAAGCGCCTGACACTACGTTGATAGCGCCTGTACTTGTAATTGTTGTTGCTGTAAATGTATTAGCATCAATAGTTATTGCGCCATTGTAAGTAGCATTGTCCTCGACGGTCAGGTTAGCAATTATTTGGTTTGAACCGCCAAGTCCAGTGACTGCATGGCGAACTGTTGCATCATCGGTTGCGCCTGGAATATCATCCAATGTAGTTCCCCAAGTTGTAACTGCATTCCATAGACCATTTGCAATGGTGATGTACTCGAGCGGTCGAATACCAATTTCCGTAATTCCAGCAAGTCCTTCATTAATATTCGTCAACAAAATTGTATTAGGATCGCTACCAACCGTACGAGTGTAAGTTCCATTATTCGTTCCTAACTTCGTCCAGTTGCTACCGTTGTATTTATAGAATCCAAGTTTTCCTTCTGCAGGAGAATTTTGAAGCTCGGAATCAGTGTAATATAATTGAGCTGTCAGATTATTTGCTGTTACATCCGTACTCGATGATACAGTGTACTGCCGATTTACATACTTCGTACCTAATCCAGCGGCTGGACTGGTACCTGGATACATACCGAGAGTAATATCAGCAGCAGCATTGGAAGCTAACGCCATCGTAACTTCTGGTCTATTAAACGAATATGCTACACCAGCAGAGAATGCATGACTTCGACGAACTTTTCCAACGATATCATACGAACCTGATACTGTTGTTGCAGGTTGATTGAACGTCAATGTATTGCTTCCGATCGAAAAAGAATTATAAAGATTCAAACTATTACCGCTAACTGTAATATCCCCAGCAGCGGTCTTATTACCGCTTCCGCCAATAGTCAGATTTCCGTAAGTTGTAGAATAAACATTCTGATCAGCGCTGCCAGTGTACGATACTGTTGAGGTTGATGCAAAGCTTACACTTCCACCAGTAGTCGAAAATCCTTGATTTACAGTAAGCAAACCGGTACCTGTAAGCGATAGAGTACCCGAGCTCATCGAGAAATCATTATTCATTGCTATCGATGCATCGTTACCTGCTGTTAATGTACCGCCAGCAAGACTGACTGTATTCCCAAAGACAAATCCACCAGTGCCTGCAGTTGCGGTACTTGTTCCGCTACCCTCGAACGTACCATTGAACGTAACCAGAGCAGATCCGCCAGTTATGTTACCCGCGGACTGATTCGTAACGGCTGCAAGCGAGGACGCAGCGCTACCAAATGTAATCGTTCCTTCGTTTTGAAGACTTGAAGCAACAGCAAGCGCTCCATCATTCATTGTTACAAAAGCGCCCGACACATTAGTTAATGAACCGCCAACTGAAACTCCACCGCTTCCGCTAACCAGTAAACCACTATTTGTAACATTGCCAGACACATTGATTTGAGCATCATTTGTTTCTGCGGTTATTGTTCCATGATTGTTTGTAATTGCAGCGATTGATGTGGTTCCATTACCGATGGTTAAAGTTTTAGTAATGTCTGCAATTGTAGCAAAGGAAGCGCTTCCGCCAGTTGTAGACAGCGCTAAATCTTGGTCAACCGTCAGGCTTCCATCGGAATGACTAAAATTGCCTGCTACTGATACATTTCCACCAAGATTCTTTGCAGCATTTCCACTTAACGTAAGATTTCCGGCATACGCTAACCCTAACACTGTTTGATTCCCGCTATTGCCATTGAACACTACGTTACTTCCTGCAACCGTATTGATTGTTCCGCTTGTCAATGTTGAGAGACCGCTTATCGTTAGAGTATGACTTCCAACTTCCAGATATTGTCCAGCGCCGTTGTTTACTGTAAGAGCGTCAACAACACTAACATTGACGGACATTTGTTTATTTGTGGTACCTAAGAGGTTCAAAGTATTGAATGTTATATCCTTACCACCGCTTGTGCCAATATCCTGAGCAGAAGTTGTTCCATTGAGTTCAACTGTGCCAGGAATTGTTACCGCTGCCGTAGCGCCAGCAGTATTGATGTTGCCTTTTACTTTGATCGTTCCAGAATTATTGAACGATCCGCTTCCCGTAACAACGAGATTCTGGCCCAACGACAGTCCGGCAACAAATACAGTCGCTACGACCAGTGAAATTCCTCGTGCGAGGAACTTCTTGTTTTTTTGTGTGTTCATAGTATGCTCCTTTTTTGTATGAACGTTTTTATTTTTATGTTTTGTAATTCTAAAATTTTCAATCAATAAAAAATCTAAGAGCTCTATCATAGACTGACCTTTTTACAATATTATTCACCAACCGTGATAATACCGTTATTATTCAATGTAGCGCTGCTGCCAAACTCTAAGTCGCCAAATACATTCAACTGCGAGCTGGCATCGTCCAGTGTCAATGAATTATTGACAGTAAGGTTGCTTGGTACTCCAGTCGCTCCAACGTTTAATATTGCAGAAGCGCCAGTTAATGTTAATGCACCATCACTCGTAAATGTACCAGCTGCCGATGTTAATACGCTGAGCGTACCGCCGACTGTAATCGAAGCGCTAGAGGCATTCGTAATTGCATTGGTAATTGTACTATTCGATCCATTGAATATAAGCGCACCAGCGTTTGCAAGAGAACCCAGCGATACGTTTCCTGCAAATGTTGACGAAGTGCTTGAATTGTAAGCTAAACTTGTTCCCGTTAACGTACGTCCAGATGCAACACTCAAGGAACCACTTCCTCCAACAGTAATCGCTCCAAGTGTAACATCAGCTTGACTGACATTTATTGCACCATTAACTGTCGTACTCGTTGCAACTACAATAGAACCAGCCGCATTATTTGTCGTTACATCTGCGCCAGCATTGACCGTTAACGATCCAACGCTTACCTGACTAGCTCCTGTTACAACTCCCGTATGGGCAATTGTTGCATCATCCGTGTTATCTGGAACCTGATTTTCATCCCAACCAGCTGCAGTTGAAATGTTGGCATTGTTTGCAATTGTAACAAAACTAATTCCATACATTCCTAATTCTGTAACTCCAGCAAGTGAATTGTTAAGTCCGCTGTACGTCATAAGATTACTTCCAGACGAACGCGTCATCCCAACATTTGTAACTTTCGACCAGCTTGTTCCATTATATGCACGTAACCCAATTTTGGACTCTGAAATTCCGCCTTGTAATTCACCTGCAGCATAGTATAATTGAATTGCTTCAAGATTTCCCATCGCTGTCGGCGCAAGTGCATATCGTCGTTGTACATATTTTGTAGAAGCGGGATTTGTTGGATCTGTTGCTGGCGTCATTGTCAAGGTAACGTCGCTATTCGATGTTGTAGCAGTTCCAATGTAGACATCGGCTCTGTTAAAGCGATAATTCTGACCTGATGTAAAATTATGATTACGTCGAACAGCGCCAAGTACTTCGCCAGAGCCAGAAACGTTGTTAGCCGTAGTTGAAGTCAATGTCAAAGCGCCGCTGGATTGAGTAATATTTTGATTCAATGTTAGATTGCCTGCAACTGAAAAGTTTCCCGCGGCTGTTTTGGCTCCCGAACCACCTGCAACCAAATTGCCATACGTTACACCAGTTGCAATATTCTGAGCCGCTCCACTATACGTAACGGTCGAAGCTAAAGCAAAGGATAATGTTCCAGGATTGGCAGCAATATCTCCAGCAAAGGTTGCGTTTCCAGCACCTGTTACGCTGATTGTTCCGCCTGTGTTTGTTTGCGTTCCAGTACCATCAAAATTGAGCGTTCCAGCTGCAGTGGTAATTGTACCGCTGTTTGTAATATCATTTGTAAATACAAGAGCACCGGTAGCACCGCTTTGATTAATTGTTCCAGCATTAGCTGTAAGAGAAGCAATTGTTACCGGAATATTTGCCGCATTCTCGAATGTTCCTGTCCCAGAATTCGCCAATGAAGTTATGGAAGCAGAAGTTGCTGTGTTGGTTAATCTAAATGTCTTTCCTGAACTTATTGCGCCAAGATCAGCAATAGAAGCAGTAGCAGTTACATCGAGATTCTCTGTAACAGTTAGTTGTCCATCGGACTGCGACAAAGTCGCTGCAGTAACTGTTCCGCCGGTCTGTAAACTCTTTGTTCCAGCGCCAGAGAGTGTTAACGTACCGTACGTTACTCCAGAAGCCCTATTAAGAACTGATTGAGCAGAGGTTCCACTAAATACAACCGTTCCATTACTAAAAGTTAACGGCGCTGTACTGGTTGTAAGGTACGTCGCTGTGTTGCTAATTGTTAAAGTCCTTGTACCAATATCAAAACCATTATCAGCTGCAGTATAAGCATTCGTTGCATCTCCAATTTGCAAGCTATTGGTTGCAGTAACATCAACCTGCATTGTAACAGCACCACCCTGCGTCATACTTAAATTGGAAAATGCAATCGAATAAGAACCTGTTGTAGAACGGATTTGATGATTCTTGTTACGATCTAATCGCACTACTCCAGTACCAGAGACAGTAACCAGGTCTTCAGTATTATTTATAACATCCTTTTTAACCTGAATTGTTCCATTATTCTCAAGGTCGCCATTAAGAATTAGATTCCCTTTTTCAATTTGCCCAAGGGCAACATCTCCGGCAACAATAAGCATCAGTACACTCACAATGAGTATAGATGCTAAAGTAAATCGAATGTGTTTCATGATAGAGCTCCTTATATTATTAAATTATCGATCGAAAAATATTTTTACATCTTGATTTCATACTTTTATAATTCACTTCCAATTGTAATGTTACCATTATTGACAAATCCTTGTCCAGCAATCAACGAACCTTCGATAGTCCAGTCGACATCGCTATTCACTGTCACCGGCGTACCATCTTTCTGTTCGACATCGCCATACGTCGTTTGAGTTGCAGCGACAATTTTTGCTCCGATTCCACTCAAGACAAGGTTATAGTAAGAGAATGGCGTAATCGTTTGCTGAAGCGAGCCGGTGTACTCAAACACACTCTGCGTATTCTCAACTGTGTAGTTCGTTGCAGTGTTGATAAATGTTCCAGAAACTTTTATTGTATCCTGCGTCCCTAACGTAATAAGTTGATTGTTGTGATTATTACTAAGCGTTAAATTAGCATAATTCAATGGCGCAATAATTTGCGAACCGGTTCCGTTATAATTCACGATTGAAGCATTCGTTTGAGCATCGACCCTAAC
>Ga0208825_1001622_pt1 | contig 16489 bp, 36 predicted proteins | sample AD_UKC113_MetaG_FD_184450 | JGI IMG/M metagenome (GOLD analysis project Ga0208825, IMG submission 184450) | Active sludge microbial communities of municipal wastewater-treating anaerobic digesters from Hong Kong - AD_UKC113_MetaG (SPAdes)... | ecosystem: Engineered > Bioreactor > Anaerobic >...
ATTAGGGTTTGCTACTGGAGTAGGATATTCTTTTTATAAAAAAACTGGTTTTTGGAAAGGTTTTGGAATTGCACTTATTGGATCTATTGCTTTAGGAGGAATAGGTTACGGATTAGATAAATTAAAAGAAAATAAATAAATTATAAATTATGAAAAATAGATATTTATTAGCTACTTTAGGAGTAGCTTTAGCGGTAGGAGTTGGATATTATATTCACTCTAAAAAAGAAAAAAAAGGATGTGGCTGTGGCTGTTCTGGAACTAAAAGTTCGACAGATGCGATGCCAATTGCCAATTTAAAATCAATGGATGATGCGACGATGGCAAATGCTACTGGTTTTTCAAAATTAGTTAATGCCGGTTGTACAGTTTGTAAAGGAAAATTCAGTAATTATTGGGCGCAAAATGGAAGATGTAAACAAGGTGATTTGTGTTATAGATAAAAAAATTAATTATGAAAAAGAAAAATTTAATTACCGGATTAATTGCGGTAGCAATTACGGCAGCAGTTGTTTATGGCTATGTTTATGTAGCGGGAAAAGCCTGGAAAAAATCAACAGACGAAAAAAAATAATTTAAAATTATGAAACCTAAAACTATTTTAGCGGTTATTTTAGTAGTTGCTGGTGCTGGCGCATTTAGTTATTTTTATAATTATAAATTTGCAAAACCAAAATAAAACTAACACTATGGATCAAACTAAAACAGCAAATCAATTGTACAAAGAAAGCGGATCTTCTTTACCTTTTTCTATGTGGTTAGAAAAAGAAAAAGAAAAAGCATCTTTATTTATTAAAAATGCCAAGTTAAACGAAATTATTACAAAAGAAAAAGAAAAATTAGGATTATCAACGCCTAACAAAAAAAGTAATGATACAATTTTCGGATTATCAAAAAATGTTATCATTATATCTTCAGTATTATTAATTTCGGCAATAGGTTTCAAAATTTACCAAAACTTTAAAAAATAAATCATGAAAAAAACAGTAGTAAAAGCATTAGCTGTAGTTGGATTATTAGCAATTGGAGGCTTTGTGGCTTTCAAAATGAACCAACATAAAAAAGATAAATCAAGTTTGAATAATTTAACTATTTCAGATTTAAAGAAAAAAGTTCCAACTGAATTTTCAGTAATTGTAGATGAAGCAAAATCAACTGGAACAAAATTTTGGACTGATGGAAAAGATTTTTTCAAGCAATTAACAGGGCCAACTGTTAAATCTAAGCCAGAAACTATTTCAGAAGATGAATATTTAAAAGCATATTCTGCATAATGAAAAAGGCAAATGTGTATTGGTTAACTGGAACCATTGCTTTATTAGGCGTTGTATCATATTTTGGATACAATTATTTTAAAAAACCATCTCAACAAAAAAAATAATGAATTTTTCTTTCGACACCTATCATAAACCACAAACTATTTGTGTAAAAATAAAAACTAAATCACCTCAAAAAATAAGTTTAAAAATTGTTGATTTTGACAATTTAAAAACTTGTTTTTCTGATTTAAAAATTATGATAAATGGTGAAAAAGAAATTCAAATTCCAATGCCAATAACATCAAAAAAGTGCTTATTATCTGTAAGTAATTTTGCTAATGGAAATTTAAAAGAAGATGATTCTTTTGTAATTACTGAAAAAGACATTACTAGAATTCCTTTACAAACAAGATATGATGTTGTTGGATTAGAAAATAAAAAAATAAGATATTTTTTAAATTTTGCTCAAAATTTCTGTTATCACGCAAGCTATTTAGAGCCAAATAAAAAAGGAGAACATTATAAAAGCAGTGAAGGAAAATTTTTTATAGAATATTTACCTCAAATAAATGGAAACGATGGTTATGAATTGAATACTCCTGCCCGAACAAATAAGGAAACAGGTGTAATTCAAATTTCTAAAAAATCTTTTTATCATTTAACAGTTCCAGAACGAATGGCAATAATTCTTCATGAATTTTCGCATTTTTATTTGAATGAAAATATTGATGATGAATCTGAAGCTGATTTAAATGGATTATTGATTTATTTAGGATTGGGTTATCCTAGAGAAGAGGCTAATAGTGCCTGGATAGAAGTGTTTTTGGGCGCACAAACACCAGAAAACGCAGAAAGATATAAACTCATTCAAAAATTCATTACTGACTTTAAAAACTTTAAAATTTAATTATGAAACAAAATACTATAATTATAGGATTAATAACTATTGCAACTTTGGGATTAGGATATATTTTAATTAAAAAAAACAAACCTAAAACAAATGTTTTATTAGATAATAAAACTGAAGATAAACCATCAATAATTGATAGAGAAAAAATTGCGCATGATTATGCTCAAAGCATGTCCGAAATTATAAAATCTGAAGATATTTTATTTCGAGGAACTCCTAAAATAATAAGTCTAAATGGATTACAGCAAGTTAATTCAAATCAACCTACTTATATGCCAAATGCTTCTTCTGCAACATTAGCACAAAACTTTTTACCTAAAAAATCTGTTTTGTCAATTTATGAAGAAACATTAGAACTATTAAATCAAATCACAGATGATAATGATGTTTTATTATATATGAAATATTTGCAAGAAAAATTTAATAGTTTGGATGGTCAAATTTTTATCAAAAACTTTAGAAAAAAATATCCATCCATAAAAATAGATTAATCATGAAAAATAGTACAATAGCAATAATTACTTTAGCAGTTTTAACCATTGGCGGTTATTTTGTTTACAAAAGTAAATTTTGGGTATCAAAACCAAATTTTACTAAAGATCAAGCTATAGCTTTAATTGTAAATTCTGGAAATTCAGAAAACGCACATAATTTATTATCAACTTTCGATGATTTATATGTAATTGAATGGGCTAATGGAATTTATAATAATCAAAAATCATTTTCATATAAAGGGAAAAATTATAACGTAAAAGGCGGAAAACTTACAAAATAATCATCATGAAAAATATAAATATTACTGAAAAGTTAAATTCTGCTGGTGCTTTTATAAAAGATAATAAAACACCTCTTTTGTATGTTTCTGGAGCCATTGCAATTACAATTATTGGAATTGCAATAGTAAAAAAATTCAAAAAAGGAATTGGTGATTTTCTTAATAATCCTACTATAAAAGCCACCCCATTTGTTGCTATTGAAGTTGATAATTCAAAAGCTACAATTTCAGATGCTATGGCAAATTCGTATGCAAATCAATTGTATAATGCTATGAAAATTACCGGAACAGATGAAAATATTATTTACGCTGTTTTACAAAAATTACAAAAGGCAGATGATTTCAGAAAAGTTTACAATGCTTTCGGAAAAAGAAGTTATGCTAACACTATAACTTCTGGAACATCACCAGATTCTATTGATACTGCTTTAGGATTATTTGATGATTTAGATTTAGTAGAATGGATGGTAAAAGAAGTTGGGATATTAAATTATCCTACTTATAGTTTAATTAGAAAAACAGTTAAAAATGCTGGATTAGCAATTTAAAAAAATAAAGTTATGCCAATAGTACCAAAAGATCCAATTATTAATTATGAGAACACAGGAACATCAATAAGTGGTGATCCTATCATAAATTTAGGAACACCAAACAATCCATCTTCTATTCCACCTTTAGTACCCGGTGTTAATCCAGATACTGGTCAGCCTTATCCAACACCAATTGGAAATCCAATTGTTACAGGTCCAAGATTAAATACTAATCTGGATTTACAAACAGATATAGTATTAGATACTGCATTGGAGCCTAGACCACAAATTAACAATTCAATAGATGCATCTATTGTAGATAATCCCATTTTTTATCCTAGACCAAACCCTTCAAGCAATGAACCAAATTTAAATAATTCCCTAAATGAAAATCAAATTGTTGGAGGAACTTCGGTTTCATTAGTTCCAAAAGGAGGCGTTTATGGTGGGGGCGGTTCTGGAATAAAACAAGCAACAGATGCTGTTGTAAATACGGTTAAAAAGAAAAAATATTGGTGGATATTAATTCCAATAGGAATTATTGGAGGATATTATATTTTTAAAAATAATAAAAAAGCAAAAAAATAATGGCAGGAAGAGTTTACGATATTGATGCTTTGAATAAATTGGATGCAACATTGCAATTTCAAGAAAATCAATTTGTAAATATTGATAAAGAGCAAAAATCTGAAGAAAAAAAAATATTAAGATATGCTACAATTTTAGGAGGTTCGGTTGTTATTTTAGTAGCATTAAGTCTAATTATTTCAATTAAAAAAAAGTAAAATGAAAACAAAAAATATTTTAGCAATTGGTTTTGTATTTGTATCGGCAGGAGTAGCGTATTATTTATTAAAAGCAAAAAAAAATCCAACTATTGCTTCTTCAACCGTTGGACCGCAGTTGCCAAATTTATCAAATTCAGCATCAACAACAATTGCAACGCCTACATTAGCTACAAATCCAATTAATCCTTTACCATTAAGTGAATTAGATGCTCAAATTGCCAATTTGCCGAGCAATACAACAATTGCACAATTACAACCATTAATTGCACAACAGCAAATTGCTAATGCGCAAGCTGAAATTGAAAAGCAACATCAAGCAGAATTTTTAGCTATGTTAATAAATAACAAAAGAGCTTTTGGAAATAAATTCTTTATTACAGAAGGGATGTATGATGGAAAAGCCGCTCCTTATGCTTATAAATCATTGTCAGAATTACAATTAATGATGAACAATTTGGGGTATAAAGAAGAAGGTGCAAAAGCAATAAAACTTTAATATGGCACAAAATAGTAATGATAAAGTAACATTAAAATATGGTTATCCAACAGATTGTGTAGCCATAGATGATGCTATTGGTAGAATTACTAAAGAAATAGCTGATTTATTGGTTAATCAAACATCAGATAAAGCGTATGTTGCTGCTTTAGAGTATAAAAAAGATGCATTAATGAATGTTTTTAATCAACAAGATTGCAGAAATCAAATAGAAACACTTCGATTAAATGAAACCGCTTTTTTAAGTACTAAATACGCTATTCAATCAGAACAAAATGTAGTAAAATCAGGATATAAAGAACAACAATTATATATTGCAATTGGATCAATTGTAATTTTAACCGGATTGTTTCTCATTTTAAAAAAATAAACAATGCAAAAAAAAGATTGTTATAATACAAAAATTAAAATAGATGATTTGAAAAAATCTATAGCCAAAGCAAAGTTAGAAAATAACAAAATTGCTCAAGATGCTTTTCAAATTCAGCTAGATGCATTAATTTTAGATTATAATAATACAGATTGTGGCATTGATATAATTATGGATCGTTGTTTGTATATTAATAACCAAATAGAAACATTAACATCTGATATTAATTATTATACTAAACAAGCAATATCTAATGGTTCTTTGCAGAATAAAGTAGATCAATTAAAATATCAATTATCTGATTTTAAAAAAGAAGCATCATTATTAAATTGTGTTTCAAAAGTTGAAGAAAGTCGTCAAAGTGTAGTTTCTAATATTATTGATCAATATTCATCATTTGACAAAAATAGAATAGAATCTGAAAGCAAAAAACAAGTTCAAAAAAGAGTAATTATTGGTGCAACTGTTTTAATGCTAAGTCTATTTATGATTATTAAATTTTCAAAAAAATAATTTATGAAAAAAGTATTATATGCATTAGGAATTGGAGGATTAATTGTGGGATTGTCTCTATATTTTAAAAAACAATTAGATTTAGCATTATCGTATGATTATAAAATTGCTAATTGGAAAATTTTAAATTTAACAGATCAAGAAGCGGCAGTTGAAGTTACCATTGAACTTGAAAACAAATCGGCATTTGAGGTTGAAATTGAAGAATATGACATTTCTATTTTTTATAAAGACATTAAAATTGCCAGGGCTTTTTCTACCGATAAGGTTAAAATTGTAGCCAATAGCGTTGTTCCAATAAAATTTATTGGAACCATCGAATATTCTGAAGCAAAGCCAGCGGCATTTCCATTAATAAAAAATATTTTGCAACAAAAACCAATAGAAGTTGCTGCATTAGGATTTGTAAAAGTTAAATTTTTAGGATTAAATCATACTATAAAATTTAACAAAGACAAATTTCAATATTCGGCAGATTTGCTACAAGAATATGGTTTGTCAGATTCTTGGCAAAAGCTTAAAGAAAAGTTTAAATTTCTAAAAAATATTTAATATATTTGCTATGAAATGACAAACGAACAAAAAACAAAAATTGCAGAGAAAATGCCATTCACGTTATTGGTATTTGCATCTTTTATGTATTTATGTTCAGATTTTTATGTTTATAATTTGGCTTATGATTATTTAAATCAAATTATAAATTGTTGCTTAACGTTTTGTTTTTTTGCCTATTTGGTTTCATCAAATTGGAGTTTAATAGCAAAAAGAAGCATCGTTGGATTGGTATTACTAAATTTATTAGATTTAGTTTATACACATTTAGAAATTAATTTATATTTTCATTTGTATAAATTAATCATAATTTATGTAATGAGTTTTATCTTTATACTTGACTTTTATGCCATTAAAAATAGTAAAAGCCTTTAGTTATTTTATCGATTGGTTTCACGAAGTTAAACTCATAAAGAAAATTTATGTGTTTGTTTTGTTAATAGCAGTTGGTTTATTTTTTTTGTTAAAATATTATGAAACACAAATTAATATTATTCATACTGCTCACAATAATAGAGTTGATTCTATTACACGTTTTTTCAATAATAGATTACAAGATTGTAATTCAGAAAATAAAGAAGAATACACAAAACTTCTACAAATTCTTAATAATAGTCTTGAAGAACAAAAAAAAATGCAAATTGAAGCAGAAAAGATAAAATTAGAATCAGAAAAAATAAAATTAAGATTAATTAAAAAATAATGTTTATGAAAACAAGTTTATCATTTTGTTTTATAGTGATGTTTAGCATATTTACATCTGTAAATATGACCGAAAAAGAATTATCATCAATACATAAAGATGATAAAAAAATAGAACAACAATCATATCAATTAACAAAAATTGAAGCTAAACAAAAGTTAGCATCATTTGTTTCTAATCAGCAACAAATTAAACAAAACATTTCAAAAGCAAAAGAAAACATTGCTACAATTAAATACGCACAATCTAACTAACACAATATGATTTATTCTAAAACACAAAATATAATGTTAACTGGCATTAATAAATTTAACAAAGAATTTAATGCTACACCAGAACATCAATCACAAATAAACGTAAGTTTATTAAACGATGGAACTGTAATTTATAAAAAATGTTTTGATTGGCAACCAAAACAAGTTGTTAAATTTACAGAAATAATGGATAAAAAATTTGATTTGTTAAATTTTGAAGGTTTTGCTAAACCAGTAATGCAACAATCAATTGCCAATTTTGCAACAGAATTAAATGCTTCTATAGAAGATGTTTCAGTTTTTATTTTTGAACAAAATAAATTAATTTATTTGGCAGTTTATAATAAAGAAACTTTTGTAAAACATTTATCTTTAGAACAACATTTTAAAAATTTAGGAATTTTAGACGAATAACAATATGGCGTTACAATTTACAATAATAGAAGGAAGTTTAAAAATAGTAAATACCGATTCTCAAGCGGTAATTTTGCTTTTTCCAAAACAAGATTTGGCACCAATTGCCAATAGCGCACAATTTCAAGACAACCCAAAAGCAGTTTTGTATAATGTTAATTTGGGTTATAATAGTATTTTATTTACACAACCATTATCTAATTGTTTAGATCCAAATGGAAATATATTTACACCCGAAACATTTCTTCTTTTTTGTGAGTTAAATTTGGGTTTTAATAGGGGCGGGACTGCCCCAAAATATAAAGTTTTTACAGCTTTACTTACACAGAGTGGTGGGCATAATATCCAACTTATAAATAGCGGAGCATTAACAAAAGGTGTTACATATTCTGTTGAAAATTATGGAAACTATACCGGAGATTTTAGTAATGTTGGGGGTTTAAAAGGGCCAAGCGAAAATCCATCTATATTTGTAGCAACAGATACTGCTGAACCAATATCTTGGGGAGAGGTAACTTTAAGTTACAACACAGGTGCTCCAGTAGTAACTATACTAGAAAATACTATTGGTAATATATGGTTTACTTATAATGGAGTTGGAAACTATAGTATTAATTCAAATGGAGTATTCGCTGAAAATAAAACTTGGCAAAGTCCAATTAATTATACTTTGCCTAACAATATAACAGAGGGTTATAATTTTTTGATTAATAATGCAAATTCTATGTTTCTTTTTGTTTTCCAAGATGGGAGTCCCCAGGATTCATCTTTATTAAATTTCCCTATTGAAATAAGAGTTTATAATTAGTAGTTTAAAAAAAAATAAAAAAAATATGACTTTACAAAAAACAAATGCTCAAAATGTTTTTATTTCTACTGGAAACAGTTTGGCGGTATATATAGATGCCACATCCGAAGATTTAATGCTTAAAGATTCTAATGGCGTAATACAACCTGCTTCAGATTTTATTTCTGGAGCCACTGGTGATTTTATTAAAAACCAAAATGCAGAAGCCCAAAACGCTAATTTTTGGCTTAAAGGTAAAGCAACAATTGGTACAAGTGATTATGGTTTTGGAACAGAATCACTAAACATTTACGGACATTTGCAAATTACTGATGAATTTGAAAATGTAATTATTGGTAATAATGGTTTTATGCCAATTGATGGCATTGCATCAAAAAATGTAGGAATTGGATATGGAAATCTTTTAGCTAATCTTTATGGTTTTGAAAATATTGCTATTGGAAATAATAATTTAGCAAGTAATGATAATGGAGTTAGTAATATAGCAATTGGAAGCGAAGTACTATATTTAAATTCATTAGGTAATTCAAATATTGGTATTGGTAAGGTTGCTTTAAACAATAATGTTACGGGCAGTTTTAATATTGCTATAGCTGAAACCGCATTATTCAGTAATGAGCAAGGCAATAATAACATAGCTTTAGGGATTGGAAGTTTGTATAGTAACTTCAACGGAGGACAAAACATAGCATTGGGAAATAATTCTTTATATAGTAATATAGAAGGGTTCGATAATATAGCTTTGGGATTGGATTGTTTAAAAAGTTTAACCGATGGATCTTATAACATAGCTTTAGGAAATTCATCATTAAGTAATTTGGCAACAGGCGATATAAATATCTCTTTAGGTATTAGTTCGTTGTTAAATTTAAATTCCGGAAAAGGTAATATTGCAATAGGTGGATCGGCTTTAAGTAATGTTGATGAGTCTAATAACAACATCGGAATAGGAATGCGAGCATTAATTAATACCGAAACAATAGAAGAAAGTATTGGCATAGGTTTTAATGTTTTACAAAATGTTACTGAGGTTAATAATTCTATTGTAATCGGTCAAAATGCAATTTCATTAGGTGAAGTTTTAGCTAATAATATAATTGCAATTGGAAATAATACACATTCTAATAATTTTGAAAATGTTTTGTTATTAGGGCATGGCGCATCGGCAACTATAGATAATGAAATTTGTATTGGATCGGCAACTTTTCCAATAGGAAAAATAGAATCAGATTCTCCAACTCCAGATAGAACATTACAAATAAAATTAAATGGAGAATACTATAATATATTAATGAGAAAAGTTGTCTAAAATAATTAAAAACACACACAAAATGAAAAAATTAACACCGGCAGAACAAAAAAAAATATCTTTATTAGTTGAAGAAAAAAATCAAAATTTGAATGCGTTAGCAGAAGTAGCATTAGCTAAAGAACTTGAAATTAGAAAAGCAAATTTAATGATTCAAAAAGCTAATCAAGAGTTTGAAAAAGTTTTGAAAAACGCTCAAAAAAAAGAAGAAATTATAAATGAAAAAACTAAAAGTTTGGTTTTAGAATTTAATGAAAAATATGGTGATAAGTTATATAATCCAGAAACAGGTGAAATAACCGAAAAACCATCTGAAGAAAAAAAATAAAATTTATGAATACTACTGATATACAAATTACAAATTTTATTTATAAACATCCAGACATAGCTGTAAAAGTTATGTCTGATTTTGGTTATAAAGTAAAAAAGCCATTAACATTACCAAATATAAATGAAGCTGCTTTTAAAGCAATTTATGGGCCAGTTAATGAAAATTTTTTAAAAGAATTTGAAAAAGCTATTTTATCAGATGGATATTCTAATTTTGTTGAAATTGCAATTTCGGCAGGATTATCTATTTTATCTTCTGTTTTAGGTTCTAATCAAGCAAAAAAACAAAGAGAATTACAAGAAAAAATTGCTTACGCAAATTTGGCACAACAACAAATGTTGGGCGAAGAACAAATTAGAACTACTGCCGAAACCGAAAGAACAAAAATTTTAGCATTAACCTTGCAGCAATATAGAAGTGATTTACAATCTCAAAGCACACAAAGATTGAAAGATACTTGGATATATGTTGGAATGCTAGCATCGGGAATTGCAATTATTTATGCAACATCAATTTTATTAACAGTTAAAGATTAATAGTAATGTTACCAACATCATCGCCAATTCCAGCATCAAGCACAAATCCAAATTTAGCCAAAGGTTTTGATCCTTCGGCATTAATAGCTACTGGATTAACAACAGTAGTTGATTTATTGATAAAAAAAAATGATGCTAAAAAAGCTGCCGAATTACAAGCAAAATTAGAAAAGCTTTCTTTGCAACAACAACAAGAATTAGAACAAAAATTAAGAGCTACAACAACAGAAATAGGTAAATATGCAATACTGTATAAAACATTAGCAATAAACGAAAATAATGCGGTTTTACAATCATTAAGAGCAACAAAAAATAAAAATTTAATTTTATTTTTTGTTGGTTTAATAACGTTATCAACTATAATTATAATTTCAAGAAAAAAATAAAACATGAAAGAAGAATTAAAAAATTTAGCAATTGTTGCATTAGTAACCGGAATAGTTTTATTTTTTGCAATACCAAAAAAAAATAAAAAAAGTTTTACTTTTAATAGTGATGGTTTTTCTATTCCTGAAACTTCAGCATCAACAGAAAATGAGTATGCAAATGCGGTTATTTCTATAAAAGCAGTTAGAGCAGCCATGAATGAAAATGAAACCAAAAAAAGAATTGATGAATTAAAAGCACAAATACTTAAAGATTATTCCATTAGAATTTATGAAAAAGATAAATTGTTGTTTGCCACAACTAGAAATGGAAACCCTATTGCTAACGAACAATAAGTAAATTTTATAATGCCAGGAATATATAAACCAATAATTACAAATTATCCTTTAGGCGCAGTTTCTATAAGAACAATGGATGCTCCACCCAGTTATAATACATTGCAATCTTCTTTGGGATATACATTATATAAACTTTTTAAACTTTATATAAAAACAAATAATATTGGACAATTATCACAAAATTTACTTTTCTCGAAATATGATGTAACCGGTTTAATAAGTAAGGAAGTTATAACCATTGCAATTGATCCATATCAAATACAATCGGCATTGAATTTAGATCTTAAAAGAAAAAACATTATTTTAGATGGAAACTGGTATTATTTTTTGCCATTATTGCCATTACAAACAGTAATTATGATTTTTGATGTTTATGAATTTTCAACCACTGATTTATTGCCTAAAATTGGTATGTTTTATGAAAATGCAATGTTTCAGGAATTTAAAACAAAATTATAATGAAGATTACTGATTTTAAAAATATTGCAATTTCAAACATCAAAAAAACGTCTATTGAAATTTTAAAAGATCAATTAAAGACTGGAGACATTATAAAAGTAAAATCTAATTTATTACCAATAATTTATCATTATGGAATAGTTTTAAAAAATGACAACCAATTTTTAGTATTCCATAATGATCCTTTTAGTTTTAATAAAAGTGGAGGAAATATAGTTAGTGAATGTTTTGATAATTGGGTAAAGGGCAAAGAAATAAAAGAAATATATTCTACTGGTGTTAATGAACAAGAAATAATAAATACGATAAATAAAAACCATAAAAAGCAATATCATTTTTTAAACAATAATTGTGAGCATTTTGTTTTATCTGTAAAAAATAAAAATAATTATTCTCCACAAGTTATCGGTTGGTCTATAATAGCTTTAAGTTCAATTATTGCTTTTTCAATAATATTAAATAAGAATAAAAAATGAAAAAACCCAATAATCAAATTTCATTAGAAATTAAAAATAATCTTTCTAATCCTTCGGGAGTTTTGGTTATGAATAATTTGTTTAATCCAAACAATCAAGCCAACGCTACTAATTATTATGAATGGGATTTATCTACAGAAAGTTTTATTGGAGTTAGTTCAATTACAATTACTTATTATAATGTTGGTAGTTTAATACCAATAATAAAAACCACACCATTATTTCAATTAAATGTTAATGGTGTGGCAGATTCACTTTCGTTATTAAATATGGGTTTTTTCTTTTCTAGTGGAAATTTAGTTTATACATATAACGATAATTATGTTTTTGGAAATATTGTAATAAGTTAATGAAGTTTTTCTACAATTATTAAGGCTTCCGGAAATTTGGAACATGCATATAAATAATTTTCTAAAAATAAAATAAAATCATCCATTTTATCAATTGTTGATTTGCTACTTAATGTTTTCTTGTCAATATAAATTGAATTAAGCCCTTTAATTAAACTTTTTTCAATTTCACAAGCTTTTACCTTTCCGATTGATTTTGGTTCCCAAATTGGGTGATATAAATCAAACATATTAGCCAAATCAATCAATCCATTGGAAACAAAACAAGAAAACAATTCTTCGATTTCTTTAACATAATCTTTCCCTTTGTTGTAAGATTTCCAACATTCTTTAACTAAAACAATTCTAATTTCCATAATTATTTTGTTATGGGTTGAAGGATTACTAATATTAAAATAATAAACCAGATAATAATTCCAAAGATAATACCTTTTATAAAATCATCCAAAATTATCCAACTAAATATTCCAAAACTTAAAGTTAATATAACTAGATAAGTAATGGTTGCTATGTAATTAAATTTTCGGTTTTTCATAATTAATAATCTTTTCCTTTCAAAATTTTGTTTTTTTCTTTTTTTTGCAATTCATTAAAAGAATTTATTTTATCCATTATTTCATTAGGAATGGGTATTGGTCCAAATAAAACAAGATATATTTTATAATGAATTCCAGGTAAATAAGAAGGAGAATAATTATTTACAACAGTCCATTCGCTATAAATACCATTGTTTAAAAACCTTTGTTCTATTTTAAAAGAAGTTAAAAGTCTAAAGTTTTTTTGTTCACCAATTATTTCAAAAGATAGAGATTCTTTATATGATTCATTTTGAATATAAAAGTCTAATATTCCTTTGTTAAAATTTTCTTTAATCGAAGATCCATATCTTTCGCTACAAGCAATTTTTATGGCATCAAAAATTTTTTCTTTTTCAATATTATAAGAAATATTATAAGTAGTATTAATAAAATAAGATTGTAATTCTAATAAAATTTCTTTTTTTGATTGCGCTGAAGCAAAATTTAATGATGCTAAAAATAAAATAAAAATTGTTTTTTTCATGATAATAGTTTTTAAATTTATAATTTTTTTGGTTAATTTATTTTTATTTGTGATAGTGGTGATTGAATATTGCCAATAATGTTGTGTGAAATATGAGTATAAATTAATGTTGTTTTAATATTAGAATGACCTGCTAATTTTTGAATTAAATTAATATCAATACCATTTTCGACTAAATGAGTAAAACAATTATGACGCATCAGATGGGTATAAACTCTTTTATTTATACCTGCTTTTTTTGCTAATTGTTTTATCACTTGACCAATGCTTCTATTGGAATATTGCTCCAAAATTTGCCCTTTTAAAACATAAGGGAAAGGCTTATACTCTTTCCAATATTTTTCTAATAACGGATGCAAATCATTAGATAGCATAACTTGTCTATCTTTATTCCCTTTACCTCCAATTATATTAATAATACCTCTTGACCTATCAAAATGATCCCACTTTAAATTAATCAATTCTGAAACTCTCATTCCGGTTGAATATAGCAAAGCCAAAATAACTTTATGTTTAGTATTTTCGCACACATCGAACATTCTTTGAACCTCTTCTTGACTTAATACTATCGGTAACTTCTTTTCAGTTTTTGGATAAGGTATTTTCTGAATTTTAGACGGCATACCAACAGTTATTTTGTAAAATGAATTTATAGCACAAAGTCTATGTTTTCTTGAATTAATAGTTTTAGCCTCTAAAAGCCAATCCTTAATTTTATCATTGGATATTGACTTTGGCTCAACTTCATCTTTAAAATAATTTAGAAAACATAAAACTTGACTTTTATAATTTTCTCTCGTTGCTTTCGAATTATAAACTAATTGTATATCTTTCGAATATTTTTCATGGTATTTTCGAATGTTCATGGCTTATATTATTGATTTTATTGATGTTTATAAATAATGTTTACATATAGTAGTTATATGAAATGCCTTGCTGACCGTTTCAAATTGAAGTTCCGTGAAGGAAAAACAAAAAGAAAAAAGCCAACGCACTTTTAAATATCTCTTGTATCAAAGTTAATTTCATTTTCAGTTTCTATTCTTGGGTTCAAATCATTTGTTCCGCAAAATCCGTTACATTCAAATAAAGGTTTTACTTCTTGCGGCTTTGTGTCTGCCAAACATTTCAATTCAGGATAATCAGGGTGCTTTTTTAAAAATATTAGTTGCTTCCACTTTATACCCGTTTCTTCAACTAATGCTTTTGCTTCATTGCTTTGGTCTTTTAACATCGTAACAGGTTCGCCACGCAAAGCAGTTAATTTGTGTTCCATTTCTGCCATCGCTTCAAACTTTTCAGGGAAATCACGCTCCATTTTTTGCCAATACCCAATACCACCTTGAACGCATCCAGTTTTAAAGCAGTTGTTATTTCTAAATCCTAAACGATACATTCTTGGTATTTCAATTCCTGCTTCCTGCACAATTCGTAAGCAATCATCTTTGTCATAAGCCATCATAAGTAAAGGATAAATTCCTTTTGCCTTCGGGTGATTCTTGTGCAATCCTAATGCTCTGTTACACTCTTTTTTATCAAACTCGAACCCGAAAACCTGATAATCGTATTCGTTTTCCTCTTGGAATATTTCACGAGCCTTTCTTTTTAATTGAGTTGAACAAATTGCACCAGTAGCTACATTTAAAGATTTGTGTTTTAACCAAACATCTTGTATTGAAGAATAGTCTTTACCAATACAAGTTATGATTTCAATCTCTTGTCCATACCATCTTTCACAGTCAGCAAAGAAACGGTAAGTGTCATCATCTTCATTCCAAGTATCAATCATTATAATTCTTACATCGTTTTTATCTTTAAATAAATCCAATGCAGTCTTACAAGCTACGGCAGAAGTAATTCCACCGCTCCACCAACAAATTATTTTTTTATTTTCCATCGCTCTTTTTTCTTTTTGTTTTTCTGTTTATTGCTTCGATTTAAGTTTAGTGCTAAGCAAGTCGGCACTTCATATAACAGCGGTTTGGCGGCATTAAAACGACCGCCAAGCCGCAAAACGTTAGGTGCAATGCTAATCCATCACACCCGCCAACCAAATTGGACAAAATATTAACCAGTACAAAAATCGTTCTTGTAAACTGACAGCCAAATTCTCTTTACCTATTGTCTTGCAATCCTTCCTCCAAATCATATATAACGGTATAAAGAGAACGATTTGCAATAATACACATATTAATATTTTATTCATCTTTTTAAAATTTGTGAGAAGCACTGCACCTAACAAGGTATTGCCAAAAGCAGGGCATTCTCGGTTAATTATTGGTTTGTATTTCTATTGGGTATTTATGCAAGATTGAAACTTTCTGCTTCTAAATCCCTGCCTTCGGCAAGCCCGAAAACGTTGCGTGCAATGCTACCTATACGTTTCATCAATAGCATTGATACACTGTCTTGTTTGTTCTGCATATTCTTTATCATACATAAATTTCCCTTTTTCTAAATGACGGAGAAAGTCCAAAACATCTTTTACGTTGCCAATAATATATCCGCTTCCTTTACAACTACGGCATTTGACAGTTGGCTCGAATCGTAAATAATAATCTGTTTGATACTTGGCTTTTGCGTTCCAATATCGCTGATTATCATTCCACCCTCTACCTTCACATTTTGGACACTTCATAATTACCAGCACTGCACACAACAGGTGCATTTGTAAAAGCACGGCTGACGGAACTCAGTCGGCTTTTGATTATCTATTAAGCACCTGTGCAGGTAATGAACTGACGAACATTAATCCGTGCCTTCACAAATGCTTCAACGTTGGCAGCAATTTAAAGAGCCGTCAACCGAAAGTGATAACTCTCGCCATCACCCCAACAGACACTTTGGTTTTTAGCAAGTTTTGACATTA
>Ga0208825_1001632_pt1 | contig 16426 bp, 16 predicted proteins | sample AD_UKC113_MetaG_FD_184450 | JGI IMG/M metagenome (GOLD analysis project Ga0208825, IMG submission 184450) | Active sludge microbial communities of municipal wastewater-treating anaerobic digesters from Hong Kong - AD_UKC113_MetaG (SPAdes)... | ecosystem: Engineered > Bioreactor > Anaerobic >...
CCACCCAGCTCGTAGGTGCCGGCGATTTCGGCAGTGACACGGATGCAGCGGGTGCACTGGATGCAGCGGGTCATTTCGCTGGCGACCAGCGGACCCAGATCCTCATCGGCCACGGTGCGCTTGCGCTCGACAAACCGGTTGACCGAACGGCCATAGCCCAACGACAGATCCTGCAACTCGCATTCGCCGCCCTGGTCACACACCGGGCAGTCCAGCGGATGGTTGATCAGCAAAAACTCCATCACATTGCGCTGCGCTTTCAGCGCCTTGTCGTTGCGCGTGTAGATCTTCATGCCATCCATCACCGGCGTGGCGCAAGCCGGCGACGGCTTGGGCGCGGCGCGGCCCCCCACTTCGGTATCCACCATGCACATGCGGCAATTGGCGGCAATCGGCAGTTTCTCGTGGTAGCAGAAACGCGGAATCGGGATACCGGCCTTGTCGGCGGCCTGGATAATCATCGAGCCTTTGGGCGCGGCCATCTCGACACCGTCGATGAAGACGGTGACGTGGTCGGGCGGCAGATTCGGATTGACGGGTTGTGCGCTCACGCAACCACCTTTTCAGACTGAACCAGCGTGCCGGCGCGCTCGTCATCGACGTAGAAGCGCTTGTTCACGATGGCATATTCGAATTCATGCCAGTAATGGCGCAGGAACCCCTGCACCGGCCATGCGGCGGCTTCACCGAAGGCACAAATGGTGTGGCCTTCAATCTGCCCGGCCGAGGCGCGCAGCATCTGCAAATCGTCCAGCGTGGCCTCGAAGTTGACGATCCGGGTCAACATCCGATGCATCCAGCCGGTGCCTTCGCGGCATGGCGTGCACTGGCCGCAGCTTTCGGCTTTGTAGAACTGGCTGATGCGTTGGCAGGCCCGCACCATGCAGGTGGTTTCGTCCATCACGATCACCGCGCCGGAGCCCAGGCCCGAGCCCGCTTTCTGGATCGCGTCGTAGTCCATGGTCAACTGCAGCATCACCTCGCCCGGCAGCACCGGCATCGAGGAACCACCGGGAATCACCGCCTTGATCTTGTGACCATTGCGGATACCGCCACACATCGCCAGCAATTCCGGGAACGGCGTGCCAAGGCGGATTTCATGATTGCCCGGATTGGCTACATGGCCGGAGACCGAGAAAATCTTGCAGCCGCCGTTGTTGGGCTTGCCCAAACTCATGAACCATTCGGCGCCATTGCGCACGATGGCCGGCACCGAGGCATAGGTCTCGGTGTTGTTGATGGTGGTGGGCTTGCCGTACAGGCCAAAATTGGCCGGGAACGGCGGCTTGTAGCGCGGCTGGCCTTTCTTGCCTTCCAGCGATTCCATCAGCGCGGTTTCTTCACCGCAGATGTAAGCGCCCGCGCCCAGCGCGTTGTAGATGTCGATGTCGATGCCGCTGCCAAGGATGTCCTTGCCCAACCAACCGTGCTTGTAGGCTTCGGCCAGTGCTTCTTCGATATGCTCGAAGGGCTCGTGATGGAATTCGCCGCGCATGTAGTTGTACGCCGCCTTGGTATTGGTGGCGTAGCAAGCAATCGCCAAGCCTTCCAGCACTGCGTGCGGGTTGTAGCGCAGGATGTCGCGGTCTTTGCAAGTGCCCGGCTCGGACTCATCCGAGTTGCACAGAATGTATTTTTCGCCCTCGTGCTTGGGCATGAAGCTCCACTTGAGGCCAGTGGGGAAGCCCGCGCCGCCGCGCCCGCGCAGACCGGATGCCTTGACCAGCTCGATGATATCGGCCGGCGGGATCTTTTCGGTCAGGATTTTACGCAGCGCCTGGTAACCGCCGGTCTTGAGGTAATTTTCATACGACCACGGCTTGTCGAAATGCAGCGTGGTGTACACGGCCTGGTGCTCCTTCGGTGCAGGACCGACGGGGCCGTAGCCTTCCGAATAATGCGAATGTCCGCCCATCACTTCAGCCCGTCCAGCAGTGCATCGACTTTGGCCGCATCCAGCTTCTCGTGGTAATGGCCGTTGATGACCACCACCGGCGCGCCGCAGCACGCGGCGACGCATTCTTCTTCGCGCTTCAGGTACACGCGGCCATCGGCAGTGGATTCACCCAATTTGATGCCCAGCTTGTTTTCGGCATGCGCCAACAACTCTTGTGCACCATTGAGCCAGCAACTGATATTGGTACAAAACGCCACATTATTGCGGCCAACTTTCTTGGTCTCGAACATCGAGTAGAACGTAGCCACTTCATACGCCCACACCGGCGGCAAGTCCAAATACTTGGCCACCGCGGCGATGAGCTCGTCGCTTAGCCAACCCTGGTTTTGCTCTTGCGCGGCATACAAGCCTTGCAACACCGCAGAGCGCTTGCGCTCCGGCGGGAACTTGGTCAGCCAATGGTCGATATGCGCGCGGGTGGCATCCGACAGCACCACCATCGGATCCACATTGCGGCACGCTTCAAAATTGCCGGTTACTTTCATCGATCAACCTCGCCGAACACGATGTCGTAAGTGCCGATCATGGCCACGACGTCGGACAGCATGTGTCCCTTGGTGATGGCATCCATCGACGACAAATGCGCAAACCCCGGTGCACGCAGATGCACGCGGAACGGTTTGTTGGCACCGTCGGACACCAAATAACAGCCAAACTCGCCCTTGGGTGCTTCCACCGCGGCATAGGTCTCGCCGGCCGGCACGCAATAGCCTTCCGAGAACAGCTTGAAATGGTGAATCAGCGCTTCCATGCTGTGTTTCATTTCGCCACGGCTGGGCGGTGACACCTTGTAATTGTTCAGCATCACCGGGCCGGGGTTGGCCTTCAACCACTGCACGCACTGCGCGATGATGCGGTTGGACTGGCGCATTTCAGCAATGCGCACCAGATAACGGTCGTAGCAATCGCCGTTGACACCCACCGGGATATCAAAATCCACCTCGGCATATTTGGCGTAGGGCTGCTTTTTGCGCAGATCCCACTCGATGCCAGAACCACGCAGCATCGCCCCGCTCATGCCCCAGGCCTTGGCCTGCTCGGGCGTGACGACACCGATGCCGACGGTACGCTGCTTCCAGATGCGGTTCTCGGTCAGCAGGGTTTCGTATTCATCCACCCGGCTCGGGAAGTCCTTGGTGAACTGCTCCAAATAATCCAGCAGCGAACCTTCGCGCGCTTCATTGAAACGCTTGAGCTTTTGCCCTTTGCGCCAAGGCGATTCTTTGTACTTGGGCATCACCTCGGGCAGGTCGCGGTACACGCCGCCCGGACGGTAATACGCCGCGTGCATGCGCGCGCCCGACACCGCTTCATAGGTGTCCATCAATTCTTCGCGTTCGCGGAAGGCGTACAAAAACACCGCCATCGCGCCCAGATCAAGGCCGTTGGAACCCACCCACATCAAGTGATTCAGGATGCGGGTAATCTCGTCGAACATGGTGCGGATCCACTGCGCACGCTCTGGCGCTTGGATACCCAGCAGATTTTCAATCGCCAGCACATAGGCGTGCTCGTTGCACATCATCGAGCAGTAATCCAAGCGATCCATGTACGGGATCGATTGGTTGAACGGCTTGGATTCGGCCAGTTTTTCGGTGCCGCGATGCAGCAGCCCGATATGCGGGTCGCAACGGCGCACCACTTCGCCGTCCATTTCCAGAATCAAGCGCAACACACCATGCGCAGCCGGGTGCTGCGGGCCGAAGTTCAGTGTGTAGTTGCGAATTTCCTGCGCAGCTTCCGCAGGATTACTGGCGAACGTATCGCTATTGGGGGTCAGCACATCGTTCATCGACGTGCCTCCCGCTGCAAGATACGGCTATTGCTTTCCGCTTGCGCGGTGGCAAGACCGGCATCGTCGCGAATTACGCGGGCCACGCCCACGCGCGGCTCGACGCTGGTGACGGGCGCATACACCACGCGCTTTTTCTCCTCGTCGTAATGCACTTCCACATTGCCGATCAGCGGGAAATCCTTGCGGAACGGATGCCCCACAAAACCATAGTCCGTGAGGATGCGGCGCAAATCTGGATGACCTTCAAAAATGATGCCGTACAGGTCAAATGCCTCGCGCTCAAACCAGTCGGCACCCGGCCACACCCCAGTGACCGAGGCCACCACTGGCAACCCCTCGTCGGGGCTAAAGCAGCGCAAGCGCACACGCTGGTTATGGCGAATCGAAAGCAGGTGCAACACCACACCAAAACGTTTGCTGGCACGCTGATCCAGCGCAACCGCAGCTGCCCCATCGACCTGATGGCTTGGTGCTTCGCCCCAGGCAAAACGCCCGGTTGCACTGCCTTCCACACCACGGCTGAACCCTTCCGAGGACACGCCGACGGTATCCCACTCGTCGTTGCCGTAGCCCAGATAATCGATGCCGCACAGGTCGATAAAAGTATCGAAACCCAATTCGTCACGCACCGCCTTGCAGGTGGCCAGCCATGCACTGGCCGTCACTTCCAGGGTGACTTCACCCCGTGGCTGCGCCACGTGCACGGCATCGGCACCAAAGCGGGCGATGAGTTGCTCGGACAGTTGCGTGCTCATGCGCGCGCACCCTCCGGCTTGGCCGTCTTCGAGAACGGGTTTTGTTCCAGCCGGCGGATTTTTTTCTGTAACTGCAAAATGCCGTACACCAGCGCCTCGGCGGTGGGCGGACAACCGGGCACGTACACATCCACCGGCACCACGCGATCGCAACCGCGTACGACCGAATACGAGTAGTGATAGTAGCCGCCGCCGTTGGCGCAGCTACCCATCGAGATCACCCACTTCGGGTCGGGCATCTGATCATAGACCTTGCGCAGCGCCGGGGCCATTTTGTTGACCAAGGTGCCGGCCACGATCATCACGTCGGACTGGCGCGGCGATGGGCGAAACACCACGCCATAACGGTCCAAGTCCAGCCGTGCTGCGCCGGCGTGCATCATTTCCACCGCACAACAGGCCAAGCCAAAGGTCATCGGCCACATCGAACCGGTGCGCGCCCAATTCCATAGCGCGTCCATGCTGGTGGTGACAAACCCGTTTTGTAGCAGCGGATTGTCGCCATCGGGGCGCAGGATGTCGTCCAACCGACCCTCGGGCAGTGGATTGCTGGCGGCCTCTAATACTGTTTGAACGATATTGCTCATTCCCACTCCAGCGCGCCGCGCTTCCACACGTACACGAAGCCGATCACCAGCAGCGCCAGAAACACGCCCATTTCGATCAAGCCAAACACACCAAGCTCGCGGAATACCACGGCCCACGGAAATACAAAGGCGATTTCCAAGTCGAACACGATGAACAAAATCGCGACCAAGTAGTAGCGCACGTCGAACGGCATGCGCGCGTTCTCGAATGCACCAAAGCCGCACTCATAGGGCGACAGCTTCTCGGCGGACGGCCGCTTGGGGCCAATCACGTTGCCAATCACGATCAGCGCAATGCCGATCCCGGTGGCAACGATCAAAAACAGCAGAGTGGGCAAATATTCGGCCAGCACGCGTGCCTCGGTCTTCTGTGGGGGCAAGTGGATTTCAATCCCACTCGCTACAGCCGCGCATTCTAACCGGCGATGCGTGGTGGCGGCCAGACCTTGCAGCCCTTGATTCGTGTGAAATGTAGCGATTCTTGTGCATTTTGATCGTTGCCAAGAATCGTTCGCATTCGCCAGCACGATTATTGGGAGCGTCACGCACGAAATACCCGGAGAAATTCTCGCCCGCCACAATTTATTGAGCGCCGGCTCAGCCTTGGGCGCGTACACTATGCACCCATTACTTTTCGGCGATCACGCCCAAAGGCACCATGAGCGCCGACACTGTGACCCTTTCCTTTACCGACCTTGGCCTGCCGCAGACGCTGCTGTCTGCACTGCGCGAAGTTGGCTACGAAACCCCCTCGCCAATTCAAGCCGCCACCATCCCAGCACTGCTGGCAGGCCGCGACATGATTGGCCAAGCGCAAACCGGCACCGGCAAGACCGCCGCGTTCGCGCTGCCCGCGCTGGCCCTGCTGGAAGCCGCTGCCAGCAAGCCGCAAGTGCTGGTACTGGCGCCCACCCGTGAGCTGGCCATCCAGGTCGCCGAGGCGTTCCAGAAATACGCGCACCACATCCCCGGCTTCCAAGTGTTGCCCATCTACGGCGGCCAAAGCTATATGCCGCAGCTATCCGCGCTAAAACGCGGCGTGCATGTCGTGGTGGGCACCCCAGGCCGGGTGATCGATCATTTGGAACGCGGCTCGCTGGATCTGTCGCAACTGCGCATGCTGGTGCTGGATGAGGCCGATGAAATGCTGCGGATGGGCTTTATCGACGATGTCGAGGCGGTGCTGAAAAAGACCCCAGCAACGCGCCAAGTGGCGCTGTTCTCGGCCACCATGCCGGCGCAAATCAAACGCATCGCACAGACCTATCTGAAGGATCCGGCGGAGATCGCGATCAAGTCGCAGACCTCCACTGCCGAGAACATCCGCCAGCGGTTCTGGATGGTCAGTGGCATCAATAAATTGGATGCACTGACCCGGATCATGGAGGCCGAGCCGTTCGACGCGATGATCATCTTCGCGCGCACCAAGCTGGGCACCGACGAACTGGCGGAAAAGCTGGCCGCGCGCGGTTTTTCCGCCGCCGCCATCAATGGCGACGTGGAACAAAAGACCCGAGAGCGCACCATCCAGCGCTTGAAGGATGGCCAGCTTGACGTGCTGGTGGCCACCGACGTGGCCGCGCGCGGGCTGGATGTGGATCGTATCAGTCACGTGCTGAACTACGACATCCCTTACGACACTGAAAGCTATGTGCACCGCATCGGCCGCACCGGCCGCGCCGGGCGCAAGGGCGAGGCAATTTTGTTTGTGGCTCCGCGTGAGCGCGGCATGCTGGGCGCAATCGAGCGCGCCACCCGGCAAAAAATCGAGCAAATGAACCTGCCCAGCGTGGATGCCGTCAACGAGCGCCGCGTGGCCAAATTCCTCGACAAGATCGAAGCCGCATTGGCTAGCGATGACCTGTCAATTTTCCGCGAATTGGTGGAGCGCTACGAGCGCGAAAAGAACGTGCCGGCAGTAGAAATCGCGGCGGCGCTGGCAAAATTGGTACAAGGCAAGACACCATTACTGCTACCCAAGCCGGCGGTACCGGAGCGCGCATTTGAAGCCCGCGATGCCCGCCCCACCCGCGACCGCAGCGAACGCCCGCAACGCGAACGCACACATGAATCGCGTGAGCGTGCACCGCGCGAACACGGTGCCCCCGAGGCCGGCATGCGCACCTATCGTATTGAAGTGGGCCACCAGCATGGCGCGCAGCCGGGCCATATCGTTGGCGCGATAGCTAACGAGGCGGATCTGGAAAGCCGCTATATCGGCCGGATTGATATTCGCGACGATTTCACCTTGGTGGACCTGCCCGACGGCATGCCACCGGAACTGCTGGAGCACATGCAAAACGTGCGAGTGGCCAGCAAGCCGCTGCGGATGAAACTCGCCAGCGATGCCGATATCGACGCACCCAAGCGCAAGCGGAGTTTTGGCCCGCCGCGTGGCGACGACCGCCCCGGTGGCCCGCGCAAGCCCGGTGGGTTCAAACCCGGTGGGTTCAAACCCGGCGGCTTCAAGCCCGGTAGCAAGCCCGGCAGCAAACCCGGCGGGTTTAAACCGCGCGGCCCGCGATAAGGACATAAGCATCCGGGATTGGCACGGCGGTCGTTGGCTTTGGCATAGTCACCACAACCGTCCGTCCCACCTGTCCCATGTCCCGCCTCCTCGTCTTCCAACACGTTGCTGCTGAACCACTCGGCACGCTTGACCCGCTGATTCGTCGGCGCGGCCATCGCATTCGTTTCAAAAATTTCGAACGCCATCCCGACGCCCAACTCAATGTGGACCGCTATCGTGGGCTGGTGGTGCTGGGTGGGCCGATGAATGTGGACGAACACCCGCAGCGCGCGCATTTGCGCAACGAGATGCGCGCCATCGAAACCATGCTGGAACAAGGCAAACCCGTACTAGGTATCTGTCTGGGTGCGCAACTGCTGGCGCATGTGCTGGGCGCGCAAGTCCCGCGCAACCCGGTGCCGGAAATTGGTTGGTACCCTCTGCAAAAAACAGCAGCAGGTTTGGATGACCCGGTGCTAGCGCCCCTGCAGGCACAAACCCCGGTGTTCCAGTGGCATAGCTGCCGCTTTGATATCCCAGCATCTGCCGTGCATCTGGCCAGCAGTGCAGATTGCGCGCAGCAGGCGTTTCGCTATGGCGACAACGCCTACGGCTTCCAGTTTCATTTGGAAATGGATCAGCCATTGATTGAACGCTGGCTGGCCAACCCTGCTTATCGTGAAGAACTTACGGCCTCGGGTTTGGCCCATGACGCAGCATCCATTCGCGCGCAAACCCTGCTTCATATCGCCGCCATGCAGCAGCAAGCCGACGCCGTGTTCAACAACTTCCTTGACCTCGTAGGCCGCCCGCAACGCCGCCACACCCTGCCATCGCGTGAGTGGGTGTGAGCCATAGCTTCGACGTCATCATCATCGGTGCCGGCGCTGCTGGGCTGATGTGCGCGCGCACCGCAGGCCTGCGCGGCTTGCGGGTGCTGGTGTTGGACCATGCCAATAAAGTGGGCAAGAAAATTTTGATGTCGGGCGGTGGCCGCTGCAATTTCACCAATACCGGCACCACCCCGGCCAACTATCTGTCGGCCAACAAACACTTCTGCAAATCTGCATTGGCGCGCTACACGCCGTGGCATTTCATCGAGCTGGTGGAGCGCCACGGCATTGCCTATCACGAAAAAGAGCTGGGGCAATTGTTTTGCGATGACTCGTCCAAACAGATCGTGGCGATGCTGCTGGCCGAATGCGCGAATGCCGGCGTGGAGATTCGCACGCATTGCACGATTGAACGTGTCGAACACACCGATGCCGGCCACTATCGCCTGCACACGCCACAAGGCCATTTTGCAAGCGCCGCACTGGTGGTGGCCAGTGGTGGCTTGTCGATCCCCAGCATGGGTGCGTCGGGGTTTGGCTACCAACTGGCCAAGCAATGGGGTCACGCTGTGCTGCCCACCCGCGCCGGCTTGGTGCCATTGACCTTGAGCGGCAAGCACGCCGAGCGATTGCAGGATTTGGCGGGGGTGTCGTTGCCCATCGAGGCGCATTGCAATGGTGCGAGTTTTCGCAACTTCATGCTGATCACCCATCGCGGCATCAGCGGGCCCGCAATCTTGCAAATTTCCAGTTTCTGGCAGCCCGGTGATGACCTGCGGCTGGATCTGTTGCCCGGCATTGATAGTGCGCAGCAGCTTGCCGATTGGCAACGCACACGGCGCGATACGGAGCTGAAAACGCTGCTGGGCGAGGTGCTACCCAAGCGCTTTGCACAGCGCCTGTGCGAACACTGGATCAACAACAAACCATTGCGCCAATACACACCCGCAGAACTGCGCAGCATTACCGAACTACTATCTGCCTGGCCACTGACCGCCAGCGGCAGCGAAGGCTATCGCACTGCTGAGGTGACCTTGGGCGGTGTGGATACCGACGGACTGTCTTCCACCACGATGATGTCCAAGCATGTGCCGGGGCTGTACTTCATCGGTGAAGTGGTGGACGTCACCGGCTGGCTGGGCGGCTACAACTTTCAATGGGCGTGGGCATCAGGCCACGCTGCGGGCAGCGCGCTGGGACATTGAACACGCGCCATCAAAACAGCTGCGGCCAATGCATGATCGGCGCGACAAACCAGTAGATTCCCGCCAAAGCCACGCCCCAGAACACCAGTTTCAGCAACGCACCGGCCACTTTGATCGCCACCCAAACACCGACGATGATCATCCCAATCGCAAGCAAACTCACGCCTGCACAGCCTGCATCGGGCGCAGCGTCGAATCCAAGGCGATGCGTTCGTCAAACACGAAGCAGCCACCGTCATAACCAACGCCGCCGACCTGTTCGAAATACCCCAAAATGCCATCGTCCAGTTGCAGCAGGTTGTCCCAACCGTCTTGTTGCAGCCACAGCGCGGCTTTTTCGCAGCGCACACCACCGGTACAAAAACTGACCACGGTGGTATCGCGCAAACGGTCGCGGTGCGGGGCCAATGCAGCCGGCAAGTCGGTGAATTTGTCGATGGGCAAGGTCAGTGCGCCGGTAAATGTGCCGTACGCGACCTCTTGCTGATTGCGCGTGTCCAGCATCACCACCTGCTTGCCGGCATCGTCATGGCCCTGCGCAAGCCAGCGCGCCAAGGTCTGCGGCGCCACCGTGGGTGCACGCTGCCCCACCTCCAGTGGTGAAGCGTGCTCACGCCGAAAGCTGATGATCTCGGCCTTGCGCTTGACCTTGAGCCGCGCAAATGGCACCGCCTCGCTCCAGCTTTCTTTGGCATGCAAACCGGCAAAGCGCGCATCGGTGCGCAGCCACGCCAAAAAGTCGCGTACAGGGGCTTCTGTTGCCGCTAGAAATAAATTCAAGCCTTCCGGCGTCACCAATATGCTGCCGCGCAGACCATCGGCCTCTGCGCGTTCGCGCAGGCGCGGTGCGAGGGCATCGGCATCGTCGATGGGCACAAAAATATAAGCGGCGATATTCAAGATCATCCGCCTATTGTAATCGCGCCTCCCCACGCATGGGATCATAGGCGGATGTCGAATCCTTCCCCTTACCGCTTGGCCGTGATCGGCGGCGGCCCTGCCGGTTTGATGGCCGCCGAAGCCGCGTGCGGCACCGGCCTCCCAGTGCATCTATTCGAAGCCAAGGGATCGGTTGGCCGCAAATTCCTGATCGCCGGCAGAGGTGGCCTGAATCTCACCCATTCCGAGCCGCGTCCGAACTTTGATGGCCGCTACCGTGAGCGCGCCAATGACATCGCAACATGGCTGGACAGCTTCGATGCCGATGCTTTGCGCGCATGGGCGCGCGGGCTGGGCATCGACACCTTCGTGGGCAGTTCGGGCCGGGTGTTCCCCACCGATCGCAAGGCCGCGCCGTTGCTGCGCGGCTGGGTGCACCGCCTGAAAGTTGCCGGCGTGCAGTTCCATGTGCAGCACCGCTGGTTGGGCTGGGACGCCAACGGCGCGCTACGCTTTGCAACGCCCAGTGGTGAGGCCAGTTTCACTGCCGACGCCACCGTGCTGGCACTGGGCGGCGGCAGTTGGCCGCAGCTAGGCTCGGATGGCGCATGGGTAGAGGCACTGACGGCACGCGGCATCGACATTGCACCCTTGCAGCCGGCCAACTGCGGATTCGACATTGGGTGGAGCGATTTCATTGCGAACAAATTTGCTGGCGCGCCGCTCAAACCCGTCATTGCCCATTGGCCTGATATCGACAACACCACACACGCCTTGCAAGGTGAGTGCGTACTGACCGAACACGGCATCGAAGGCAGCTTGATTTATGCGATCAGTGCCGAACTGCGCGACTGCATTGCCCGCAACGGCGAAGCGACGCTGCATCTGGACCTGGTGCCAGGACGCACGCTGGAACGCCTGCAAAACGATCTTGCAAAACCACGCAACGGCCGCAGTTTGGGTGAACATTTGCGCCGGCAAACCGGCATCGACGCTGCCAAGGCCGCGCTGGTATTTGAAGTGCTGGGCAAACCCGCACAGCAGGATATGGCGCAAGTGGCGGCCGCACTGAAATCACTGCCGCTGCGCTTGTTGCGCCCGCGTCCGCTGGCCGAAACCATTTCCACCGCCGGTGGCGTGCGCCTGCACGCACTGGATGATGCGCTGATGGTGAAGCAACACCCCGGGCTGTTCTGCGCCGGGGAAATGCTGGACTGGGAAGCCCCGACCGGCGGCTATCTGCTCACCGCTTGCTTTGCCAGTGGCCTGCGTGCTGGGCGCGGTGCAGCGGCGTGGTTAGCGAAGGGTTCCCCGTAGGGGCGCAATTTATTGCGCCCGGAACGCCTCACGTCTTCGGCAGGGTGACCCCGGTCTGCCCTTGATACTTGCCACCGCGATCTTTGTACGAGGTTTCGCACACATCGTCGGCATCGGACTGGAAAAACAACATCTGCGCCACGCCCTCGCCCGCATAAATGCGTGCCGGCAGCGGCGTGGTGTTGGAAAACTCCAAAGTCACATGCCCTTCCCACTCCGGCTCCAGCGGGGTCACATTGACGATGATCCCGCAGCGCGCATAGGTGCTCTTGCCCAAGCACACGACTAAGGTGTCGCGCGGAATGCGGAAGTACTCCACGGTGCGCGCCAACGCGAAGGAATTGGGCGGGATGATGCACTCATCGCCGACCACATCGACAAAACTTTTGGGGTCAAAGTGCTTGGGATCGACTATTGTCGAATTGATATTGGTAAACACCTTGAACTCGCGCGCGCAACGCACGTCATAGCCATAACTGGATGTGCCATAGCTGACGATACGCTGACCACCGGCGCCGCTCTTGTCGGCAAACTTCACCTGACCCGGCTCATACGGCTCAATCATGGCATGCTGTTCAGCCATGCGGCGGATCCAACGGTCACTCTTGATGCTCATGCAGGTTGTTTTCTGGCGTCGGTCAAGCCCGCAAGTGTAAGGAATGTTGCCACATCTGCCCAGCGCTGCGCTCAATCAGCGAGTGCATTGGGGGCAGCCTGATCCCGTGCATCTTCGAGCATGTGCCGGCATTGACCGATATCCGCAAGCGCCGCCAACATCACCCCCGCCAGTGCTGCGGTAGTGCTCATCAAACTGAGCGTGCGCAAGGGATAGTCTGCCCACGAATGCGCCATTACTGCGGCAACCGCCACCCAAGCCGATGCCGCCAATATCACCTGCGAGCGACGTCGCCGCTGTTGCAGCAAGCGTTTGACGGCTACCGCCAGTACCGCCAGCACGCCAACCAGCAGCAGCATGCCCAGCCAGCCGGTTTCCAGCCACCACTGCGCGTATTCGTTATGCGCATGATTGACGTAATACGCCTCTTGCATCTGCAGTGGGCTGGCGGCAGCAAACAACGGCACGAAACTGCCAACGCCACTGCCCAGCGGCGCATGCGCCAACCCCAACTGGAATGTGATTTCAGCGAATACATGGCGTTGTTCTTCGGCAAGATCAATCGCCATCCAACCCAACGCCGCCTGCATTCCAAGCAGCATCAATAACACCATGCCCGCTGCCATCCCCAGTGTCGCTTTATTGCGCTTCATCCTGCGCAATGGCACCGCTCCGCTCAGCACCAAAGTCAACACCAAGGCTGGCAACGCAATGGACATGCCTGCACGCGAGGTACTCAATGGAATGGCCAACAAAAACACACCCGCCAGCAGGAAGTACCCCCACGCGGCATGCGGGTGAGCTCCTTCACGTAGCGCTCGAAAGCGCGCCTCCGCACCCAAACCGGTCGCCAGCACCATGCCGGTGATGCAGGCAGTTGCCTGATGGTTGGTATTGGCAAACAGCCCGCCAAACCCCGCATCAAAATCATAGAGCCGCAACTCGCTGTCCAACGGCAACCCGGCCTGGAAAAATGCGAACAGGACATTGAAGGCTGCCAGTGCAATCACAACCTGTAACACGCGTCGCCGCTGGGACTTATCCAGGGTTATTGCCGCAAAGAAGCAGGCCAAGGCAGGCAATAGCGCCCACAACCCCTGTTCGGTGGCGGCCGGCGCAAGGCTCCAATGGCGACGCAAGGTATCCACCCCTGCCTGTTGCAAGTCCTGCGTCAGTGCGCCACGGGCCGCGGGCAGGTTCCAGACCGATGCCGGGAGCGGCAACAATTGCAAGGCCAACAGCAGAATGAGAGCGACCGCCAACCCGATACCACAGCGAGACAGCCGATCCGCGGGAAACTCGACCAACAAGACCCGCACCGACATCCACAGCACAGGCAGTGCCAGCAGTTGCAACCACTCGTCCATCGACGTGCTGTCTTGGGTCACCCCACCCCCCAGCCACAGCGCCGCCAGCAGCACTGACAGCGCGGGCAGCAGCCACCTGCGCACGACATCGCTTGACACTTACGAACTCCTTGCCAGGCCAATACTGCAGGGCAATGTAATCCCATGTCCCCTAAACGCATCAAGGCAAGCTGGATAGCTTGCCTTGATGCTCGTCAACCGATGTTGCAGGCTTGCGCCCTCAGCGCCTCCCGGTACTGATCGGCGTATTTTTTTCCGAACCAATCAAAGCCGCCCCGACAAGCGCAGCCCCGGCAATGATGCCAACATTGGCACCGCTGACGCCAGAGGATGCAGTCCAAGCAGCGGCGATTTTGCAACTGGCATCCACCACATAGGTGTTGGCTTGGTCGTAATCGCGCACGCACTTGTGGATCACGCGGCCTTTGTCATCCAATTTGTAATACACCAGCTTGGCACCCGGCTGCGCGCCGGAGAGCATCATGTATTGACCCACTGTCAACTGATCACCAATCGTCGCCGAACGGTAATCACCGCCAGTGCTGGTCATCACACTGCCCTTGGCTTGTTCCAACACAATCTTGTCCCAATCATTATTGGATTGTGATTGCGCCATAGCAGGTAGTGCACTCAGTGCTGCTACCACCGCGATTGCAATAGAGAACTTGCGCATAGTCGTAAAGACTCCAGCCACTTCAGTTAAATCTAGATGGGTGGAAACTAAAGCATCGCGGCGAAAATTGCAATCCACCGCGCATTACCGTGCTGCAGATTCAGCCGCCAATCAAGGATGCCATGATACCGGTGCGCACCTTGGGGCGCTGGGCCAGTCGTTCCAGCAGTGCGCGGGCGGTGGCGCGGTAGGCCTGTGCTGCAGCTGAATCCGGCTGAGCGACCACGATCGGTACCCCCGCATCCCCGTGTTCACGAATACCGATCTCCAGCGGCAAGGTGCCCAATACCGGCACCCCGTACTGCTCGGACATCCACTGCGCCCCGCCACTGCCAAAGATGTGTTCGGAATGGCCGCATTGGCTGCACACATGCACCGCCATATTCTCCACCAAACCCAGCACCGGAATTTCAACTTTCTCAAACATTTTCAATGCCTTGCGCGCATCCATCGTGGCTACTTCCTGCGGCGTGGTCACCACCACCGCACCGGCCACCGGGATCTTTTGCGCCATGGTCAACTGGATATCGCCTGTCCCTGGCGGCAAATCCACTACCAATACATCGAGATCCCCCCAGCGGGTGTCATTGAGCAGCTGGGTCAAGGCTTGGGTGGCCATCGGCCCTCGCCAGATCATCGGAGTGTCGCTACCCACCAGCAGGCCAATCGACATCGCCTCGATTCCGTGCGCGCGCATCGGCGTGATGCTCTTGCCATCCGGACTATCGGGCTTGCCGGATAGTCCCAGCATGGTGGGAATACTGGGCCCATAAACATCCGCATCCAGCATCCCTACCGCCAAGCCTTCCGCCGCCAGTGCCAACGCTAGGTTGACCGCCGTGGTGGACTTCCCCACGCCCCCCTTACCAGAGCCGACAGCGATGATATTGCGGGCTTTCGCCAACGGCTTGAGCTCGCCTTGAACGGCATGGGAGGGCAGACGTGACATGGGCCGACGGCCTCGGTTAATGAAGCGACGATTTTAGCCGAGTTCCCGAGTTCGTCATTTATATTCCATTTATGTTCGCGCAATGGACAGATGCTCAGCATCTACTCTCGAATATCTCCAAGGCTGCCGTCAAACCGCCTGATACCTACCGCGCATTCGCAAAGCGGCAATCTGGCGAAAGCCCCACCATACGGCACACAAGTATTACGTATTCAGGCAAAACATGTTAAATGAATGTTACCCTTCTGGCCCGACTGGTTCCGATGCCTCATCGATCACCTCAGTTGGTTCTGTTTAACCGTTTCCAAAAAGAAGGAATTCCCATGGCTCTTCGCCACCGCAATACTATTGTCCGCAGCCAGCTGACGCTGGCGCTTGCCGCAGCATTGATGCTGCCTGCCGCTGCCTTCGCCCAGGATCAGGCTGCCGCCAAGACCGACACACAACAGAAGTCGGACGAAAAGGCGAAGAATCTGGACAAGGTCACCGTGACCGGCTCGCTGATCCCGCAGACCAAGATCGAAACCTTCGTTCCGGTCACCATCATTTCCGCCGAAGACATCCAGGCACGCGGCTTCAGCAACGTGGCGGAAGTATTGCAGAAGAGCAGCTTCGCCACCGGTGGCGTGCAGAACAATCAGAGCTCGGCTTCGTTCACCCAGGGTGCCGAAACCTTGAGCCTGTTTGGCCTGTCCGCCAGCTACGTCAAATATCTGATTGATGGCCGCCCGATGGCCAACTATCCGGCGCTGTACAACGGTTCGGACGTGTTCAACAACATCAGCGGCATTCCGGTGGAGTTGGTCGAGCGCATTGAAATCCTGCCCGGTGGCCAGTCCTCGCTGTATGGCTCGGACGCCATCGCCGGCGTGGTCAACATCATCCTGAAGAAGAACATGGAAGGCAGCGTGATCAGCACCCGTTTGGGTGGTTACGCCGAAGGTGGTGGCCGCAGTGGTCGTTTCAGCGCCGCGACCAGCCTGC
>Ga0208825_1001633_pt1 | contig 16416 bp, 14 predicted proteins | sample AD_UKC113_MetaG_FD_184450 | JGI IMG/M metagenome (GOLD analysis project Ga0208825, IMG submission 184450) | Active sludge microbial communities of municipal wastewater-treating anaerobic digesters from Hong Kong - AD_UKC113_MetaG (SPAdes)... | ecosystem: Engineered > Bioreactor > Anaerobic >...
TACGAGCAGGTGCGCCCTTTTGATCGGCGCGAGCTGGCGCTGATCGAGCCGCTGCGCACGCTGCGCCTGATCCACTACAGCGCCTGGCTGGCGCAGCGCTGGAGCGACCCGGCCTTTCCGCTGGCCTTTCCGGACTTCGGCAGCGTGGCCTACTGGCGCGGCCAGATCGATCTGCTGCGTGCGCAGGCCGAGGCCATCGAGGAGCCGCCGCTGGTGGCCTGAGAGCCTGAGAGGCCATTGTCCATGCCCGCCTTGCACGCCAAAACACCGCCACTCTTCGTTGCAAATACTCGCCATAGCCCGAGCTATGGCTGCGTTTTGCGCCTCGATTGGCGGTGTTTTGACGCGCCTTTCGGGCGCTGCCAATGGCCTCTCAGGCTCTGATGCGGGTGCCAGCCGGATTTCTTCGGGTACATTTAATAACCTACCGGTCATTAAATGCAGCCCACCAGCCCCGCCCTCGCCGACGCGCCCGAGCGCGCCCGCCGCAGCCGCCGCAAGCAGGCGCGCCCGGGCGAGCTGCTGGACGCGGCGCTGGCCCTGTTCGTCGAAAAGGGCTTTGCCGCCACCCGGGTCGAGGAAGTGGCCGCGCGCGCCGGCGTGTCCAAGGGCACGCTGTTTCTGTACTTCGCCAGCAAGGAAGAGCTGTTCAAGGCCGTGGTGCGCGAAAACGCCAGTCGCCACCTGGCCGAGGCGCTGCGCGAGTTGGAGGGCTTCAATGGCCCCAGCGCCGATTTGCTGCGCGAATTCCTGCGCCGCTGGTGGCTGCTGTATGGCGGCACGCCCGCTGCGGGCCTGACCAAGCTGATGCTGAGCGAGGCGGCGCATTTCCCCGAGCTGGCGCAGTGGTTTCAGGACGAGGTGGTGCAGCCCAGCCACGAGCTGCTGCGCCGCATCGTGCAGCGCGGCATCGACCGCGGCGAGTTCCGCCCGGTGGACGTGCCGCGCGTCGTGCACCTGATCGTCGCGCCGCTGGTGCAGATGGTGACCTGGCGCCTGACGCTGGGGCACTGCTGCCCCTACACCCACGAGGACCAACCCATGGCCCTGATCGATTTGCACGCGGATTTGCTGATTCGCGGCCTGACCCCATGACCCGCCGAAACCTCATCTGGCTCATCGTGGCGCTGGCCGTGCTGGCCGCGGCCGCCCTGGGCTGGCGCGGCCTGCGCGCGCGCCAGGCCGCCCAGCAAACGCAGGCGGCGTCGGCCACCGCGCCCGTGATCGAGCTGCGCGCACTCGACGTGGCGCCGGTCGAGCTGCGCGATCTCACCATCAGCCTGCCGATCTCGGGCAGCCTGCGCGCCGTGCGCTCGGCCTTCGTCAAGGCGCGCGTGCCGGGCGAGCTGATCGGTCTCACGGTGCGCGAGGGCGATCGCGTGCAGGCCGGCCAGGTGATCGCGCGGGTGGAATCGACCGAATACGACGAACGCATGCGCCAGGCCCAGCGCCAGGCCGAGGCCGCGCAAGCCCAGGTGGCCATTGCCCAGCGCCAGTACGACAACAACCGCGCGCTGGTGGATGAGGGCTTCATCTCGCGCACCGCGCTGGATGCCTCGGCCGCCAGCCTGGACGCCGCCCGCGCCACCGCCCGCGCCGCGCAGGCCGGCACCGAGGTGGCGCGCAAGTCCGTGAACGACACGGTGCTCAAGGCCCCCATCAGCGGCCAGATCGCCCAGCGCCTGGCACAGCCGGGCGAGCGCGTGGCGCCGGACGCGCGCATCGTCGAGATCGTCGATCTGAGCCAGCTGGAGCTGGAGGCCACGCTCAGCCCCGCCGACTCGGTGGCGGTGCGCGTCGGCCAGAGCGCCAGCTTGAGCATCGAAGGCGCCAGCGCGCCGGTGCCGGCCACGGTGGCGCGCATCAACCCCAGCGCCCAGGCCGGCAGCCGTGGCGTGACGGTGTACCTGACCGTGCAGCCCGAGCCGGGCCTGCGCCAGGGCCTGTTTGCCCAGGGCACCCTGGCTGTGGGCCAGCAGCGCGCGCTGGCCGTGCCGCTGTCCAGCGTGCGCACCGACAAGCCCGCGCCCTACGTCCAGCTGGTCGAAGGCACGGGCGACGCGGCACGCGTGGTGCACCGCGCAGTGACGCCCGGCGAGCGCGCCGTGATCGACGGCGAGACCTGGGTGGCCGTCACGGGCCTGGCGGCCGGCAGCCGCGTGCTGCGCGGCGCGGCCGGCGCGCTGCGCGAAGGCACGCGCGTGCGGCTGGATGGCAAAGCCGCCGGATGAGCACCCCGTCAACTCATTTTTTGATAGCTGTTTGCGCTTTGTCCACAAGCGCTGGCGGCTGATTTTCTTTAAAAATCCATCGAAGCGCCTCCACCATGTGGTTCACCCAGGTCAGCCTGCGCAACCCCGTCTTCGCCACCATGGTGATGCTGGCCTTTGTCGTGCTGGGGCTGTTTTCGCTGGCGCGCCTGCAGGTGGACCAGTTTCCCAACGTCGATTTGCCGGTCGTCGTGGTGACGACCGAATACCCCGGCGCCGCGCCCGGCATCGTCGAGAGCGAGGTGACCAAGAAGATGGAGGAAGCGGTCAACTCCATCGCCGGCATCAACGCGCTGTACTCGCGCAGCTACGAGAGCCAATCGGTCGTCGTCATCGAGTTCCAGCTGCACATCAACGGCCGCAAGGCCGCCGATGACGTGCGCGAAAAGGTCGCCCAGGTGCGCCCGCTGCTGCGCGAGGAAGTGAAGGAGCCGCGCGTGCTGCGCTTTGACCCCGCCAGCCGCGCCATCTGGTCGCTGGCCGTGTTGCCCGAGGCGGAGCAAGGCAAGGCCGCCGCAAGTGCTGGCGGACCGACCCAAGGCGCGAGCGCCCCCGGAGCCGGCGCAGCCGCGACCCCCTCCTCTGCCGGGGGCAGCGCACCCCGCGCAGCGGGCGAGCGAGGCAGCTCCGTTTCTCCCGTCGAGCTGACCAGTTGGGCCGATCAGGTCTTGAAAAAGCGCCTGGAAAACGTGCGCGGCGTGGGCGCGGTCAACCTGGTGGGCGGCGCCAAGCGCGAGGTGCACATCGACCTCAACCCGCCCGCCATGGAGGCGCTGGGCGTCACGCCCGAGCAGGTCATCAACGCCGTGCGCGGCGACAACCAGGACGTGCCGCTGGGCACGCTGCGAACGGCCACGCAGGAGCTGGTGGTGCAACTGGACGGGCGCATGGAGCGGCCCGGCGACTTCGAGCGCATCATCGTCGCGCGGCGCGGCGCATCACCCATCTACCTGAGCCAGGTCGCCAGCGTGCGCGACGCCGCGCAGGAGCAGGACACGCTGGCGCTGTACAACGGCCGCCCCACCCTGCTGCTGACGGTGCAAAAGGCTCAGGACGAAAACACCATCGAGGTGGTGGACGGGCTGGAGCGCGCGGCCGTGGCCTTGCAGAGCGAGCTGCCCGCCGGCGTGCGCCTGGTGCCCATCCAGGACAGTTCGCGCCCCATCCGCGTGGCGGTGCAGAACGTGCGCCAGACCCTGTTCGAGGGCGCGATCCTGACGGTGCTGATCGTGTTTCTGTTCCTCAACTCCTGGCGCAGCACGGTCATCACCGGCCTGACGCTGCCGATCTCGATCATCGGCACCTTCTTTTTCATGCAGGTGTTCGGCTTCACCATCAACATGATCACGCTGATGGCGCTCAGCCTGTGCGTGGGCCTGCTGATCGACGACGCCATCGTGGTGCGCGAGAACATCGTGCGCCACGCGCACATGGGCAAGAACGCCTTCACCGCCGCGCTGGAAGGCACGCGCGAGATCGGGCTGGCGGTGCTGGCCACCACGCTGTCGATCGTGGCGGTGTTTCTGCCCATCGGCTTCATGCAGGGCATCATCGGCAAGTTCTTTCACGAGTTCGGCCTGACCATCGTCGCGGCGGTGCTGATCTCGATGTTCGTCAGCTTCACGCTCGACCCCATGCTGTCCTCGGTGTGGGAAGACCCGGCCATGCACGGCGCCGGCGCCAAGGACCGGCCCAGGACCTTCTACGACAAGACCATCGGCCGCGTCACCGGCTGGTTCGACCATGCCACCGACCGGCTGGCCGAGGGCTATCAGGTCATCCTGGGCTGGGCGCTGGTGCACCGGCTGCTCACGCTGGTGATTGCCGCGGGCATCTTTGTCGCCAGCGTTTTCATGGTGCCGCTTTTGGGCACCGAGTTCGTGCCCAAGGCCGATTTTTCCGAGACCAACGTCGCCTTCTATACGCCGCAAGGCTCCTCGCTGGAGGCCACCGCCGCCAAGGTCGAGGTGGTGGACGAAATCATCCGCGGCTTCCCGGAGGTGCGCTACACCCTGGCCACGCTCAACACCGGCGCGGCGCTGGGCAAGACCAACGCCAGCATCTACATCCGCCTGACGGACCGCCGCCAGCGCCAGCGCAGCGCCGAGCAGATCTCGGCCGTGTTGCGCGAACGCCTGCGCGCGGTGCCCGGCATCACCGTCACCCAGGCCGGCCTGCTGGAGCCGGTGGGCGGGCAAAAGCAGATCGAGTTCTCGCTGCAAGGGCCCGACCAGGCCGAGCTGGAGCGCCTGGCCGGGCCCCTGATGGAGCAGCTGCGCGCCATCCCCGGCCTGGTCGATCTGGACAGCAGCAGCAAGCCCGACAAGCCCACGCTGGACGTCAATGTCAAGCGCCAGGCCGCGTCCGAGCTGGGCCTGTCCACCGCGCAGATCGCGACGCCGCTGCGCACCCTGCTGGCCGGCACCACGGTGGGCAACTGGCGCGCGCCAGACGACCAGACCTACGACATCATCGTGCGCCTGCCCAGGTCGGCCCGCGCCACGCTGGCCGACATCGAGCGCCTGCCGCTGGCCGCCGGCCTGAACGCGGACGGCACGCCACGCATCGTGCGCCTGAACCAGGTGGCCACGCTGGTGGAGAGCACCGGCACCAACCAGATCAACCGCCGCGCCATGCTGCGCGAGATCCAGATCACCGCCAACACCTGGGGCCGCGCCACGGGCGAGGTCTCGGGCGACATCCGCACCGCCTTGCAGCGGATGAACCTGCCGCCGGGCTACAGCTACAGCTTTGGCGGCGCCACCAAGAACATGCAGGAGTCCTTTGCCTACGCCGTGCAGGCGCTGGCCATGGCCATCATCTTCATCTACATGATCCTGGCCAGCCAGTTCAAGAGCTTCTTGCAGCCCATGGCGCTGATGACCTCGCTGCCGCTGACCTTGATCGGCGTGGTGCTGGCGTTGCTCATGTTCGGCTCGGCGATGTCGATGTTCTCGATCATCGGCGTCGTCATGCTGATGGGCCTGGTGACCAAGAACGCCATCCTGCTGGTGGACTTTGCCATCCGCGCACGCGAAGGCCGCGCAGGCGAAGGCGGACACGACGCGCCGCTGCCGCGCGATCAGGCCCTGCTGGCGGCGGCCCGCGTGCGCTTGCGGCCGATCCTGATGACCACGCTGGCGATGGTGTTCGGCATGGTGCCGCTGGCCTTTGCCGTGTCCGAAGGCTCCGAGCAGCGTGCGCCCATGGGCCAGGCCGTCATCGGCGGGGTCATCACCTCCTCGCTGCTCACGCTGGTGGTGGTGCCCGTGGCGTATTGCTACCTGGACGACCTGGCCGGCTGGCTCAAGCGCCGTTTTGGCCAAAAGCCGGCGGCGGCTGACCGATAATGTGAAGTTGATTGAAACACCGCTTTGGAGCCTTTGAGATGAACGTCGAACAAGCCCGTTTCAACATGATCGAGCAGCAGATTCGGCCGTGGGACGTGCTGGACGCCCGCGTGCTGGAGTTGCTGGCCGTCGTGCGCCGCGAGGACTTCGTGCCCCCCGCGCACCGCGCGCTGGCCTTTGCCGACCTGGAGCTGCCGCTCAAGCCCGGCGAGGACGCCGTCGCACGCGGCCAGGTCATGCTGGCGCCCCGCGTCGAGGCGCGCATGCTTCAGGACCTGCAACTGGCCAAGCACGAGAAGGTGCTGGAGGTGGGCACGGGCTCGGGCTTCATGGCCGCCCTGCTGGGCCACCGCGCCCAGCGCGTCTTGAGCCTGGAGATCGACAACGAACTGGCGCAGACGGCCCACGCCAACCTGCAACGCGCGGGGGCCCTCAACGTGGAGGTGCGCGCCCTGGACGCCGCCCATGCCGACCTGTCCAGCGACGGCCCCTTCGACGCCATCGTGCTGTCGGGCTCGGTGGCCGAGCTGCCGCAATCCATGCTCGATCTGCTCAAGCCCGGCGGGCGCCTGATGGCCATCGTGGGCGACGAGCCCGTGATGCGCGCCACCCTGGTGCAGCACGCCGGCGCCAGCCTCATCAGCACCCAGCCCTGGGACACCTGCGCGCCGCGCCTGCTGAACTTCCCCGAGCCCGCGCGCTTTCGCTTCTGAATCACACCGCCGCCCGCAGCCGATTCATGATCGAGCAAGTCACCCCCGCCGACCTGGCCGCCTGGCTTGAAGCGGCCGCCGGCCAGGCACCGCTGTTGCTGGACGTGCGCGAACCCGCCGAATGCCGCGTCGCCAGCGTCCGGCCCGACGGCGCCGAGTTGCGCCAGTGGCCGATGCACACCGTCCCGGCGCGCCTGGCCGAACTCGATCGCGAGCAGCCCATCGCCGTGCTGTGCCACCACGGTGGGCGCAGCATGCAGGTCGCGCTGTTTCTGCAACAACACGGCTTTGCCCGCCTGGCCAACGTGGCCGGTGGCATCGACGCATGGTCGCTGCAAGTCGACCCCGCCGTGCCCCGCTACTGAAAGCCTCCGTGAAGCCGACATCCCCGCGCCACTGGCACGCGCTCGCCCTGGCTGCCCTGCTCGCCGGGGCGGTGCCCGCTCAAGCCCAATCGCTGCTGCAGCTGTACGAGAGCGCGCGCGGCTACGACGCCAGTGTGCAGTCGGCGCTGGCCCAGGCGCAGGCCGCCCAGGCCCGCGCCGACCAGGCGCGTGCCGGCCTGCTGCCGCAGTTGGGCCTGCAGGCCGGAGCGCAGCGCAATGTGGCGGACACCCGCGTGGCCACCAACCAGATCAATCGCTCCTACAGCGTCTACAACGCCGGCTTGGTGGGCACGCAGCCGCTGTACCGCCCCGCCAACCGCATTGCCTGGGACCAGGGCAAGCAGGCCTTCGAGTCGGCGCGCGTCAACCTGGCAGGTGCCGAGCAGGATCTGATCGTGCGCCTGGCGCAGGCCTATTTCGACGTGCTGGGCGCGCAGGATGCGCTGGCCTCGGTGCAGGCGCTCAAGACCGCCGTCAGTCAACAACTGGCCGCCGCCCAGCGCAACTTCGAAGTCGGCAACGCCACCATCACCGACAGCCGCGAGGCGCAGGCGCGCTTCGATCTGGCGGTCGCGCAGGAGATCGCCGCCGAGAACGATTTGCACGTCAAGAAGCTGGCGCTCGACCAGTTGGTCGGCCAGGCCGGCGTGCAGCCGCTGCCGCTGGCCAAGCCCGTCACCCTGCCCGCCCCGCAGCCGTCCGACGTGAGCAGCTGGGTCAACCAGTCGGCCGAGCAACACCCCGGCGTGGTGCAGGCGCGCATGGCGCTGGACATCGCCCGGCTGGAGACCGACAAGGCCCGCGCGGCCGAAAAGCCCACGGTCGATCTGCAAGCCAGCCTGGGGCAAACCCGCTACCCCGACGGCAACCCCGGCATCGCCGCCGCCCCGACCACCAGCGCGCGGGTCAACAACGCCAGCATCGGCGTGGTGCTGAACTGGCCGCTGTTTGCCGGCTACGCGATTGAAAACCGCGTCAAGGAAACCCTGGCCCTGCAAGACAAGGCGCGCTCGGACCTGGACGCGCTGCAACGCAGCGTGGCGCAAGCCACCCGCGCGGCCTTCTTCGGCGTGCAGTCGGGCCTGTCGCAGGTCAAGGCGCTCGAAGCCGCCGAGCAGTCCAGCCTGACCGCGCTGCAAGCCAACGAGATCGGCTACCGCGTGGGCGTGCGCATCAACATCGACGTGCTGAATTCGCTCACCCAGCTCTACCAGACCCAGCGCGACCTGGCGCGTGCGCGCTACGACGTGCTGGTGGGCGGCCTGCGGCTGAAGCAGGCGGCCGGCGCGCTGTCCAGCGACGACGTCGCAGGCGTCAACGCCCTGCTGGCCAGCAGCGCCAAGCCGTAGTCACTCCACCGACCGGGTCGGCGCCTGTCGCTTTTGCTCGGGCGCCTCTTCCAGCGCCGCCTCCAGCCACAGCGCCGCCACGAAGCGCTTGTTGAACGCCAGCCACAGCAAAATGGGCGTCACCGGTGGCAGCATCAGGAAGCCGAACTGGTAGCCATAGGCGATGGCGTTGAGCGTCAGCGGTGAATACCCCAGATAGGCCGCGCCATAGGGCCCCGAGGTCAGCGCCACGTCGCGCAGCCACTGAAAGCAGATGCCCCAGGCCTGTGCCGGAATCAAGAGCAGCGTGCCGATCAGGCCCTTGAGCCACCAGCGCTCGGTGCGCGAGGCCAGCAGCATGGCCCACAGCAGCACCAGGCCATAGCCGTAGGTGGGGTAGCTTGCCTCCGGCGCCAGCTCACCCAGGCGGTCGCCCTGGGCGCCGGGCACGCGCACCTGCACGAGGGTGTGCAGCACGGCCGTCACGCCCTCCTGCGACCAGGAATCCACCCACGAGAAGGCGGTCTTCATCACCGTACCGGCCAACCAGATGGCCGGCGCGGCAAACCATTGCGCCGCCCAGTACCACAGCGGAAGCAGCACGATCAGCCACAGGATGGACAGCAGCAGAAAGCGGCCGATCAGCGTGGTGCGCATGGCGGCGATTCCTTCAATGCGCCGGTGCGGACGGCGGCGCCGGCCGGGGATCGCGCTTGGCCACGAAGCGCATCCACAGCAGCCACACCACCAGCACGTCCAGCATGATCAGCGCCTGCCACATGTACAGGTGGGCAAACTCGAACACCTTGAAGTTCCACTGCCCGATGAAGAACAGACTGACGATGCGCAGCAGGTTGACCGCCTGCACCGCGATGAAGCCCAGGCCGATGCCCCAGGCCTTCATCGCCCAACTGGACGGAAAAGCCAGCATGGCGGCCACCAGCACGATGCTGGCCTCCACCCCGTTGCAGCCGGCCTCGATGGACACGCCAAAGCCCGTCTTGGCGCTTTGCAGCACCCGGTCGTACGAGATCACCGACGGATCGATGATGTGCACGATGGCCGCGCTGGCCTTGGCCAGCCAGCCGGTCCACGGGTGCACCACGGCGGCTTGCACTGGGTTGAGCATCTCGATGCCGAACAGCACCGCCTGCACGGTCAGAAAGATCAGGAAAAAGCGTTTCAAGTCATCACCCTCGGCATGGGCCAGCTCCAGCATGCGCGCGCCATTGCCGTGGCGCCCCGCGTTCGTTCGGCAAGTGTAATGGCTTGTGTGTGCGGCGCCGAAGCCAACCACCTCGCATTTGCCCCGCGGCAGCGAGGCGCCACTCGCCAAGATCAAGCGCCGGGCGCCGCCGGTTTGACCCACGCGCGCAGCGCTGCGGCCGTGCGTGCAGCCGCCCCCTGGTGCTGGCGCGCGAAGGTCCGCCCACTCTCGGCCATGGTGGCGCGGCGCGGCACGTCCGCGGCCAGTGCGAGCGCGCTGTTCACGCCCTGCGCCATGTCGACGACCCGCAGCGCGGCGCCGGCCGCCAGGGCCTGCTCGGCCGCCTGGCTGAAGTTGAAGGTGTGCGGGCCCATCACCACCGGGCAGCCGCATGCCGCCGCTTCGATCAGGTTTTGCCCGCCCAGCGGCGCAAAGCTGCCGCCCAGCAGGGCCACGTCGGCCAGCGCGTAGTAGGCGGGCATCTCGCCCAGGCTGTCGCCCAGCCACAGATCGGCCGGGGCCGGCGCGTCGGCCCAGGTGCTGCGCCGGCTCACGCGCAGGCCGCGTTGCTCGGCCAGCCGCGCCACCTCGTCAAAGCGCTGCGGGTGACGGGGCACGATCAGCCATTGGGGCGGATCGACTTCATTTTTGATAGCTGCCTGCGCCGATCCGGCAAGCGCCGCAGCCCCAATTTGCTGGAAGAATTCGAGCTCTTCCCCCTCGCGCGAGCTGGCCAGCATGAGCACGGGCCGCCCACCCGCCGCCGCGCGCCAGGCACGCCCTCGCGCCAGCAGGGCTTCGGGCGGCAGCGCATCGAACTTGAGGTTGCCCGGCACGCCCGCCACCGGCGCGCCCAGCTGCCGAAAGCGTGCGGCGTCGGCATCGGTTTGGGCGTACACGGCGGCGAGCGCGCGGTAGGCCGTGGGCAGCAGGCCGCCCGTGCGCATGGCGCCACGCAGCGACTTGTCGGACAGGCGTGCGTTGGCCAGCACCAGCGGCACGTCGGCATCCACGCAGGCCCGCGTCAGGTTGGGCCAGACCTCGGTTTCCATCAGCACGCCGATGTCCGGGCGATACGCCTGCACGAAGCGGCGCGTGGCGGCTCGCGTGTCCCACGGTTGCCACAGCTGCACGTCGCCGGGCGCCAGCAGCGCGGCACCCTCGGCCCGGCCGGTGGCCGTGCCGTGCGTCAGCAGCAGGCGCATGCCGGGCCACTGCGCGCGCAGATGGGGCAGCAGGATGGCGGCGGCGCGTGTCTCGCCCAGCGAGACGGCGTGGATCCATACCAGGGGTGCACCGGCCTGCGGTGCGGGGCGCACGGGTGCGGCCGCGTAGTGGCCAAAGCGCTCGTCCACTGCATGCAGATAACCGGGCTCGGCCACGCCCCGGCGGCGCAGCTTGCGCCGCAGCAAGGGCTGGGCCGCCCAGGTGGCCAGGTCGTAAAGGGCGTGGATCAGCGGCGCCACTCGTCAGCTATCGAACATGAAGCATGTTGCGCTTGTCTAATGCGGGCTGCAGCACGAAATGACTTGGAAAATCAGTGCTGCGCGCCGCCCACCTGCGCATCGGGCTTGAGCTGCCGCAGCAGGCCCGTCATCTCGGCCTGGATGCGCGCCAGCGCCTCGGGCGTGTGGCCCTCGAAGCGCAGCACCAGCACCGGCGTGGTGTTGCTGGCGCGGATCAGGCCGAAGCCGTCGGGCCATTCCACGCGCAGGCCGTCGATCGTGCTGATCTGAGCAGGATTGGCAAACGCACGGGCGGCCAGCGCCTGCAGCTCGGCCGCCAGGCGATGCGGCTCGCCTTCGGCGCAGGGCACGTTCAGCTCGGGCGTCGAGAAGCTGGTGGGCAGCGCGTTCAGCACCGCGCTGGCGTCGGGCGAGCGGCTGAGGATTTCCAGCAGGCGGCAGCCGGCGTAGGTGCCGTCGTCGAAGCCGTACCAGCGCTCCTTGAAGAAGATGTGGCCGCTCATCTCGCCGCCCAGCGGCGCATCGAGTTCCTTCATGCGCGCCTTGATCAGCGAGTGGCCGGTCTTGAACATCAGCGGCACGCCGCCGGCTGCGGCAATGGCCGGGCCCAGGCGTTGCGTGCACTTCACGTCGTACACGATGGTGCCGCCCGGCACGCGCGCCAGCACGTCCTGAGCAAACAGCTGCATCTGGCGGTCGGGGAAGATGTTTTGCCCGTCCTTGGTGACGATGCCCAGGCGGTCGCCGTCGCCGTCGAAGGCCAGGCCCAGCTCGGCGTCGGTGTTTTTCAGCGCGGCAACCACGTCGCGCAGGTTGTCGGGCTTGCTGGGGTCGGGGTGGTGGTTGGGAAAGCGCCCGTCCACCTCGCTGAACAGTTCCACCACCTCGCAGCCGATGGCGCGAAAGATGCCCGGCGCCGACGCCCCCGCCACACCGTTGCCGCAATCCACCACCAGCTTCATCGGCCGCGCCAGGCGGATGTCGCCCACGATGCGCTCGCGATAGGCCGGCAGCACGTCGTGCGTGCGCACCAAGCCGCCGGGGCGGCGCTGCCAGGATTCGGCCTCCATGATGCGGCGCAGCTGCTGGATCTCATCGCCGTGGATGGCGCGCCCGCCCAGCACCATCTTGAAGCCGTTGTCGTCGCGCGGGTTGTGGCTGCCCGTGACCTGGATGCCACTGGCACACAGCGTGTGCGCGGCAAAGTACAGCATGGGCGTGGTGGCCATGCCGATGTCGATCACCTCCACGCCCGCGGCGACCAGCCCGCGCACCAGCGCCGCCGCCAACGCGGGCCCGGACAGGCGCCCGTCGCGCCCCACGGCGACCACACGCTCGTCCTGGGACAGCGCATGCGTGCCGAAAGCCAGACCCAGGCCCTCGGCGAACGCTTCGGTCAGCGTGGTGGGCGTGGTGCCGCGGATGTCGTAGGCCTTGAAGATGCTGGGAATGACTTGCATGGCCCGGGATTGTAGGCAGGGCTTTCCGGCGCAGTCAGGCTCCATCGGCCGCGCGCCCGATTGATCACCACCGCGCATCAATACGCGCTCCATTCATCATCAATGCCGCCCCGCCGTGAAGGCGTGACTGGGAGATACTCGTCCGGATGAGTTCGTCCGATCACCCGCCCGCCAGCCCCTCGCCCGCGGCCGAGGCCTTGCCCTTTCTGCTGCTGTCCATGAGCTGGGGGGCGTCCTTCCTGTTCATGCAGCAGGCGGTGCATGAGTTCGGCCCGCTGCCCACGGCCGCCGTGCGGGTCGCGGTCGCGTCGCTGTTCCTGCTGCCCCTGCTGATCGCGCGCGGCCACTGGCCCGCGCTGCGCCGCCACTGGCGGCCGGTGCTGTTTTGCGGGCTGCTGAACGCGGGCATTCCGTTTGCGCTGTTCAGCTTTGCGCTGCTGCACATCAACACCGGCCTGTCGTCCATCCTGAACGCCACCGTGCCGCTGTTCGGGGCGCTGGTCGCCTGGGCCTGGCTGGGCCAGAACCCGGGCGCCTCGCGCAGCGCTGGGCTGCTGATCGGCTTTGTCGGCGTGGCCATGCTGGCCTGGGACAAGCTCGGCGCGGGCGACGGCGGTGCCGACGGCAGCCTGGGCCTGTGGGCCGTGCTGGCCTGCCTGGGCGCCACGCTGTGCTATGCGCTGGCTGCCAGCTTCACCCACCGCTACCTGAGCGGCCTGAACCCCTTGATGACGGCCACCGGCAGCCAGATCGGTGCCACGCTGGGTTTGGCCGTGCCGGCCCTGCTGCTGTGGCCGGCGCACATGCCCGGCCCCAAGGCCTGGGCCTCGGTCATCGCGCTGGGCGTGCTGTGCACCGGCGTGGCCTACGTGCTGTACTTTCGCCTGATCGAAAGGCTGGGGCCGGCACGCGCGCTCACGGTCACCTTCACGGTGCCGGTGTTCGCCATCCTCTACGGCGCCACGCTGCTGGGCGAGGTGGTCACACCCTGGATGCTGCTGTGCGGCGCCGTGGTTCTGTGCGGCACCACGCTGGCCACCGGGGTCGTCAAGCTGCCACTTCAGCGGCGCCCGGCGCCGGCATCCAGCGCAGCAACCGAGAGCATGCGCTCGACATAGCGGGCGATCAAATCGATCTCGAGGTTGACCGCGCTGCCCGCCGCCAGCGTGTGTAGCGCCGTGTTCTGCACGGTGTGCGGGATCAGGTTGATGCGCAGCTCGCAGCCCGCGTCCACGTCCTGCACCTGGTTGACCGTCAGGCTCACGCCATTGACGGTGATCGAGCCTTTGTAGGCCAGATACTTGCCCAGCTCGCGCGGCGCCAGCACGCGCAAGTCCCAGCTCTCGCCCACTGGCGCGAAATGCGTCACGCGGCCGATGCCGTCCACGTGCCCCGACACGATGTGGCCACCCAACCGGTCGTGGGCGCGCAAGGCTTTTTCGAGGTTGACGGGGCCGGCATGGTCCAGCCCCGCGGTGCGCGCCAGCGATTCGGCCGAAACGTCGATGGCAAAGCGCCCCGCCGCCGCGTCGACAGCCGTGGCCGTCATGCAGGCGCCGTTGATGGCGATGCTGTCGCCCAGGCCCACGTCATCCAGATAGCCCGCCGGCGCCTCGATCGCGAGCTGCTTGCCATGCGCGCTGCTTGCGCCCAGATCGCGCACCTGCGCAATGCGGCCGACGGCGGTGATGATGCCTGTGAACATGGAGGACGGCCCTCAAAGGACAAAGCCCTGCAAATCGGCGATTTGCAGGGCTTTGAATGGATGGTGCGGCTGGCAGGATTCGAACCCACGACCCCTTGGTTCGTAGCCAAGTACTCTATCCAACTGAGCTACAGCCGCACACGAAAGCATAGGAGTATACAACAGGATTTTGGTAGGGCGTGTTGGACTTGAACCAACGACCAAGGGATTATGAGTCCCCTGCTCTGACCAACTGAGCTAACGCCCCGCCAGCGCGCGATTCTAGTGTCCTGAGTTGGGGGCTCGTTGAACCGCAAATCGACCGGGATCGGTGTCAGGCGAGGCGCAAACCGCAGCCATCGCCGTAGCGATGGCGAGGATTGGCAACGCCGCATGGCGCCGATGGTCGGGTGATTTGTTCATCGAGCTTCCAAGTCAGGACGCTAGGGGGTGTGCGGCTTGCCCTGGCTGAGGGCGTTGCTCACCAGCCGCGAGGTGATGTCCACGATCTGGATCATGCGGTCATAGGGCATGCGCGTGGGCCCGATGACACCCAGCGTGCCGACGACCTGCCCGTCCACCTCGTAGGGGGCGCTGACGACCGACAGCTCCTCCACCGGCACGGCCTGGCTTTCGCCGCCGATGAAGATGCGCACGCCGTCGGCCTGCATCGACACGTCCAGCAGGCGCATCAACTGGGCCTTCTGCTCGAACAGGTCGAACGCGCGGCGCAGCTGGTTCATGTCGCTGGAGAAATCGCTCACCGCCAGTAGGTTGCGCTCGCCGGAGATCACCACCTCGTCCTGCGCCTGGTGCGCGGCCTCGGAGCCGGCTTGCACGGCGGCCTGCATCAGCGTGGCGATCTCGCCGCGCAGGCGGTCGACTTCTTGCGTCAGGCGCGCGCGCACCTGCTCGAAGGCCATGCCGGAATACTGCGCATTGAGGTAGTTGGACGCCTGCGTCAACTCGGAAGACGAGTAGTCGTGCTCGGTGAACAGCACGCGGTTTTGCACGTCGCCATCGGGCGCCACCATGATGAGCAGCAGGCGCCGCTCGGACAGGCGCATGAATTCGACGTGATGGAACACCGAACTGCGCCGCGGCGCCACCACCACGCCGACGAACTGGGACAGATTGGACAGCAGCTGCGCCGCGCTGGCGATGACCTTTTGCGGCTGCTCGGCGGGCAGTTGCGGCGCCGTCAACTGCTCGCGCTGCGCCGTCAGCATGGTGTCCACGAACAGGCGGTAGCCGCGCGCCGTGGGCACGCGCCCGGCCGAGGTGTGGGGCGAGGCGATCAGGCCCAGCTCCTCCAGGTCGGACATCACGTTGCGAATGGTGGCCGGTGACAGATCCAGCCCCGAGGCGCGCGAGAGCGTGCGCGAGCCCACCGGCTGGCCGTCGGCGATGTAGCGCTCGACCAGGGTCTTGAGCAATCGCCGGGAGCGGTCATCAAGCATGGCGCCGGGGGATTTCACCAGTTCATTTCGGGGTGCGGAAGTCGCGGCTCATTATGATGTAATTTGCCCATGAACCTTCAGTTCGCCCGCGTCGCCTTGGTCGGCAAATATCACGAATCACCCACCGATTCGGCGGTGGTGGCGACGCGCGAGTTGATGGAAAAAATCGGCGCGTTCATGCAGCAGCAGGGCTGCCTGGTTCACCTGGAGGAACGCACTGCCGCCAGCACCGGCCTCTCGCATTTCCCAGTCCTCGACATCGCCGGCATCGGCGCCGGCTGCGACGTGTGCGTGGTGGTGGGCGGCGACGGCACCATGCTGGGCGTGGGCCGGCAGCTGGCACCGTACGGCACGCCCTTGATCGGCATCAACCAGGGTCGCCTGGGCTTCATCACCGACATCCCGCTGGGCGAGTTCCGCAAGGTTCTGCCGGGCATCCTGGCGGGCGCGTTCGAGGAAGACCATCGCACCCTGATGCACGGCTGGGTCAAGCGTGAAGGCGCCTGCGTGTTCGATGCGCTGGCCATGAACGACGTGGTGGTCAATCGGGGCGCGGCCTCGGGCATGGTGGAACTCAGCGTCGAGGTCGATGGCCACTTCGTCGCGAACTACCGCGCCGACGGCATCATCGTGGCCACGCCCACCGGCTCCACGGCCTATTCGCTGTCGGCCGGCGGGCCGCTGCTGCAACCGCAACTGCCGGGCTGGGCGCTGGTGCCGATCTCGCCACACGCGCTGTCCAATCGCCCCATCGTGCTGGCCGACCCGGGCGAGATCGCCATCGAGATCGTCGCCGGGCGCGACGCCAGCGCCAGCTTCGACATGCAGTCGCTCACCTCGCTGCACCGGGGCGACCGCATCATCGTGCGCCGCTCGGAACACCGCGCGCGCTTTCTGCACCCCAAGGGCTGGAGCTACTTCGACACGCTGCGCGAGAAGCTGCACTGGAACAAGGGCAGCGGATGAAATGACACACCCCCAGTCTCCACTCGCTGCGCGATGTTGCGCCTGGTGCTCGCCGCCAGAGGCGGCGGCCCTTCGGTCTGTCCAGACCTGCGCAGGCAGGTCTGGAGCCGCAGACCTCAGCCCCCT
>Ga0208825_1001635_pt1 | contig 16411 bp, 8 predicted proteins | sample AD_UKC113_MetaG_FD_184450 | JGI IMG/M metagenome (GOLD analysis project Ga0208825, IMG submission 184450) | Active sludge microbial communities of municipal wastewater-treating anaerobic digesters from Hong Kong - AD_UKC113_MetaG (SPAdes)... | ecosystem: Engineered > Bioreactor > Anaerobic >...
CTTGTTTTTTTATATCGATAGTGATACAAATATAGTGAATATCAGTGAATTGTGCAAGCATTTTTAAAACTTATTTATAACTTTTCCCCGTTAATTCTTTAGGAAGAATTACGGATAATCATTTAAAATAATTTAATCTTGCATGAAATCGAATTTATTTGTATTGGTATGTGTTTCGATTGAGCACTTTTTAAAAACCCATTGTTTTTGTAGTGTATAGTTGAAAAATATCGAAACAATGAGATCTACCATTATTCGGGTGATTTTGTAATCGAGCACGAGAACCGTAGTCAATAGAAAAGTGCCGTAGGATTTCAGAAAAATGCTGTTGAGAGCAGTGACAGTAAATTTTAGGAGTTGCTTGGGAAGTGAAGATTGATATGATTCATTTTCGGAATTGAACGTCCATTTTTTGTTGAGAAAAAAATTGACGAGAGCGCCAAGTATGCCTCCAATTACGATACCTATGGTATAGTGAATGTGAAACACTTCGGTAACGAAGATCATGGTGCCATAATCGAGCAATCCTCCTGCAAGTGCAGAAAATTGGGCCTTTGAAAAAGTGAGAATTTGCTTACGCATTTTCTTTTCTTCTATTTTGTAATTCTTGTTCTTTTGTTTGTCGTTCCTCTATGTCGCGTTGATCTGCTAATCGTAGCAGCTTTCTTGTTTCCATCAAGTTAGATATAAGTAAAAATATGCATGCCGCTGAAGCAAGAAATTGAACTGAACCGGGTATAAATACTTCGAGCGTGATGATGAATGCGAGCAGCAAGCGAACCTCGGTGGGACCAAAGATGCCTGAATCGATGGAGTATTGTCCTCCAACTTTATAACGAAGTTGTGCGGTAATCATTTCCCATCCGTAGAGTACTACGAAAATGAATCCGGTGTATTTCCAAATTCCGGGAGCATAAATCATGAAGCCTAATCCGATCAGAATTGTTCCGATCCAATCCACAGTAACATCCAGAGAAAACCCATACCATTTGCGCGGTTTATTACGATAATATGCTAAACGTCCGTCGAGAGAATCGCCAAACCAGTTGATTAAAAATCCCAAAAGAGATAATAATAGCCAATAACGATTGACGAATGCACCCAAAACAAAACTTCCGGCAACCGTCAAATTTCCGAAAAAACCTATTGTCGTAAGCCCGTCAGAGGTGAGCCAAGATGGCATTCTTTGTACGAGATAGGCGATTGTATTTTGTTCGAATTTACGAAGTATATTGGTTCGTTTGCGGTCTTTGGCGATCAGATTAAGCGTTTTCGCCATTTTATTCCCATCTTGTTTCATATGCAGATTTCGCTTTAATTTGTGTTATGTCGTTTACGAAATATTTGGCCATCCATCTCTGTTTCGTTATTTCTGAAATAAATGAATACGTTAAACGTGATGCATTTTTCGAAAAAGTTTTGCATATGCTGCTTTTCAATTTTTCAAAAAAATAAACAGGGCTTATCCCTTATCGAGCTCCTCTCTATTGTCGAATATAACTGTTTGACTTCACCTGTTTTTTTGCGGTAAAGATTGTAAATCATTGTTTTTCAAGTCTTAATAAACTTTTAAAACGAAGAAAAACATCCGCATTCAATTCTATTTCTGTGCAAATGTAACCAAATAATCTTAGGTTACGAATTTGTTACTCTTTTCGTTGCTATTAAATAATGTTAATTGTTTGGCTTTGCTATTATTTTTAGGACGTTACCTCATCGGTTGACAATATGAAATGGAATAATCGCGAACAAATAGCCCCTCATTTTTTACTGATTTAGATTGAATTTTAGGCTGATTCCCGTGCTGGTTGTCGAAGTAGGATATGAAGTCGCCGAAACAAGTGGCGAAAGTATTGTTTTGTCGAAAAAAGCTTTCAAAGTGAGTGAGCGACTTAAGGAATAATCTGCCGAAAATTGTAGGGTGACAGTTCTCAATCCGCCGGTTGCCTGTGTCAAACCGTCTTCAATGGTACGGATCAGTGCGCGTGTGATCTTGTTTGAAAGATCGAAACGGATGTTGAGATCGTTGTTGAACGAACTTCGTAGGTTGTCAGCCTCGATTTTCGATGGGTCGTCTTTGGCGTTTAGAGAAGAACGTCGGCGACGGTCATCATTCTTCTGCGTATTTAATTTAATTCCCAAAAGACGGTTGAAGTCGGGAATTCGGTATCCGAATCCTAACACCACGTCGTTATCACCTGTTTCTACGATTTGGTAGGATGGAATGTTGAGATTTAATGTCCGCGTGCGGTTGTATCTGATGCTTAACGACATATTGTTGTAAAATACACTGCGAATTTCGACTAGTGGATTGAAACTTTCGACGAGACTTACCGTGGAAATATCGTAAGGCGAAGATGGCCGTGGTGCACCACTTACGGCGTCGCGAATATAGCCCAAATCGCCGGCTTCTGATGTCGAAACCCAATTGAGAAAAGAGGTATAGTTGCCAACGCGGTATTGTGAAGCATATTTGTGATAGAGCGTGAGCGATTTGAAGTTTTCGCGAAGCCGGGGAAAGGCGTTGATGGCATTGTAGGTGATGCTCCAATTGGGTAATATAGAACGCAAATCGGGGAAAGCTGTCAGCGCAATGCCCGCGGCTTTTTTGCCGGTATATGCGGCCAGGAATGCGGGAATCAGCACATCCGCCGAATTTTGGTTAACGTCGCCGTTAGCGGGATCAAAAGGTTGTCCTGATAGCCCATTTCCCGACAAAAATCCGGTGCCGGGATAGACAGAGTTTTGGTAATTTTCGCGAATTCGCGACGCAATTACATCACGATTGGCAAGGAATCGATCAAACGATTTGGAATGATAGTTGTCTTTTTTAGAAAAATTTTCGAACGCCGAAGCAAGTGAAATGGTGCTGATAGCGAAAGTGCCTCCATATACGTTGGGGACGTCGTTGTAGATGTACCGAATTTCCGTTCGACGATTGTCTTCGTACAAAGCTTCGAGCGTAATTTTCAACCCCCGGAAAGGTTCGATATCGGCTTCTGCACGCAGATTTTTAGTCTCATTGTAAATAGCAGGTTGAATGTTGTTTTCGTCCATCACCAGCCAATTGTTTTGTTTGGCTTTGTTGATGAAGTGTGTTCCACTTTCAAAACCGAATGCGAAGGGTAATCCCGGAACAAATCCGTCGTTTTCCGACTTTTGTCCGAATGCATCACCAATCATGGGTTTAAAGCCGAAAATATCGCTTCTTGTCTTATATGCCGCATTAAGATTGATGTTTCGAATCATCATCAATCCGCGAGCAGCGTATTGGGCCATATCATAAAATGTACCCGTGCGTTCAACTTCGGGAATTGTCGTGATTTGAACGGTAATTAAGGCTGTGTCCTTGTTCGTAATCCATATTTTCTGATCGTCGATATTTTTATAAGTAATTGGGAAAGACTGTCCATCCTTTCTCGCAATAACTTTCAATTTTTTTGTCATTAGTTGATGAGGAACAATTACTCCGGAGTCTCGATTCAATTGGATTGTTCGTTCAAAATGTCTGACTTGTGCGCTTTTTGGAGGCTGAATCGGCCGGTTTTGTTGAGTAGAGGGTTTCGCCTCAAATCGTTGGTTTGTCTTTTTCAGAAAGGGTATTTTGCTATAAAGCGAAACCATATTGAATCGGCTATTCAATGTAAATGATAAGTCATTTTGCAGAATATTGCCAAGCTCTTCGCCTTCCACTTGTGCTCCGCGTTCCCATTGATAATGCGAATCATATACCGCGCTTGTGTTAACCCAATCGAGTAGGGGAATTTGTGCAAAAGGAATAGTATAAGTTATATTGGCTGTTTGTTCGTAATTATAGGGTGTCCCCAAACTCTGAATGCTGTGGACAACCGAATCTTTCCAAATTTCATAATCCGCCCGATTGATTTTTTTATTCACCTGCAAATAAGGCTCTTCGATCTCCGCGATTGTTCCCGATCGGAAATTAAAACTGAGGTTCTTTGTCAAATTCCATAAAATGGAAAAATCGCGATTCCAGAAAAAATTTTGACTGAACGACAAATATTCCTTTTGCGTTTGAGTATTGCCTGCCAGATAGGCATTCAAGTCGCGTAATTGCGTTTCTTGATAGTTCCTTGAAATGGTGGAACCTGCCTGTATGCTATTGGGAATATAATTGAGATTTAGATATTTGACAAGCTTAAGCCATCCCGAATTACTTTTTATACCCTCAAAAGGTTCCCATGATTTTACAACCGAGTTATAAGAATAGTTAGCTTGTAGTTTTGTGTCTTGAACCGACGAATATTCCGTTTCCGGATTTTGCAGCGTGCTTATGTTTTGCGAATATCCGAAGCTGAAGTTTGCCGGATCATAGGGCATTGGCGTTTTGCTTTTGATATCGATTCTCACGTTGGTGAGACTGATACTTTTATTGGTTGTTTTGTCGATGGAAATGTTTTTTAATGAATCTTTTTGTTGATTCGTATGCAAATTATTGAGCGATTTTTCCATCGTAATATCCCGATTGAGCGGATCGTATTGTGGAGTGGTAGTTTGATTGCTATAGCTGTAATAGAAAGGAGCAATCAATTTCGCTTCCTTGGGTAAAAAACGTCCCAAATCGAGATTCAAGGCAATGTTCCATTCCGAATAATCGTCATTGCGACGTTCGAGCAAACTTTGGTCGAGTGCCCCAAACCCGGCCGTTTCCTTTCTCCCTGAAACATTTACCGTTCCGATATCCGAAAGAGCTATATTCAGATTACCCTGTGCTGCCCAACCTCCTTTTTCGTCAAATTCACTCAATCGAAGTTCGTCAATCCATACCTCACCCGACTTAGTCGAATTCGATTTGTTTCGAATGCCAATCATCATCACTTTCACTTCCGCCAATGATGGATTTCCCATGATGGTTATCGTATTGTCCGTTTTGTCGGGATCGCTTTCCGAATAGGGTGTCAAATAAGTTACATTGCTATTCTCACCTTTTTCGAAGTTTCGTTTCAATTTAAGATTTGTCAGGACTTCCAAAGGAAAATCGAACATGTTTTCGGGTATCCATACTGCTTTTTGGTCGGAGAGTTTGTTCGAACTGTATTTCCCGGGAGAAGTAATATGCAGCGGAATTTCGTATTCGTAGTAATTTTGACGATAATCGGATCCGATGCGCAGAAAAACAGTGAAATCGCCATCGAACAAATCATTAGAAGCATCGGCCAATTTTTCGCCATGAACAAACATTTGCAGTCGCTTGTATCGACGCAGATCGAGAATTGTATTTTTGTAAATAGACCGGCTATCGTCCTGTTCGAGATTTTTTATTTTGAGCGAAACAGATTGTTCGTTTTCCTGTCGCAGTTGCGGTTGGCTCGGATCGAGAATGCGGGTTACTCCCGGGGGTAACACATAGTTTACCGGTGTACGATCGCCATTTTCTTCGATATTCACGGTTGATATTTCTATTTGCCCCGTTCCTGTTTCCGATCCTCCAGTAATAAGATTTTGCGTGTAGTTTCGCCATTCGCTGCGAACCAGATCGAGCGTTGCAAAACGAAGGAAAGTCGGTTCATCGAATCCCGTGAGAAACATACGCATAAACCGGATTGTTTTGAATCCCTGAATGCTTCCAACCTTGGTTTGATAATCGGAGATGGGAATTTTGAATTGATACCATGTTACCGTTCCATCTTGTCCGTTGCGCAGACGCACAGTTGTCTCGCGTTTATCGACGATATAGTTGCTGCCGACCTGCATATCCTGGGGGCGAAGTCGAACTTTATACTGATAATAGGATTCGTTTTCGTTCATCGTATTGTCTCCGTCGATATCTTCAACATCAGGAGTTGTGCGCGATGCGGTGGCATAATTCTGATCTCCTTCGGGAGCAAGCGAATTCCCTTCGGTTCCATTGTAATATTTGTACCGATTCAGAATGCTCAATTTTTTTTCGTCCTGTTCCGTTCCGCGATAGGGCATGAATTTATCGCCAGAAGGCGTATTCAATGGCGACATGGGATCGGTTTTCATTGCTTCGAGTGTAGCAGTCGAAACTTTCGATTGGATTTGCTGCAGATAATCCGAATAAGTCGGAAACAATTTTTCTTCTTCGCTGCTCAAGCCATTGAGTCCCACATCCTGAATTTTTCGCGAATCCGTTCCCTGAGAGTTATCGAATGCATAAACGGTCGATTGTTTTTTGGGAACTTTGCCCCAAACTGTTTCATCAACGGCAGTCTCGTCGTCTGTCAGTGGCAGACCATTTTCGTAGAATTTCTTACCGTCTTTCAATACATCTTCCGAAATTTCGCCCAAATTAAAATACAAATCGCCTCCTTTTGACGTTTTCAGCGTGTCGTTGATGAAGGGATCCATCAGCCAAAACTGAATATATCCGATATTTGCCGATTCGAAATCGCGCACATCCAATTTCCGCATGATTCCGCCCCATCGTTTTTGCGGATTGAGCAGATATCCGTTTGCATCGATGTGAGTGTCCAAATTGTAGGGTCCGCGTTCATTCGGATAGAAAGATATATTGAGAACCGGAATAGTTGGCGGATCGCCATAGGCAGTTTCCCGGTTCGGGTAAATTTCACGCTCATACACTTCACGCACCAAATGGTTCGAAAGTTGGTCCAAGTCATTTTTCAGATAAGCCGGAGTCAACGATGAATTTTTTCGGGTGAAAATGCCGTCGATATAAAACCATGCCAATTGAGCTCTGTTTTTGCCATAATCGATATTGTTGGATAAACCCGCTTCGGAGAACAATCCGCTTGATGTGTTGTTGAAGGGTGTGGAAGCGAGTGTCCATGCATAGGGTGAATGCAAATCGATATTGGAAGTCGAAGTTTCGAAATCATCCAAATAGGAATAACTTCCCGTATAGGGATTGGCGTAATGACCGGGAAGGATTTGGGCGAATTCGGCATTGGCCGTTATTTGCGACGGTGCTACAGCTTCCACGAAAGGCAGTTTGTCGAGTAAATTGGTAATGGCATACGATTCTTTTCGCAAAGAAGCATTTAGTCCCCACAGTGTATTGTTTACCGCTTCCTCTCCGAAGTTGGTTTTCATGGTGAGCGGCTTTTCGGACAGATGCATAATGGTGGCTCCCAAAGCGAAATTTTTGGAAAAATCGTAAAGCAGATTTGCGCCTATTAAGGTTTTGCGCTGCATCGAAAACATCGACTGATTTTCTACCGAAACACTCACCGGCGTTCCGGCATCCACAATCGACTGATTGAGAATGTTGACAGTCCCTGAGACGTAATCCACCGTATAATCTACACCTTCGGTGAGCGTATTTCCGGCAGCGATTACCTTCACTGTGCCCGGCTGAACGTTCATTGCATTGAGGCTGATACCGGTGCCCGATGTGCCTCGATATTCGCCACTCATGCGGAATTTATTTTTTTCGGCTATCTGTCGTGCCACCGTGAGGGTCGAATCGTAAAGTTCCTGATATACGTATTTTTTGGCGATAGCATCATCTCCTATCGTTTGGCGAAGATGAGAGCCGAATGGCTCGACAACGGGAAAAATAATTTGCCCGTTTTCGGACGAAACCGTATAATCTTCCAGATAATCGAACTGTCCGTCAGGATAAGGATCGCTTTTCGAATTAAGTCGATCGAGATTCATTACCTGAAGCAGCAATTTGTTGTTGATATTGCCATCCGGAATATAACTCAGATAAACACCGGTTGTATCGCTCTGATAGAGGATATTCAGACGAAATCTGTCTGCCTGTATGTTTTTGGCGCCATCGTCGATGCTGTAAATATTTTTCATCATCAACGGCCAAGTATAGGATTGAGGCGAAAACGAAGTCGGTTTCAACAATTTCAGAAAGAGGGCGCCGTTTGTTGCGGAAGTTCCTGCGCTTGTTTCGCGACCTATATCGTTCGAGAATTCGCCGACCTGATATACTTTTCCGTTGTAGGTATATTCGTAAGCCACGGCCAGCACCTCATCCGATTGGAGTGTCGTTCGGAGCGAGATATAGCCGAGTTGTGGCTGCAAAGTGTATTCCGATTCGGAAAGCAAACGGGCATTTTCGATCTTTTCGTAGTCTCTCCCGATCATCATTTGCCCGGGCAGAACGTTGGCTGCCATACTGATGTCGCGTGCTCCCACATACGACGAAGTCATTTGGCCGTAAAGCGTATTTGCATCATTCGAAGGAATATCGAGCGAACCTTGTGTCGTCCACAAAGGGTTATGGATGGTATTTTGTTCGGCCATATCGGCAAAGGCAACGATATTTCGTGCCTGATCGTAATTGCCCCGTTTGTTGGTGATCCAAACTTCGATGCGTGTAATCGATACGGCCGATTGAATATAAGGCGCTTTGCTCATTGCTTTGTCAAATTGATCGCGAAAAAAATGACCGAGAAAAAAATGTTTGTTTTCGTCGTACCGATCGGCCCCAAATTCAAAGGGAATAGTTTGTACACCACGTTGTGAATTGATGGTTTGTGCTTCTGAATTTTGTTGGGAAAACACCGTATTCACATGCAATTTTCCAAACTGCAAATCGGCTTTGATCCCAAAAAGTGCCGCACCGCCATTGATCAGCGAGTTTGAGGTGGTCATGCTCACATTTCCGGCTTCGATGTGCTTGATGATTTCGTCCTCCTTGCCGTCGTAGGCCAGTTTGATGCGTTTGGCATCGAAGTCGAACATGGCCTCTGTATCGTAATTGACGCCGAATTTGATTTTGTCGCCCACTTTCACGTCGGCATTCAATTGAATGTTTTGGTCGAAATCGAGCATCGTTCGTTTACGCGAATGTTCCGGCAACACCGGGTTGTCTGTTACCGTTCGTTTGATGCCGGTTGTCAGGTCAATCGATCCGTGAGCGTTGAATTGCACTCCACCCGGGCCGAAAATCTCGCCAAGGATATTATTCGATTTTCTCAGAGATGAAAACGAGAGCGGTTCGTTTTCCTTTTGTTTTGTTTGGTGATTGAAGGCATTTTTTTCTTTGAAATAATTTTGGGTAGCCATTCGAACTCTGTAACGCGTATATTCGTCCGGAGTCATGCTGAAAGGCTCGTCGATGATCGCATTGCCGATGATATTGCGAAAAACGTAGCGATTTGTTTTCGGGTCGAATTCAACTTTGGTTTGAATATTGGAAGGCGTTTGCAAATCAACTGGCGTAGATGTGGTAAGGTCTTCCGGTTTTTCGACGATGGTTTTCCTCACGGGAAACCGTGTGTCGGTACTGTCTTTTGAGGTATTTTCCTGACAAAAAAGATTACTGTTTCCGTTGAATATCAATAGAAACAGAAAAAATATACCTATGTGCTCAAATCTTTTCAGAGAAACCGTTTTATCGATTGACAAAAGGCGCCTGCGATAAGAGGGCGCATTTCTCTGAAATTACGCAGTTACAACCTTTTGAGAGCCTCCTTAATGATTGCTTCCACCGGAAGAGACGATGATTCTTTGAGAATTGCCGAAACCACTTTTTGTGAAGCGACTTGTGGAAATCCGAGCATCACGAGCGCAGCTATTGCTTCGTGACCTGTGCCTGAAATATCGGCTTTCGTGGGTAGTTGCATGCTGCCTTGCGAATCGGTCATTTTTATCTTGTCCTTGAGATCGACAATGATGCGTTGTGCCGTTTTAGCTCCGATTCCTTTCACGGATTGCAATACCGCAACGTTTTCGGTGGCAATCACCGATTCCAGTTCTTTTGCACTCAGCGACGACAATATGACTCTCGCGGTACTTGGCCCGACGCCCGAAACGCTTATCAACAAAAGAAAAATATCGCGTTCGTGTTTGTCGGCAAAGCCGAAAAGAACATGTGCATCTTCGCGAATGACTTCGTGGATGAAGATTTTTGCCGATTTTTCGCCGTTCAAAATGCTGTACGTATTCAGCGAAATATTCGCGGAAAATCCAATCCCGTTGCAGTCAATCGTAATGGAAGCAGGTGTCAGCTCGGCTATTTCGCCTTTCAAGTAATCTATCATCGTTTCTTTCAAAAAAAAGGTGGAATATTGCGTAATTCCGTACTAATAACGGAAAAAACGGCAATAACGTATATTTTCTGTCATCTTTCTTTATCCTGTTTTATCTTTAAATCCGGTCAACAAAACCGTGGACTTCTTATTTCCGTTTAAAAAGCATTATGATCGAACTCGTGTGTTTTCGCCAGTCCGCCTTTGCCGGTAGCTGCAAGGCTGCCGTAAAGCGTTACCACGAACCGCGAAGCATGAGGATTGCGTTCGATGAAAAGTTGAGCCGCTTTTTTCGGCCCCATCGTGTGGCTGCTCGATGGCCCGTTTCCGATGCGATAGAGTTGTTTGAGCGATTTCATTCGGCTATCTCATAATTCTTTTGTCAATAAGTTTCTCTGATGTGGCGGATGGTTATCGGAGTTTTTTCGGAAGCTTTGAGTTGGGGTGAAGTGATTTCGATAACACGTTTTTCGCCGGGCATCAAATCGATGAAATTATCCGAGAATCGGGCACCGAGAACAGGAATTTCGATAAACACATCCTTAGCCAGCTTCGGACTTGTGAGCGTAACCGTGTATTTGCCGTCGGCATAGGCTATTTTGGTATTTACTTTCGTTTCGGGCAAATTGAGTTTATTCGGCCAATAAAAGAAATAATCTTTAGTTGAGATGGTTTTACCTTTATCGTCGCTCAGTCTGGCGCGAATGACGGTATTGGCTTTGTCGGATTCCGAAATCAGCGACAAAACGTCGATGCTTTTGACGATTTGACTCGAATTGGCTTTTGCATTCACTTTTTCTTTCAATTCCTTTACCACGCCTTTCGAAAAATCGATTACCTGAATGGTCAGTTTCAAATTGTCGATATCGTTCAAATAGTCCGACATCGTATAATAATTCAGTTTGTTATCAGCGAATTTTACGCCGAGTGCGAGCGGAGCAAATACATCTCGCATCCGATAATGCTGTGCTTTCCAGTTGTTGTAGTAATCGATGCTCGACCACGAAACCACAGGCCAGTCGTCGTTGATTTGCCAATACAAGGCTCCCATGCAGTAAGGTCTGCCGCGACGATTGGCTTCCACGGCTTCTTCCATGCCGTTGCCCTGCATCACCAAGCCGAGGTAAACGAAATCTTCGAAGTTTTTTGGTTCATGGAAATACATATCCATATATTGCTTGATAATGACGTTGCCGACGCCGCTTTTCTGATGAATTTTCATCACATCCGAATTGATATCGAAATCCTTTTCGTTGGCAAACGTGCGAATGGTTTTCATTTCGGGAAACGATTGAAATCCGAATTCGCTTGCAAATCGTGGAAGTCGGTCGGCCATTGCTTCGAAAGGCATACGGCCGTGCCACAATCCCCAGTCGTGTACATCGCTCGATTTGAACGATTCTATTTTCCCCCAACTCGAATTGTAAGGCGAACCGTGTATGTAGCTGCGTGTGCCGTCGTATTGCGACAAAAGATCGGGTATCAAGGTTCTGAAGGTTTTATCGTAGCCTTTTTTCCACAACTCCATTGTTTCCGGCGTATTTCTTTTGTCCCAGCCCCAATAACGCAATCCTTCTTCTATTTCGTTGTTGCCGCACCAAAAGGCGAGGGAGGCATGATTGCGCAATCGTTTCACGTTGTAAATCACTTCTTCGCGCACATTTTGCAGAAAGACATCGTCGGACGGGTAGGGCGTACATCCGAAAATGAAGTCCTGCCAAACGAGAATGCCTTTTTCGTCGGCCAGCCGATAAAAATAATCGTCTTCGTAAGTTCCGCCTCCCCACACGCGGACGAAATTCATGTTGGCTGAGGTGATATTATCGAACAATCGCTGATAGTAGGCCGTATCCTGTTGCGTGCGAAGAATTTCGCCGGGAATATAATTGGCGCCCTTGGCAAACAACGGAATATCGTTTACTTCGAAATAAAACGATTTTCCTGTTTCGTCGTCTTTCTGAATCAGTTGCACTTTGCGAAGACCAACACTCCCTGTTTTTTCGGCAATTGTCTGATTGCCAAACGAAAGTTTTGCCTTAAAGTCATATAAATAGGGTTTGCCCCAATTAACGGGCATCCATCTTTTGGGATGATCGATTTGAAGCGGAATCGATGCCACATTTTTACCCGGATTGAGCACAATGTTTTTCGAAACGGTTTTTTGCGATTCACCTTTTAAACCATATTCAATGGTAATGCTTGCATCGACGGGTTGAGGCTCTACAGAATAAATTTCGATCTGATTATCGATGATCGCTTTCTCTTTTGTTACGGAAGTTTGCTTTACGAAAAAATCATCAATGCGTGCTTTATCGTAGAAGGTGAGTGTAATCGGTTTCCAAATTCCCATCTGCACCAATCGCATTCCCCAGTCCCAACCGAATTGGTAAGGCGCTTTCCGACTGTAAACGCTGAGTTTGGGCGTACCGTGATCGTTATCTGCAGGATAGTCGAATCCGGCTGTAGCTGCTGCCGGCAGCATGCGGGTGATGGGTGAAAAAAATCGGATGTAAAGGTTATTTTCCCCTTTGCGCAGAAGATTCTTTACGGAGATTTTATGGCCGACAAACATGTTTTGTGATTGGAGGATGCGCGATCCGTTGAGAAAAACATCGGCATGCGTGTCCAATCCTTCGAAAAACAAAAGGGCATCATCGTGATTGAGCTGCTCTTCGGAGAGGGTAAACGATTTTTTGAAATCCCAATCTTCTTTTTCGGGCCATTGAACCACATTTTCGTTTGTCCCGAAATAGGGGTCGGGAAGCACTCCGTGTCGGATCAGATCACGTTGCACAGAGCCGGGAACTTCGGCGTCGTACCATTGATTTTTACCGGTTTGCGAAAATTGCCAGCCGTCATCCAGCCTCAGTGTCTCAACTTTGTTTTGACTAAAAAGCAGAAAAGGCAAAAGGGCGATCCAAAGGAAAATAATCGATTTCTTCATGTTTACGAATGATATGTCGGTTTATGAATATTTTCGGAAAAAATTGGCGAAACTCCATAAAAAAGCGCAATCCGCATTTTATGAACTGCTCTTCCATAATTGTCTGCAAATATAGCCATAAGTTAAGAAATTGCAGCTCAAAAAAAGAATAAAATGAACGAACCTTGCGAACGGGATTTTAGGTTCATTTATTCTAATAATGCGGGAAAAATTCTTATTTTTGTTTCTCGATATCGCTTTTTTGCGACATAAATCAGCTAAATTACAGAAATGGCCGAAAAAGGTACACCAACATTCAAGCAATCTTACAGACAACTTTATTCGTTTCTTCGCAAGAAAATGAATAGAGAAGAGATGACGGAGCTTAAAAATATTGTCAAAAAATCGGTGCTCTCGGCCTTAGAAAAATCCGAAACCGATGCATTCGAAAAATTATGGGCTGAAATTCGCACGGCGGTTACGGCCGTTGAAGAGTTGAATGTGCGGCAACCCGAAGTTTGTGCTATTTTGCTTTACTATCCCATCTCGCGTGGCGATTACTCGATCGAAGAGGCTTCAAAATTGTTTGGCGAAGAGACTTCGATTATTTTGCGCGGGATTGAAAAAATCAACGAATTCGGCGATAAAAAAGCTGCGGTGGAATCGGAAAACTACATCAAGTTACTGCTTTCGATGGCAGAAGACATCCGAGTAGTTTTCATCATCATTGCACAACACTTGCGACAGATGCGCGAAGCCAAAAATTTGGATAATGCCGCGCGTTTGGCGCTTTCGGTAGAATCCACCTATCTGTATGCGCCACTGGCACATCGAATGGGTTTATATTCCATCAAATCGGAGCTCGAAGACCTTTCGTTGAAATACACCGATCGGAAGACTTACGACTTCATCGCACACAAACTCAATGAAACCAAGCGCTCGCGAGACCGGTATATTCAGGAATTTATCGAACCGTTGAAAGCCCGCCTCGATCAAACGGGACTGAAATACGAAATTAAGGGACGTACCAAATCGATACATTCCATCAACAACAAACTCAAGAAACAACAGGTGGAATTCGAAGGAATATACGACCTGTTTGCCATCCGCATCATCCTCGATGCCCCGCTTGAACAGGAAAAGGCACTATGCTGGCAGGTTTATTCCATCGTCACCGATATGTATCAACCCAATCCCAAGCGATTGAAGGATTGGCTTTCCATCCCCAAAAGCAATGGATACGAATCGCTGCACATTACGGTGCTGGGGCCCGAATCGAAATGGGTGGAAGTGCAAATTCGCACACGACGCATGGACGAGATAGCCGAGCACGGGTTGGCTGCGCACTGGAAATACAAGGGGGTGAAAGAAGAAACCGAATTTGACGGATGGCTCAATTCGCTGCGCGAGTCGCTCGAAGACAAGGACGTAGAACTCAAGGAAAAACTGGTGGATTTTCGTCTCGATCTTTACGACGAGGAAATTTTCGTTTTCACGCCCAAAGGCGATCTCATCCGTTTGCCCAAAGGAGCTACGGTACTCGATTTTGCGTTCGCCATCCACTCCAAACTGGGTGCAAGCTGCGTTTCGGGCAACGTCAACGGCAAGAATGTCCCCATCAAATATGTTCTCAAAAGCGGCGATCAAGTTTCCATCAACACGTCCTCGCATCAGTCGCCCAAGCAGGATTGGCTCAACATCGTGGTTACGTCGAAAGCCAAAAGCAAAATTCGACAACTACTCAAAGAGGAAGCCGCCAAGCAAGCCGATTTGGCCAAAGAAATGCTTGCACGCCGCATGAAAAACCGCAAAATAGAGATGGATGACGGCATTTTCATGCAGCTTATCAAAAAATTGAAATACAAAACCGCAACCGAATTTTATGCCGATATCGCTTCCGAAAAAATAGATGCCAATTGGGTGATCGATCGCTACGTGGAACTCGAAAACCGGGATACGGCTTCTTATAGCGCTCCGAGCATAGCAAGTGCCGAAAATTTTGTTCTCAATCCCGATCGAATTTCGGATGAACAGGATGAACTCATCATCGATCAGAATCTTACGGGAATCGAATATAAACTGGCCAAATGTTGCAATCCGATTTTCGGGGACGAGATTTTTGGGTTCGTTTCTTCCAACGGCATTAAAATACATCGCGTCAACTGTCCGAATGCCGAAAATATGTTTTCGCGGTTTGGTTATCGCATCGTTAAAGCCCGCTGGTCGGGAAAATCGAGCGGTACTTCCAATTACACCACCATTCTGAGGGTAATCGGAAACGATCAGATCAACATCGTGTCCAACCTCATGTCCATTATTTCGAAAGAGGAAGGCGTGAAAATGCGGTCTATCAGCATCGATTCCAACGATGGACTGTTTCAGGGGAATATCTCTGTTTCGTTGGCAAACACTGTTATCCTCGAACAGCTTATCCGCAAACTGAGTGCCGTGAAAGGCGTAAAATCGGTTAGCCGCATCAGCTGAACAGTTTCAATGCTTTTTTCGAAAACATGGCCATGCTATCGATTTGTGGAAGCAAATCCTGCACATAACTCCGTTCGAAGTCTTTGGGACGAAGAATCTTGCCGTCGGCAGCTATCAAATCAAGATCGATCACCACTTTACCTTTCTGCTTATCTGTCGGTGCCCTACCCAAACGTTTCTCTATCTCTTTCAATTGTGCATTAATTTCGTCGGCACTGGCCGAATGATTAGCGATGGCAAGAACATTCACAAATGGGCGTTTGTAATGGTCGCCATACGGTTTTGTCGGCAAAGCTTCCGTAAAAACAATTTCTGAGAACAGGTTCTTGAGCATTTTTTGAGCTTTGGACAAGTTCGACCGAGCTTGAAAATTTGAACTGATGCTGAGCAAATAGGAATGCATATCAATGATTGAAACAACAAAGATACTTCAGATTTTTCATGAAATCGACCTTCGTTTTGGAAAAATAGGCTGTCAGTTTCGATGCCAAAGTTATTCGCGAAAAAGATTTCACTTATGCTATGGATTGAAATATCATTCAACGAAAAAATAGTATATCAGCAGGGGTTGAGATGTTATGAAAAAATGTGATGCCGATCGAAAAATTAAAGGGCAAAAAATGATCAAAATCTATTCGAACCATGTATGAAGCAAGTACGGCGCAAATACGACGGAAACATGGAACGAAGCAGGCATGATTTTGGGGTTCGAAAATTATCGATTTACCGATGAATTTTCGGAGCTTGTTACCACACGATTCAATCGCTTAATCAAACAAGTTTTCAAAACCCGTTATATTTTAGTTAATGACTTAAAACAACTACTAATATTTACCTAATATCACATTCTTTTCAATTTGCAAATATATTTACGTTCATTCACATTTAGATATAGTCGTTAAGTTGAAACGGCTGTTTTATATCACTTTTTACACTTTCTAACGCGACGAGTAGGTTTTGTGTCATAACATTGGTCACTTTCCATTTTGACGAGTGACCTTTGTGTTCACACAAAACGTACTTTCCAAAATGCGGAATGGCATTTGTGAACCCAAAATGGTCGCTT
>Ga0208825_1001636_pt1 | contig 16404 bp, 17 predicted proteins | sample AD_UKC113_MetaG_FD_184450 | JGI IMG/M metagenome (GOLD analysis project Ga0208825, IMG submission 184450) | Active sludge microbial communities of municipal wastewater-treating anaerobic digesters from Hong Kong - AD_UKC113_MetaG (SPAdes)... | ecosystem: Engineered > Bioreactor > Anaerobic >...
TTCCCTGATAACGCTCCCTGCTGGTTAATATATATATTAGCCCAATGTTAAATGTCAAGTTTATTTGTGGATTTTTGTGAATATTTTTGCGCTTGCCAATTTTCGTCGTTATAACGACAAAAAATATTAATAAAAGTTAGAAGAAAATCTTGGCACTATTAGAGAATTATTCTTCGAGTTTATCAAAAATATGCTCTTCACTATTTTCTATTTTATCAACTTTTGATATCTCTTCATTAACAAGGAAAGAAATAAAGGCAACAAGAACGCCTGGAATGCTAATAAAGTTACCTAATGATATTTCTGCTATATTACGAATTGAATATAAAAAAATCATAGAAACAAACAAAATAAAAATACTTGATTCATTTTTGATTAATTTGCAGCATTTCCAGGTAGTTACCGCTAAAAACACTATAAACAATATTAAACCTATAATTCCAAGATCCAGGACGGTATTCAGGCTTCCATTATGGGCATGGCTTGCAATTTGCTCTCTTAGGCGTGTTGTCCAAAAACCACCGTAACCATAGCCGAGAAGAAACCGGCTTTTGGCATACGGAAGCAGCGAATTCCAGATATCTGTCCTTCCTGTTAGGTTTTCTGTTCGGCCCAGTAGTTGAGGTAGATTCTTAATTGGAATTTCCCCAGAAAATGGCATAAGCACACTAATGAATATGATAATCAAGAGAAGTACGGTCATTCTTTGCTCTAATTTTATTCCCTTAATTACCGATAGCCTGATGATTATCATTATAGTTAGGCCCACCAATAATGAAATTAAAGATGTTGCCGAATAATTAAGTGCCTTCTTAGGTCCCATCATTATGTAAATTGACAGTATTAACATAAAAATATCGATTAATATTGACCATGTAGATTCCCCCTTTTCCCAATTTAGCAGTTTCTGCCATATTAGCCATATAAGAAATAAACATGAAAATGCACAGAATATGCATAAACCATTTTTCTGACTTGCCAGTCCGACCCATTGAACCTCTCCAGTCCATCTGTTATACAAACGCCCATAAATTGAAAAATATTTAATTAGCAATATAGAAAATGGTAGGTAGATATAAATAGCCCTCTTGAAGGCGCTAGAAAATGATTTAATAGGAGATTCCTCTGATACAAGAAGGCAGAGCATAATCATACTTATAGCTTCTCTGCCCCATCTTCTGAAAGAAATTGCTGGGACCCTTGCCCACATGACACTTAAAAGCATATAGGCAATAATTAAAACGAATAGCCAGTTCCTTTTTAAGGTCAGGCGCCATTGAAATTGCCTTTTTAACAATATAAAAATCCCAACCAGCCCAATGGATAGAAGAAAATATCTATCAGGTGTGCTTCCCGCTTCAATAGTGGTTTTAATGTTCAGAAAGGCTCCGATCCCTTTGCTTGCTGAATATACGAGCCATATAGATAAAACCCAACAGGCAACACTCGATATGCCGGATTTTTTGTATTCAATTCTCAGGATTATTAGGACACATACAGTAACTAAGAAAAGGGCTAACTGAGGAGACAAATTCTCTCCCTTATTTGCAAAAACCTTATGATTTTAATCAATAATATTGATAAATTATTATTATGTCAAATACGGAGAGGGCTGGTGTATAAGGAAGTTTTCAAATTGCGTTAAAGGGGTGAGCCATCGTAGAATCTCCTTTTAAAGAAGCTAATCTATAGAAAATAGAAGCTAACTAAGTAACTTAAGTAAGAGAACTGGAAATGATTTCAATCTGCAGTTTTCTCGGCCTAAAAGGCATTAAGATACTTCCTCTATTTTTTAAATCTATTAATTGCTCTGGACACCCAAACTTTCATGTTAAGTTTCTTGTAGGCAAAAAAGGAAGAAAGGACGATAAGAGGTATGTTTATGATGAGGTAATAGCGGGGAACAAGCCAATTTATTGCTAAAGCTGCTATTGAAATGAATAAGATCACGGCTAAGAGAATTACATTGGGCTTAGTAAGCCTAAAATGAAATAATCTGTGAACTATTGGATAAACTAGCGCCAAATATAATAGATTTGACAGAAAGAAAGAGATTCCTGTTCCAGACAGCCCGAAGAGTTTTATTCCTGCATAGGCGAATATCAAGTAGCTGGTATTGAATAAAAACTCAGTTAAAACAAATAGCTTCCCAGCTGCCTTAGCCCTCAGAATATATCCCATTGGCCACGTTATTACTTGAAGCATTACACCTAATATCTGCCATCTGAGAACATCAACACCGGGCAAAAAATCTTTAGAATATAAAGCTACCATTAATATTGGTGAAAAGGTTAATGTAAATAAGACGCCTGGCACAGCAAGCAACGATCCTACCGCTGTTTGCTCATTTACGAGGTTCGTGCATTGAATGTCGTCGTCTGAAATCGCGGATAAGCGAGGATAAAAATCCGTTGCCATGGCTTTTAATAGTATTCCGACGTATACTGAAGAAAAAATTGTTGAGGCTTGAAAGATACCAGCTGCTTCCAAGCCGAGGATTCTGACGATCATTATTCTTAGGATAAAGGAAGCTGCTACTCCAATTATTGTTCCTATCATGAAGGCAGATCCTAATCCTATTAATGGCGCCGATTGTTTAATTGATTCTTGCCAATTGGATTTGATTGCTGGGATTTGTATCTTTTTGCTGTACCACCAGGAGGATAAGACGTTAGTCAGAGACATAATTATAAGATAAGAAACCACAGCTCGCATTTTAAAATAATAAATTAGCGGCAAACTCAGTATGGTTCCCCATAGAGGTCCCAAAACATTTATTTTAGCTAGGTAATTTATTTTTCTCGCCCCTTGGATGAGAGCTGTTTGCGCCCCAAATATATTTCCAAATAAGATGGTGAGAGATAGAAATATTATCTCCAGAGAATGACTCGCATTATTAAAACTCAAGATGCTTAGCTTCTGAGAAAATACTGAAACAATGGCTAAACCGGCGATGCCTGTTATTAAGGCTATGCGTTTGATTGCCACATAGATCTTGGAAAGAGAGTCCCTATCTTTTTCAAATAAGATCGCTATTTTCCGTGCACCACTTTCATTGATGCCCATTCCAAAAATGGTGATAAAAAGATTAGAAAGGGACTGATATACGCCTAGAAGACCTATTCCAACCGAGCTTATCAATATAGCAATAATTTTGTTCCTTATTATCCCCAGGACTATATTAACTACCGAGGAGCTACCCATTATAAAGGTAGATTTGACGATCCGATCGCTTCCAGTTTCTTCAACGCCATTAATGTCACTCATTCTGATATTTTAGGTTAAAACGTACTTCTCTCTTATCAAGTCTATATCTAAAAAAGCTAATAATTTCCCAATATGGTCAAATAAGGATATTAAATATCTGATGAAAGTCTCATAACCGATGAATGGGGATATTAATAGTAAATATGGTAGAGAAAATCCATAGCACATGATGGCTGCCTGCGACTTTAAGATAGATCTAAACTTATTAGAGCTATAGCCCATAGAAGCCTTGCCTCTGATCATGGCCCTTTTCAGTTGATTATTAAGACTCCATCTCTTAGCCGGAATACATTCATAAACTATAGCTTCATTGCACCAGATGAAATTAAAGCCTCCTGCTATTTTCCTTTTGAAAAAATCTCTATCTTCACCGCCACTGCCAAACACTTCTCTAAACCAATCAGAGCTCTTTTCAAATACACTCTTTTTTATTAAAGCATTTCCTGTTCTTGTTTCCTTCCAGCTAAGAATGTGTCCGGTGCGATGTCTAGGACGATCGAAGAACTTTCCTTTTGTTACCCATCTTGGCGGTTGAACTTCAAATAGGGGACAAACCGGACCGAGGATCCCATCAGCGTTATACTTCTTTATGGCTAGATAAAGCTTGTACAGCCATTCAGCCGGGGGTATTTCATCATCGTCAATAAAGGCAATTAAGTCACCACTTGAATTCAGGATTGATTTGTTTCTTGCCAGTGCAATATTTTGCCTTTCTTCTACATCATAATTGATATCAATATCATAATGATTTATAAATTCTTCAACTATTTTTTGAGCTGATCGATATCTATCATTATCTATAACAACAATGTCATAGCCGAAAAGGTCATTAGTAGTCTGTTTTGCAAGTGCTGAAAGAAGAGCTGCAAGCCTTTGGGGCCTTTTATACGTGCATATGCAAACTGTTATCTTGTTTTTTAAATTTTTCGAGGCGGAGCTTTGCGTCATATGGTTTTTTGCTTTCAAATAAAGTCCTTAGTTATGATTGTCATCAACACAATTATTTATTATAACAAAATATCAAATTCATAAAGCTTTTTCAGATATTTTAAAAGTCCTTAAAATTTACAAGCTGATATAGAGACAAAAATGTTTTTATTTATCCAAATATATTCATATCAGTTAAAGATACACATAGGTACCCTCTTGCCCGAGACCTTTGGTTTTTAACTTCGACAAATATCGTCACATTTGTAACAAAAAACGCCCCTAAAATCACCCCTGGGGGTGAGGCTTGAGTTTTTCTTCAGCCGACAAAAACTTATGGAAAAAGATAGATAACTTATGAGGTGTGTTTATGAAGAAAGCCAGGACATATGGGTTAACCTTTAACTTATTGGTATTCATAACTTTTTGCCTTTTTTCCTCTCATCTTTCCAGCCTTTATGGCCAGGAAATTAGGCAAAACCTTCAAAAGGTGTCACCTAGCTCTAAAAGTGCGGCCTCAAAAGCTTTTATAACTGCCAGGTTTAGCCATACTCCTCTGATTATTGTGACTGGCCTGCCGGTTAAATTCCTGGATAAATCAACAGTTAATAACTCAATAGGGGTCCCGGATGTCCGGGTATGGGATTTTGGGGACGGCAACACCAGTTATGAACAAAATCCGTCACATACATATCAGAATCCGGGAACTTACACTATATCTCTTACCGTCACGGCAGGAAGTGCATCAAGCAAGGCCACCAAGAAAGTCAAAGTTTATGGTTCAAAAGCAAGCTCTTCTTTGAAAAGTGCCGAGGTTTTACCTGATTTTACTTTTTCTCCCGTAAATCCTGAAGTCGGGATGTCTGTCCAGTTTAAGGATGGATCAACAGGCAATCCGACTTCCTGGTCATGGGATTTTGGAGATAAGGGGAAGAGTACCAGTCAGAATCCGCAACATCAATATCAGAATTCTGGAACATTTAATGTCACGCTTACCGTCTCAAATGGGACTTCAAGTAAGAGCCTTACAAAAACTATTACCGTGATTCCTGTGTTAACTCCAGGCTTCAGCTATTCTCCTGCCAATCCAGAAGCAGGGGAGCTTATTCAGTTTCAGGACTCCAGTTCTGGCAATCCATCTGCCTGGAACTGGAATTTTGGCGATGGTTCAACGAGTAACCTACAAAACCCCACCCATACATACAATAATGCTGGCACATACACGGTGACTTTGCAGGTCTCCAACGGAGATTACACAAGAACTGTTTCAAAAACAATAACTGTATTAACGCCTATTACGGTTGGTTTCAGTTATTCGCCTGCCAATCCTGTGGTAGGTCAGGATGTCCAATTTTCTAATGCTTCCACCGGATCTATTACCAGCTATTCATGGAATTTTGGTGACGGCTCATCCAGCACGTTAAAAGATCCGGTTCATAAATATGGTTCGGCCGGCAATTTCAGTGTTACTCTTACTGCGACCAATGCAAAAGGCTCTAAGAGTAAAAGTCAGACAATCACAATAAATCAATTATTGAGCCCTTCATTCTCTTATAGCCCTGTATCACCTTATGCCGGTCAGACGGTTCAATTCACAGATAGCTCATCAGGTAACCCGACTTCCTGGTCGTGGGATTTTGGAGATGGAAGTACATCAAGTCTTCAGAATCCAACTCATGCCTACTCCAGTGCGGGAACTTATACGGTGACCCTGACAGCTTCTAATAATTTAGAAACTAAAACAGCCAGTAAAACAATAAATGTAAAAGCGGTAATCCAGGCAGATTTCACCTACAGTCCCGCTAATCCGACAGCAGGAACACAGATTCAATTTACAGATAAGTCCACAGGAAATATAACTTCCTGGTCCTGGCAATTTGGTGATGGGGGGACAAGTAGTCAGAAAAACCCAACTAAGACTTATTCGACTGCCGGTTCCTATAACGTTAAATTGACAGTCTCCGACGGAACAACCTCTAATTCAATGACCCAGACAGTTACTGTCGTAGAAAGCTTGGCAGCTGATTTTACTTTCAGTCCGAGTTCACCTGCAGCAGGTCAGGAAGTTCAATTTATGGATAATTCCAAGGGCTCCACGACCAGCTGGTCCTGGGACTTTGGAGACGGAGGGAAGAGCACAGCTAAGAATCCAGCGCATACTTATTCTCAAGCCGGAGCTTATACTGTCAAATTGGCTATAAGCGATGGTACAAATTCTTCTACCAAAAATAAGTCTTTAACAGTTGCAAGTTCATCAAGTAGTAAGGTAATAACGGCGTCCAGTTGTGCTTTAGCAGACGTACAGGCGGCGATAGCTATGGCGAAGGCAGGGGATACGGTGGTGGTGCCGAATGGGACGGCGGTATGGAATAGTCAGTTGATAATAAATAAGGGAATAATATTGAAGGCTCAGAGTAAAGGAGGGGTTAGGATTACGAGTGGTTATAGTTATTCCAGCAACAATATTTTGGATACGCCACTTTACTTGATAGTATATAATCCAACATTACCAAGCAACAATGAGCCTTTTAGGATTACAGGGTTTGTGTTTGATCTTGCCGATAAGATTGCTTGGTTGATGATAAAGAATCCGAGTGTGATTCCAATTAATAAGATTCGTTTAGACAATAATAATATATATAATTATCGGTCGCTATTAATGCATCTGTGGGGTACTGTTTATGGGGTGATGGACAATAATGTAGTAGAGGGTGGTGTCAGTTGGGGACTTATTCGTATTGATGGAGATGATATTAATACTTGGAATAATTTGACATTCGAATATGGCACTGCGGATAATTTTTATTTTGAAGATAACAACTTTACAGCGACAGACGACACGATGTTTTTCTATGGTGATATGGGTGGCAGATACTGTGCCAGATATAATCAAATAAGATTGAGTAAACCATATTATGGGATGTATCCTTTTGCTGATATGCATGGGAATATACCCAGTGCATGGTCAGGGACGATGGGAGCTGAAGTTTACGAGAACACGATAGGTGTTGGTTCTAAAGGATGTGATTTGATGGATATAAGAGGGGGGAAAGCACTAGTATACAATAACAGAGTAACGACAAGCTCTTCTGACTTTTTTGTTCAAATAAGGGAGGAGTATTCTGACTCTTCAGGTCCGGGGCCGGCACGTTCCCCGATCAGTGGGCAGCCCCAGCATGTCTCTGATTCATACTTCTGGGGTAATAGGAGAAATAATAGTTATTCTCCAGGTGTAAATATTCAGACTTTGGACTATAGTGGAACTGAAGGTGTTGTTCCTCGGGAAGATATTCATTATTGGCTTGAAAAAAGCAATTTTACTGGTTCGTCTGGGATAGGGGTGGGGCTACTGTCCATGCGACCAGCAGTGTGTACAAAGGAGGGAGTCGGCTGGTGGGCGACAGATGAGAATAAGCTTTATCGCTGGCACAATGGGCAATGGGAACTATACTATACCCCTTATCCATACCCCCATCCGTTGAGAATTACCCTCGGCGATTAGCAGAATTTATGGTTATTAAGCTCTTTATATCACAGTTTGAGAAGGTTTTCTGTTGTAATGTACTAATGAACTGTGTTAGGTCGGATACATTGGTGACGGTTGAAGTAAGATAGGTATTCCCGTGTATATACGACTACTTATAGTTCACTCGCCTTTTTTCTGAGTACATCCTCCGGCAGAGTACGATCTCTAAGGTTGCAAGTAGGAGGCTGATTTGGATGGATCGTAATTACGGGCCTAAGGATGCCCGGCTGATCTGTCGGTACCTTGGCATCTCACCTCAGACGTTTTATCGTTAGAAGAGGCGTTTTTAATTCTTATGATCTGAGGACTCTGGAGAAAACATTGCGTCGTTCACTTCATGCCCGTCAGGCACAGAGACCTGGAGCAATAAGGGACTGGGCCCTGGAACCCAAAACTACTTTTGAGTATTATCCCTAGTGGAAAAAGATTCATAACCCTGGGTGTCACCAATGTCGTGACCTGTTATATGAACTTGACATGTTATCTTGTCTTTGATATGAGTTGAAAGGAAACAGATAGGGAAGTTGAGATTAATAACTAAGGAGTTTTTATTTGAGTATGAAGGGTGAGTCCTTTAGAGTCGGACTCAGGTTTGATAATTTCAAAAAAGCAGCTTTATATTAACCTCCTGATGAGGTGGACACCTCTGAGAGATAGAGTTTATACTAAACAAGGAGGTGTCAGGATGAAGCTAATGTAATGGAGTTAAGAGGAGAAGATGGCCATAGTGCTGGAGGGGTTAAGGGGGAAAAATTGATAGCTGAGATTTGCCGGAAGCACCAGATAAGCCAGGCATTGTATTATCGGTGGCGGGATAGGTTTTTGGAGGCAGGTCAGAAGGGATTAAGTAATTGGGGGCAGTGAGGACGAGGCGAAGGTCTTGCGGGCTCAGGTGGATAAGCTGGAGAAGATCATAGGGCGGCAGACGATAGCCATTGAGGTGTTTAAAAAAACTCAGGAGTTAATCTCTGGGGAGTAGTCGAGCTGATGTGGGAGAAAAGGATGAGCTTGAAATCGGCCTGTGAGACTCTCGGGATAAGCCGGAGCGGGCAGTATCGGAAGGGGAGCCATAGGCAAAACTCAAATAGGGATGAGGTTCTAGTGGGGAGGCTCAAAGAGATTCGGATATTACATCCCTTCTCGGGATACAGGCAGATGACAGCCTGGCCGAATCATCGGGAAGGTCTTGAGGTTAATAGGAAGCGGGTCTACGGGTTGATGAGGGAGAATAGCTTGGTGATAGAACAGGCAAGGCACAGGGCACTGCGTAGTTCCCAGAGGAGGGAAACCGAAGGCAATTCGCCCTAGCGAGTACTGAGGAATCGATATGACGAAGTTTATTTTAGGTTCTTCAGACTGGTGTTATCTGGTTGAGGTACTGGCCTGGTATACCAAAGAGACAGTTGGCTGGAAGGTATTGCTAAGGGCTAAGACCTCTGAGTGGAAAGAAGCACTGGACGGAGCACTGTGTCGGAAGTTTCCCTTAGGAGTAAGAGGTCAGGGACTAAGTCTTATCTCAGATAATGGTTCACAGCCAACCTCTGTAGCCTTTATGACAGAGACAGCCGGATTGGATATTAATCAGATTTTCTGTTCATATGACAATCCACGGGGCAATGCTGAAACTGAACGGGTTATTCGGACCATCAAAGAAGAGCTACTGTGGTTAAACGAGTTTGGCTCCTTTGAGGAAGCTGAGGCCAGAATCGGTGCCTGGATAGAGGAAGACTATAATCGGCTCTATGTCCACTCAGCCCTGCGGTATCTAAGCCCGGAAGAGTTTGCTCAGGAATGGGTTCAATCGCAGGAAGCTTCATCGGCAGGAGCTCAAATATGAACAGGGTTAAAGCCACAGCCTGTAATCCAAACGATATGGATTATTTGTGTGAAAAGAACTCTATCTCTCAGTGCGAGAAAAAGTGTCTTGCTCTTCGGGGTTCACTACGGTTACCTATTACCTAATTTAATACCCGGCGTACTGAGCTAATGTATATGTCCATATAAAGGTGATAAGCCGGTCGCAGTATTAGAAGGAAGGGAGGTCTTGGTAAATAATTGGGCGAAAAACGTAAAAAAGTGGAGAGGTTACAATGGCTAAATCGCGAATAAGACTTGACCCAGCCGTTAAATCAGAAATGAAAAACCTAAGAACAATGTCGAATAAAATTTGGAAGCGCGTTTTTTTGCATAACTTACCCTTCATTGGAAGATATAGAAAGTTCGATATATTGTACATTTTAAAAAATCCATGGCAAATGGATTCGTTAGGAGAGGAATATCGCTTTAAAGAAACAAACAGACTCATATTAGAAAATTTTGGGCGCCCAGAGACTATCCTTGAGGTGGGTTGTGGAGAAGGGCACCAATCGCTTTATCTACAGCAAGTATGTAATCATCTTGTTGGAATAGACGTAAGTGCTAGAGCGATAAGAAGAGCTCAAAAAAGATGTTCTGGAAGTGATTTCTTGATAGGGGATATTTTCTCTCCCAAAATATGGACGAGAGCTCCCTTTGATTTAGTAGTTGCATGCGAGGTTTTATATTATATGAATAATGTGCCAATCATCTTGCAACAGCTCAGCAACATTGGTCACTATAATCTTGTGAGTTATCACAAGGGGCAAATGGAAGCACTAGATCCGCTAATCTTATGCATTCCTGGTATTGCTTCAAAGATTATAGAGTATGAAGGTTATAGTTGGCGTGTCGCATGGTGGCGAGGTAAATAAATCTGGACTATCTCCGGAAACCAGCTTACTGGTTGCTTCATGAGAGAATCTATATGAAATCATATTGCCTCACGTAAGAATCTATACAAAAATTGGTGCGGTTTTCCTTAGGACTTTGAAGCCAGGAGAGTTTATCTTAAGCCTTTCGATCTTTTTTTAAGCTTAACCACATTAACTTCTTTATATATTGCCTGGAGTTTTTCTTTTTGTTCTTCCTCAATGGAGTGAGATGCTCGCCAAGAACTGGACAGGGTAATAAGGTGGAAAGAGGCCTGCCATAACTCACGAGGATGTATAGTAGACCAGTATGAAAAGGAAACAGTATGAAGCGGCCTTTAAGGCCAGGGTGGCCCTGAAGGTGGTCAAAGGGGAAAAGACTATTGCCCAGGTAGCCAATGAGTATGAGGTTCATCCTAACCAGGTTCGCCAGTGGAAAGAACATTTGCTGAGTGTATTGCCTGAGTTGTTTTCGGATCGGAGGAAGAGGACAGATGAGGAGCGGGACGACGTAGAAGTGGAGTTGTATCGGCAGAAAGGGCAGCTCAAGGTGGAGAACGAGTGGCTTAAAAAAATTTCAGCAGCTTCAGTAGAAGAGGCAACTGGTGGAGAGGGATAATAGGCAGGTGTCGATATCCGGGCAGTGTGAACTACTGGATCTTACGAAGTCTTCATATTATTACCGTTCAACAGCCGAGGATGGCTATAACTTTAAGCTGATAGGGCTAATAGACGAGCAATGTACTAAGGCACCGTTTTATGGGGTAGGGAGTATGACGGCCTGGTTGAGACTGCGGTAAATGTGAAGCGGATCAGGAAGCTTTTCAGACGTCTGGGTCTTCAGGCCATCTATCCTCGTCAGAGGAGAAGTTTTATTCTCTTGGTCATAAGCTTTATCCCTATCTATATCAATCTCATACGGTCAGTGAAGCCAGACGGAGTCTGAGTATTTACTTTGACTTCTATAACACCGAGCGCTTGCATCAGAGCTTGGACGATCTGACACCATCCGAGGTCTATTTTGGAGCTTGCACTCGGGTTGAAGCGAGTGTCTGAAATGTATACTGACGCCCTGAGGAGGTAGACACCTCTGAGAGATAGAGTTTATACTGAGTAAGGAGGTGTCAGGAGGAAGCTGGGGAAATGGAGTTCAGAAGAGAAGATGGCGATTGTGCTGGAGGGGTTGAGGGGGAAAAAATCGGTAGCTCAGATCTGTCGGGAGCATCAGATAAGCCAGGCATTGTATTATGGGTGGCGGGACAGGTTTTTGGAAGCAGGTCAGAAGGGGTTAAGCAATGGGGGCAGTGAGGACGAGACGAAGGTACTTCAAGCTCAGATAGAAAAACTGGAGAAGATCATAGGGCGGCAGACGATTGCGATTGAGGCTCTAAAAAAACTCAGGAGTTAATCTCGGGGAAGTAGTCGAGCTGATGAGGGAGAGAGGGATGAGCTTGAAATCGGCTCGTGAGACTCTCGGGATAAGCCGGAGTGGGCAGTATCGGAAGGAGAGCCAAAGACAGGACTCGGATAGAGATGGTGGAGAAGCTAAAAGAGCTTCGGCTATTGCATCCCTTCTGGGGATACAGGCGGATGACGGCCTGGTTGAATCATCGGGAGGGTCTTGTAGTTAATCGGAAGCGTGTTTACATGTTGATGAGGGAAAATGGCCTTCTGGTAGAACAAGTGAGGCATAAAGCAGTGCGTAGTTTCCAGAGAGGGAAACCGAAGGCAACCAAGCCTAACCAGAACTGGGGAATAGACATGACGAAGTTTATCTTAGGAGTAAGAGGCCAGGGGCTAAGTCTTATCTCAGACAATGGGTCACAGCCAACCTCGGTAGCCTTTATGACAGAGACAGCCGGGCTGGATATTAATCAGATTTTCTGTTCATATGACAATCCACGGGGTAATGCTGAGCCGAAAGGGTTATACGGACCATCAAAGAAGAGTTGCTGTGGTTAAACGAGTTTAGCTCCTTTGAGGAAGGTGAGGCCAGAATCGGTGCCTGGATAGAGGAAGACTATAATCGGCTTTATGTTCATTCAGCTCTGGCCTATCTAAGCCTCGAAGAGTTTGCTCAGGGGTGGGCTCAAATACAAGAAGCTACATCGGAGGGAGCTCAAGCATGAACCAACTGAGGAGCGCAGCTTGTAAGTCAAATAAGATGTATTATCCTTTTGAAAAGAACTCTATCTCTCGTTGCGAGAAAAAGTGTCTTGCCTTTCGGGGTTCACTACAAATGGTTAATATAAGTCAAGAAAGGGCAGGTCAAAAGTGCGCCTTATATAAGCCATTTTTCTGTCCAGACTATGGAGAGCACCTCAATCCATAAACATAAGATGTCACCAATGTCCTGAGAACTGATACAAATGATTGACAAGTATAATTCTTTAGCATAAATTTATGGGGGCCAGCACCTTTTAAAGAAGGTAGGCTTACTTACTTGATCCGGAGGACTTGAGGAAGAACCTATTGTTTATTTGTGTAGGGGGTCATGCGAAAAAATAGATCTTTAGTGGTTTTGCTTTTGGGTTTTTCTTTAACATTGTGTCAGGTTGGCTACCCAGCCGGTCAAAACAATGTTAAGCTTAGTAAGAAATTTAGTGCAATTGAAAGGCCAGCGAGGCAGAACGAATTAAAAGCTTCTTTTTATTACAGTCCAAATATCGCCATAAAAGGAAAGGGAATAAGATTTTATGATGTTTCATCCGGTGAACCAGACAGCTGGTGCTGGAGTTTTGGAGATGGGGACTTTAGTTATGAAAGAAATCCGCGGCACAAGTATTTAAACGCGACAGTATATTTTGTAACTTTGCAAGTTAGACGAAACGATAAAATAAGCCAGGCTCATTCGGCTATACTGGTCAAATCCACAGCTAATAGTATATCGGATGAATTAAAAGCGAATTTCGTATTTGAACCTGAAAACCCACAGGCAGGCATGCCAGTGAGATTTTATGATGTTTCAACAGGAAATCCCAATAAATGGACATGGCAATTTGGATATTTTGATTACAGTTTTTTAAAACAACCGGTAAAAACTTTTTTGTATGAAGGTAATTATAAAGTAACTTTGACTGTAGCCAATGAATCGGGGTCTGATAGAGTGTCTAAATATATTGAGATAGGCGCTTCACCTGCCAATATAATAACGGCGTCCAGTTGTGCTTTAGCAGACGTACAGGCGGCGATAGCTATGGCGAAGGCAGGGGATACGGTGGTGGTGCCGAATGGGACGGCGGTATGGAATAGTCAGTTGATAATAAATAAGGGAATAATATTGAAGGCTCAGAGTAAAGGAGGGGTTAGGATTACGAGTGGTTATAGTTATTCCAGCAACAATATTTTGGATACGCCACTTTACTTGATAGTATATAATCCAACATTACCAAGCAACAATGAGCCTTTTAGGATTACAGGGTTTGTGTTTGATCTTGCCGATAAGATTGCTTGGTTGATGATAAAGAATCCGAGTGTGATTCCAATTAATAAGATTCGTTTAGACAATAATAATATATATAATTATCGGTCGCTATTAATGCATCTGTGGGGTACTGTTTATGGGGTGATGGACAATAATGTAGTAGAGGGTGGTGTCAGTTGGGGACTTATTCGTATTGATGGAGATGATATTAATACTTGGAATAATTTGACATTCGAATATGGCACTGCGGATAATTTTTATTTTGAAGATAACAACTTTACAGCGACAGACGACACGATGTTTTTCTATGGTGATATGGGTGGCAGATACTGTGCCAGATATAATCAAATAAGATTGAGTAAACCATATTATGGGATGTATCCTTTTGCTGATATGCATGGGAATATACCCAGTGCATGGTCAGGGACGATGGGAGCTGAAGTTTACGAGAACACGATAGGTGTTGGTTCTAAAGGATGTGATTTGATGGATATAAGAGGGGGGAAAGCACTAGTATACAATAACAGAGTAACGACAAGCTCTTCTGACTTTTTTGTTCAAATAAGGGAGGAGTATTCTGACTCTTCAGGTCCGGGGCCGGCACGTTCCCCGATCAGTGGGCAGCCCCAGCATGTCTCTGATTCATACTTCTGGGGTAATAGGAGAAATAATAGTTATTCTCCAGGTGTAAATATTCAGACTTTGGACTATAGTGGAACTGAAGGTGTTGTTCCTCGGGAAGATATTCATTATTGGCTTGAAAAAAGCAATTTTACTGGTTCGTCTGGGATAGGGGTGGGGCTACTGTCCATGCGACCAGCAGTGTGTACAAAGGAGGGAGTCGGCTGGTGGGCGACAGATGAGAATAAGCTTTATCGCTGGCACAATGGGCAATGGGAACTATACTATGTCCCATACACCTACCCGCACCCCCTTAGGAAGTTATTATCAGAATAGTCCTATATATGTTTATTTGAGAAAAACAATAAATTAAAATTAAAAGCAGCCAAGACGCTAGTGGAAATATTAATAGCAGCCGCCGAGGCCATATCTGAAATTAATCCTCTTATTCCATATTATCATGTGGTGAGTAACGAAGAATTGCCACATATCCGGCACTTACATCCTTATAAGAACGCGAGTCAATTCTTAAAAGATATAGACTATTTGGGAAAGAACTTCGGTCCCATTGAACTGTCTGATTTGCTTGATTTTATAAAAAAGGGGAAAAAGCTAAAGAAGAGAAGTCTTTTTATTACATTTGATGATGGATATTCAGAATGTTATTCAATCGTAGCACCTATATTATATAAAAAAGGTATTCCTGCGGCTTTTTTTGTCTGCTCTGACTTAATTGATAATAAATCAATGAGTTATAAGAACAAGGCCAGTTTAATAGTCGAAAGATTACTTAAGAAGAATGAAAAAAATCTTATAACATTATCATACTTACGAGATTGCTCATCAAATGACTATATAAAAATGATTCTAAATGTTGGGTATAAAGAGAGAAATGTCTTGGACGAAATTGCAGAGCACCTCGGAATAAACTGGGAATACTATTTAAAAGCGAAACAGCCATATTTGACGTCGCTACAGATTAATGAAATGGAAAATATGGGGTTTTATTTCGGTGCACATAGCTTGGATCATGCGAATTTCAGTGAGCTAAATATTGAAGAACAAATTTATCAAGCAAAAAGCAGTATCGATCTTATAAAGCAAAGGTTTAATATTGACTACTCTCTGTTTGCCTTTCCTTTTTCTGACAAAAATATTCCCCTTGAGTTTTTTAGAAGGATGAGAAATTATATCGATATATCCTTTGGAACGGCTGGAACACAACTCGACAAAATAAATTGGAATTTGGAGAGAATAAATTTTGAAAGAAGTCTGAGACCGGCAGACGAGATATATCTTAAGAAACTTTTAAAGAAAAAGGCAAATCTTATTCAGGGCAAAGGAAACATTCAGAGACCACGATGATTAATATAATGATAACTTGAATGTTACAGCTTCCATGAGATTGGAAGCTATCTTTTATAATCATCGAGAGGCGTGTATTGAACAGATCAATTAGATCTATAAAAGTAGCCATCGTTGGATGTGGGAAGATTGCCGAGGCTCACGCTGAAGCGATTAAAAGTTACCCCTCACTTGCTACGCTGGTTGCTACCTGCGATAAAGAATTGCTTATGGCTAAGCAATTGGCTGAGAGATTTGGCGCAAAGTGTTTTTATGATGATTTGCCAAAAATGCTCAGGGAAGAGCATCCCGATGTTGTCCATATAACTACTCCGCCTCAAAGCCATTATGAACTGGCTAAAACCTGTCTCGAAGCCGGCTGTCATGTATTTGTAGAGAAGCCTTTCACTATCAATGCTACTGAGGCCAGGGAGCTCATCAGTTTAGCCATCTCTAAAAATCTCAAACTGACTATCGGCACCGACGAACAGTTTTCTCCGGTTGCCCTGGAAATGAGGCAACTGATAAAAAGTGGCTGGCTGGGCGGACTTCCTACCCATATGGATGTA
>Ga0208825_1001641_pt1 | contig 16378 bp, 30 predicted proteins | sample AD_UKC113_MetaG_FD_184450 | JGI IMG/M metagenome (GOLD analysis project Ga0208825, IMG submission 184450) | Active sludge microbial communities of municipal wastewater-treating anaerobic digesters from Hong Kong - AD_UKC113_MetaG (SPAdes)... | ecosystem: Engineered > Bioreactor > Anaerobic >...
ACCAATTGACGCTTTTTGATAAAGAGGTAAAATTGGAGGTAGCCTACGAAGATATAAGACCGTTTACGAGCAGGTTTAATATGAACACAATAAACACTATCAAAATGATTGGTAGGCTCGAATACATCCTGGGTCAAAGGATGGTATCATATAAATCAATCACCAGAAACGAAGTTAAAAACTGGATATATAACAGATACTACGGAATATCATTGCCTCTTGTTATGCAGAAAATTCAGAAGTCGAATAAAAAAAGAAAAGACGGCTCCGATAGGAGGCCGTCCTTTGTATATGTGGATGATAGGATAGTTATTTTAGCTATGAAATCACATTGGGCGATTGATGTCAGGAAGGGAGGGAAAACGCCGCTTGGTATAAAAAAACATGCATGGCAAGCATTAGCAGCAGCTACCTTTTACTTAGAAAGCGTCTGAATGAGGCTATATCCTTTTTGGGTATCCATCCGTACATTCCTGTTTTCTCTCTGAATTTAGGAATATAGCTTGTCACATTGTTGTTTAAGCAATTCTTGTCTTTTATGGACATATTTAGAGCTACCTGTTCTGCTTTTAATAATTGGTATGGATTATTAGTTTCAAGAAGGATCTCTATCTTAAATGAGAGATTATTGCGCTTTATCCATGTATAAAATTTTTTATAAAAATTATTATTATCTTCCCATTCTTTCTGTCCGGTTCCTCCATTTTTATTACCTCGGCCACCACCTGCTGCAAGAAATTTAGAATACCCGTTAGTTAATATAAAATATATTGATCCAGAGAGCGTCTTTCCCTTCACTATTATGTATTTCTCTCCGTAAAACAGCTTATATACACATGATTCAACTTCTTGGTCTACTGTTGGTAAAATCATTTTTAAAATGACATTAAAGTAAGGTGGTTTGATATACCTCATGTTTTCTTTCCACTACACAGATGGTGTCGTTATGAGATCCTCCGTGGGCGACCAGTAGTATCTCAATCATTTGGAAGCCACGATTTATGCCGGCGCCATTACTATTCCATCCAAAACTCATAAGTATACCCCCCGGCTTTATTATGGAAGATATTTTATCAAGATGAGAAGAGCGCCACGTTGATTGCGTATCCTTCATGGTTACTGAGCGCCCTACTTGGTTATAGCATTCAGATACTTGGCGGGGCGAATACGGTGGGTCATAAAAAACGAAATCAACCTCTCTATCCTTAAATAAGTTCAAGAAATCCATTGCATCTAAATGATATTCTGTATTAAATTCATCAGATAAATCATTAGTGAAGGAGGCTATTTGGCTCTTATTTGCGAAAGGATCTATGCTTAGCATTTTGGTGTCATGGTATTTATATATAAGTTGCCGAATACTTCTTATATCAAATGTGTTCTTATTGGGCATCTCCCAAACTCGTGTTATGATCGTCATCTTACAAACTATAAGTTTTAATATGTATCTCAATTATTTCGTTGGTGCTGGAATGCAGAAAATACTCTAAATTAACAACAGAATAATCACTACCGGTATAATGAATAATATCTCCCTTTACTGGAAGAAATCTTGTGCTTTCCCACGGATATTTAACGCCTCCATACAAAATATATACTTTCATTTTACTTGAATTAAAACATAATAAGGGTTCATATTCATCCACCTTGCGTGCCGGTGCGATTCGCACTTAAAATATAGTTTGGAAAGAAGGTGAAATACGATATCTCCTTTATTTATTAACATAAGAAATTATTTTGTAAGAATCTATACAGTCCAATCAAAGCCCCCTCTATGATATTCCGAAAATGGTTTAGTGCTTAAATAAAAGGAATTTGGAATAAAAGAATAAAGAATCTCCCCATAATCACCATGCTGCGGTTCCGCTTTTGATTTCACCCCAATAGGACATACATAAAGCATATCATCAATGTTGCAAGACCTTTTAACCTTGTAGGTAACACCGTTAGGCTTTTGAAGATATATTGGCATTTACATGATTTTTTAAAATCAACTCTTTATCCAATGCTGCTACAAGAGCATCAGAGCCACTTTCCCATAGCATTCTTTCTTTTCTTTTCCACTCGAGTCTAAAAATAATTTCAGCCTTCTCTACCCACGATAATATATGCCCATTAGGGTATTGCACATGAATTGCCATACTTAGATAAAATATGCCCAGCGCCCTCACATAACGCTGGGCGACTGATTGGTCTGGTAACTAATCAGGAGTGACAAAATATTTATGCAGAATGCAATCCTTCAACCTTTCTGTTTTCCCTGTCTCTCGTCCGCTGAAAAAGAAAATTACGGGCGATTTCAATGTGGGTGATAGCAAGTGCGTTTTCTCTACATGGAAACTTTTTGTTTAAAAAATTTAGGCGATCAAGAAGAACCTCTAATACTTCCTCATTTGTAGTTCCATCACTAACGGTGGTCATTTCTGTAGATGCTTCCGAAATAGGTTCCTTTTGAATAAATTGAATGGTTTGTCCATTTTCTTTTGCCTCAAAATTATCGGCTACATAACGGTGCCCCGGAACAAGAATTTTCATTGATGTTATTTTTTTATTATTAAATTGAAATGACGAATAGTTGCACGTTTTGCATTCCTTACTGATGCTTTTGGATTTAATTTTCGATATTTATCGTACCACCGGCGAATAGTTTCCATAGTTTCTGCGGACGGAGATTGTATTCCTTCTTTTTTAAGAGAGTCCACCCATTCTTTATTCACCTCTTCCATACCTACAAAAAATGGATGGGATACATTATTTTCTGTTAAAAGTTTATCTAAATTACTTTCCTGCATGTGGGCGATTTTGTTGTGTTGCAAAATTTTTAATTTCTTCCGAAGAAGAAAAGGTGCTATCGCCACCAAGATATATGCAAGAGAAATTGTTTTTCTCAGCCTGCCGAAGCCCATTGTATTCGGATATCGAAATCTCCTGGTTCATGTTGTATTTCTTATTGGTGAAATAAGAAGTGAAGCTGCGGATGCAAATGTATGTCATGGCTAAAGTTTTAAAGATTAAAATAAGGGTGCATAGAAATGCACCCCGTAACCAAAACTAATACTGCTATATGAGACTGGAGTATAACACATGATTGAAAACGTTACGAATATACAAAATTTACACTAAAGAATACAGATCCTTTACTTGCATTCCCTCCTGAATCGTCATTGGATGCAAAAACGTATTGAATGTTTTATTTATTCTCTGTATGAGAGATACTTCATCTGTAGAATACAGATCCAAATCTTCCAACAATCTATGTTCATCAAGAATATCGTCCGGAGAAATTTTTACTACGTCTGAAATTAGCTGCTTAATTTTTTGTTGCTTGGTCATATCGTTTGGTTTTAAAAATGGGCACGGATTAACATATACCCTTAATTGCCTGTGAGAGAAACGAAGATAATATTACCGACGGGCGATTTCAAAGTTTTATGTGTTAATATTTTTGTAAAGAAAAGGGCAAACCAAGAATAGTTCGCCCAAACGCTTACTGCTTGTATCCAATATCAATGCGAAAATACAAAAACCCGGTAAGAATACCGGGTCGCAAATACATATATCAATGAAAAAAATCAAGCAGGGCGAATTTAATCAATTATTGAATATCGCCCATAATAAAAAAGCTCCCCAAGAATGAGGAGCCGATACTGTTCTGTAATTAAAATATGAAAAACCAACGATAGCCAAAGATAATCATTTCTCATAAATCGCACACCACCCCATCGGGCATCCACTCAAAAAATATTTTTTATTTTTCTAACTCACGGGATTTTTGGCGGAAGATTTCTACCAGTGCACCAAAATCGCCCACACCAAACCACTACTCCACCACATTCCCTTCAATTTTTTTTGTTTTTTTCGGAAAATGTTTTTGCTGCGCGGGCGCGCCCGTGGGGCGAGCTATTTCGCCCCAAACACGCAGATCGCCCATCCTCGGTTACCGCCCCTAAACCCCCACCCTATTTTTTATTTTTTTTCTTTTCCCAAAAATTTTTTCGCGCGGGCGCGTATCTGAAGGGCGAGCCATTTCGCCAAAAACATGAAAATCGCCCGAGAGTAATCATCACCACTCCCACTTCCATCCACAAATTTTTATTTTTTTTGTTTTTTTTAAAACGATTGTGCCGCGAGGGCGCGCCCGGATGGCGACCCCATCGGTCAAAAGCGGGCCGCGGTCGGTCGCCGGGAAACGATATTTTGCCGGGCGCGTTCGTGGCTGGCTGAAAAAAGAATTACTAAAACTTTTCGCTACACATGCGGCCCGCGTGCCTGATACCTGTATGCCTGATGTGCTGCTATTAGGTGTGCGATATGTGGCTGCCAGTCGAACTACTGATGTTCGGCCCGGCCGCTACGTGGCGGGGAAATCCGGCAAAATGGCTAAGTGTATTATATGTACATGATAATATAGGCGTATGGCTGGCAGATTGTGCGCGAAATTGGCGGCTCGGGGAAATTGCGCCCCGTACACTACACTATATTTCGCCGCCCTAAATCGTCTGCAATTGCGCTACACGGCTATCCGGCTATTTTGCTATCAGCAAAAGCTAAAGAAATGTTAACAAATAAAAAAAGATTGAAAAGTATTTGGAAAATAAAAAATAGCGGTGTAGGTTTGTAGGGCATTTCGCAATTGATATCACTTACAACCCTTCGCTAAGTTTCCTTCTTAGCAAATTCCGATGAAGGGCGATATCGCTGGCGAATTATATACAATGCTGAATTGTAATAATTTAGACCGGCGATATTGCTATAATATCGGTCGGCCGCTGGTTAAGTCCTGCACATTCGATTGTAAGCGGCCGCTAAACGTTACCGGATAACGATACCGGCGAAATATGAAAGAAATAAACGAAACCACAGAAATGCCCACATGCTCTATATGTTCAGAGCGAATCAATGGTACTGAAATATCGCCAGGGTACGCACTATGCGATACTGGTGAAAAAATATGTTACAAATGTTGTGGCGTACAAGATGCAGTACGGCTATCGGCACTAAAAGGTAAAGAGAAAATGTATCTTTACCTCTCTTTTAATAAAGAGAAAAAAACCTACGAAATAACCAACTGGCCCGCTACACTCATCATCAACCCCACCCGCATACATTCAGGAAAACATAACATTGCAGGAACGCAAACACATGTATGGTTTAGATTCAACCACGAATATTTTCATGGCGTAAATTTCGGCAATACCTCACAAGTGCTTATTGTCAAAAAAATAAAGAAATAGTACTACACCCGATTGTAGTAACTTAAGAATACTACAGGTTTTAATTAACAACATACAAACGGCACCGGATAACGATACCGGCTATATTATGATACAGATAACAAAACACGGCCGTTTAAAAGACGGCTAAGTTAAGGTACGCTGGCATTATTAAATCAGAGGCAAATTTTGAAAACGAAATTTGATAAAAAAAACATTCAGGCATTTATATACTCACCAATTTTTTAACAAACAAAAACAAAAAGTATGAACACAGATTTTTCAAACGAGGTGCTAAACAGCGCATTTACCGGCTTAGATGTAAACGACAGCGAAAACATTGAAGCCGTAGCCGAAATGTTAGAGAAATTTAAACTACGATGGACTGTAAGCAAACAGAAACTTCTATTGCCGAACGGCACAGAAACGGGATTCTTTGGTATCGTCCGGGATGATAAACAAACAACATTTAGCACCTGTAAAGATTCTTACACGCCTTTTCAAAATTCCGAATTGGGTGAGCTGGTATTAAGGATAGCAGACAAAGAAGGCTATAAGCTGCACAGCGGGGGCGCTCTTAATGGGGGAGGCAAAGTCTTCATTCAGCTTAATACCCATAACGAAATTACCAATTTGGGCGAAAATAAAACAACCGTAAAAGGCTACGTAACTGGAATAAATAGCCATGACGGCACAACCTCTTTAAAATGGGGGGCGGCAAACATTACTATATGCTGCCGGAATACTTTTATGGCAGCCGCTAAAATGTTACAATATACCGCCCGGCACACTACCAGTATGCATGCTAAAATAGAAGATTCTTTAAGAGGCATACACGGCATACAGGCAGCGGAAAAGAGCCTTTTTGAGCAGTTTATAAAACTATCTGAAGTACCGGTAACTAAAGAAAATATTGCCCGGATCGTCAAAGATATTACCGCGGTAAATATCATGGAAACTGATGCAAAAGCAAAAGAGCAATATTCCACATACGCAATTAATCGTTCCGGCGAATTACTGCAAAGCATTTCTTCGGAAATGAAACAAAAAGGTCAAACCCTTTGGGGCCTTTTTAGCGGAGTTACTCATTATACCTCGCACAAAATGCCAGTTCCAAACCGCGAAAATGCCCGTATTGAAAGCCAATACACAGGCACGGCATTACAGTATAATAATGTAGCATTCAACTATCTGGCCGAAGCCATTAATTAACCTAAAAAAAAGGGGGGGGGGGGCTATTCCCTCCCTTATAAATTACACAACATTTTAATTATTTAAATTCAACATGAACAACTACGATCAACAGGCAGCCGACTTTTTAGAAAAAACCGGCACCACCTTTCATTGCGAATATTTAAAATATGACACACATTTTATTGGTGAAACTAAAGAAAGAGATATATATAAAATTTGTCTTAAAAAGGGCAGAAAAAGATATACTCTTCGTTTTGGAGCTTCTATAAGAGATAGCAGGAGCTACCCAAAAAATCCCCCTACCCCCTATCGCATTTTAGCAGCCCTCACTAAATACGATCCCGGCGAGTTTGAAGATTTCTGCACTGACTGTGGTTATAATGAGGATAGCCGAAATGCGGAAAAAATCTACAAAGCGGTTAAAAAAGAATGGCAAAATGTAAATCGTTTATTTTCAGAAAACGAAATAGAAATGCTAAGAGAGATACAGTAAATACCAATCAATTACATAAACACATGGCACATTAAAAAGGATCTCTTATGTCGGTAAATGTTTGCCGTGTAATTAATTCTTAACGATTAAAACTAAAGAAATGGAAGATTTAATTTACAGAAGCGAAATTGACATAAATTCTAAGTTAACATATCAGATTAATATGCTAAAAAAATTCACCGGGCAGAGGTTAACATCCTTTAAAGAAAAGAATAATTATAGCAAAACAATCGGAAGATTCGACCCCCTAAACATTATTATTACCCCCCTCCAAAAAAGAGTTTCTGAATTTGAAAATTCTCAAAAAAATAAATTTGAACAAATGGAAGTGCTTAAAAGAAAACTGATTGAATTAGAGAACGAAGTTGTAGAAAATTGCATGATATTGGAAAATCACAATGAAATTTTTTAATCGCACCAACGCCGGGAAACCGGAAATTTTCAATTTAGAAAAAACAATAAGGTTAAACAAATATATAGTTACCTTAACTTTTTATATAGTAAAAAAACCATATTTTCAATCTTTAAATTACATTACAATGACTATCGGTAAAATCTATTTTTCCGCAGAGCGCACCCCAATTACTACATACGCACCGGATGCGATATTCGCACCTTCATTAGTTTCAAGGGCTAATATAAATGTCTTCCAAAAATCTAAAGAGGAAAAAGCTATTTTAGAGGGCAAAAAGAAATCCCACAAAAAAGAGCTACAAAAGCATTACGGCGAGGGGTGGAAGAAACATTTAAATATCCCCTCAAAATCATTACCTCACTCATTACGTATTACAAAATGAAAAAGCTATCATTATTATTATTTTCCGCTTTCATAGTATTAACCGCGAATGCACAATATAATGCAGACAGGTATGCGGAAAAGCCGTTCTATGCTTTTAAGCAAGATTATAAGCCCCAAAAATGGAGCGGCTTTATCACCATGCAGGGAGGATTTTCGCCGACATTCCCGGATGTATTTTTAGGCGCATCATTAGGCTTAACACAGCGCTTTGGGCAGATTTCCATAAGCGCATTACCAGCCCTAAATTCACAAAGCCTTATTATCTACAATGCCATGTTGGGGTATCGTTTTCCTATCAATCAGAGATTTACCGTAGTCCCAAAAGCGGGTGGTTGGGTATACACCAGAGACGATACAAGAAATAAATTCTTTAGCCCCGGCAATCACTTATGCTATGGACTTGAATTTAATATGAGAGTGGAGGGACATTTGGAATTTACCATCGAAGGGGTAGATTATAGAGGTCAGGGCATTGGCTTTGACGGGCGAAAAATACTTACTACCGGCATTAGGTATATCCTGTAAATCTGTCCATTTAATCCAAAATTGCAGTAACCACGGCCACGTCTTATTTAATTACGAACGGGTGTATATAGGCTATAGAGGCAGCCTATAGCTGCAATTATCTTTTAATTTTCACAAATGTTAAAAAGAATTAAAAATGGCAACATTAGTTACTGCAACAGGGGCAAGGTTTGACACCAGTAAGCCCGCACGCTCAAATCTTGCAATGGTTCTTGACAACAAAGGACGGCAGGTAATGGACAACCTGAGAATTACAGGCAAGACAACAGAAGTAGTAGAGTTTATGGAAAAGAAAACAATGATCGAGGTTGAGGGAAGTCTTGGGTGTTTTGAAATCAACGAAGACTTTATCTGGCAATAACTAAACCACAGCCATGCAGTTAGCCATTGACTTCACAAACAAAACAGAAAATCATGAAAACTAAATTATCAGCACTCCTAATGGCTGCCTCCATCTTAAGTATGGATACCCAACAAACGCAAAAGGGAAGAAAGCCGCCACCCTTTAAACCTATGCAGCCCCCTAAAAGAGGGCATCTCTTCACCTACGATGACGGCTTTGAATGCTACGCACTCAACCAGAAAAACGCAGACAGAAAGCACTTGAATCATGTAAAAAAACACCGGTTATGATAACTATATTCTTCACTTATCCTATTTTTAAATCTCGTCTAAAATACAAATTCCTTGTTTGGATGCTATGTGTTGCGGGCGATTTTGCTATAGGATTAATACAATCTGTATGACAGCTACCGACTTGCATGAATTGCGTCTCTCATCTGAGGCTCCGTTCAATCACGACGAATATACCATTTGGCTATATAACAAAATAGTAATGGGCATAAGAGAAAATATTTATCAAAATATAGATTATCTTAAACAAAGAAATGCCACGTGTATTCGGCCATTAAAGGCCCTGCTTTATTCAGAATGCCTAAACATAATAGACGAATGAAAAAAGCAAAAGCAATTGCCTGTATTTTGGCAGCCCTAATAGTTCTATTCCTTGTAACCCTCTTATTATATTTATTGGGAGCCTTTGCGGAAATGGAACTGCATGTTAATAAATGGGGAGCACTTACAAGATTAATCATTGCCGTAGCCGATCTTTACTATTTAGTTAAGATTACAACTATAGCAATAGACAAATATCAAAACGATGATTAGAATTAAAAAATTGGAGAAAACAATCCTATACCGATTATTCGGTATTCCTCCCATCAAAAACAACTCACTTCGCCCACACCGAAAAGTACATACAACATTTATTAACAAACTCCCCTATAACGAATGGGTAGTTTATATAAAAAATCAATTATGACAAAGCAAGAAGCAACAACAAAAAAAGAATCTCTGCAAAAAGAGATGGCAGAATTGGAAGCTATTATTAACGCGCCGGATATTACGCCGAAAGAAAGATTTTGGCAGATAATGAACGGGTGCGAAATTTACACAGAAAAAGAAAATCCAAATTCGGTTTTTTTTATTAAAAACGGGAGTGTGTTTTTTGAATTACAAAATTCCACCCTGTGGTGCAGCTATCATAACGTTTGGAGGGTTTTCGAAAGTGAATTTTCGATGTTATATCAAGAAATCCAATCACTTATAAAAAACCAGATGGAAGAACGTTTCAAAATGAAGGGAATCACACCCAAAACGCTTTTATGGCAAATCTTCTGTACGATGGAAGAACGTTTCAAAATGAAGGGAATCACACCATTAACCCGGAAAGCAACGCAGCCACCACGATGGAAGAACGTTTCAAAATGAAGGGAATCACACCATTACGCCGAAAGAAAGATTTTGGCAGATAGATGGAAGAACGTTTCAAAATGAAGGGAGCACACTCATAAAACATACAAAACATGACAGAACAATTAATGAACGCACTCCAAGCCACGCCCCTTGTTATTAAAAATAACGGAGGAGATTATATCCCTATTGGAGAGCAAGAAAAAATGTTAGATGCCATTTTTGATGGCTGGGAAACTATAGAGTTTAAATTCACCGTCATTCAGGTAGAGGGGCGACTTTTGATAAGCGCACAGATATATTTAAGGGTATGGAGCGATTCTTTCAGCACGGGGAGAGTAGGCGCTATTTCTTTCTGGGTCACCGGAGCAGAAACCGGTATAGACGCCGACTATGCGGGTATAGCAAAATCTTATGCTCTCAATAATGCATGTAAATCTCTTGGAAAAGTGTTTGGCAGAGAACTTAACGACCGGGTAGAATACAGCCAATTTACAACTGAAAAAAACACCCATGCTGCACCTACGGAAATATCTACAGATCATTTTAAAAACAAAATAAAACTCTAAGAAATGTCAGAAATTAAAATCATTTCCCCCTACGATGAAAAGATATCTTCTGCTCTTGTAAAAGAAAATATTACAGATGCGGTAATCGAAAAAATGAAAGAAGAATTTCTTCCAATGAAATTAAAAGATCTTTCGGACAGAGAGGGATATTTAAATATTTCCGAAGCCAGAAAACAAGTCAAAAACTTTCGAGTTTCAGGAGTTAAAATATTTAAAAAGGGGAGAGAAGAAGCTAATGCCGAATCGAAAGCGTGGGTCGCTAAAGAAAAGGAATTTGTAGACAAAATAGATCCTATAGAAACTCATTTGGAAAATCAGGAAAAATCCTTCGAGGCCGAAGCAGAGCGAAAAAAAGCCGAGGAGAAGAGAAAAAAAGACGAACAGCTATTTACTCGCCAATTGCAATTAACAAAAATGGGGGCGCATTTAATTGATGGTTCCTTTGTGCTCGAAGACGTCAGTATAGAAGGAGGGCTAATCCGGGAAGCCAGCGTAGAAGTATATAATGAAAGTATACTTCCCCTTTTTGATGAAGTTTTTCAAAAAAACGAAAAGATAAGAATCGCCCAGGAAGAAGAGGATGCCCGGCGAAAAAAAGAAGAGGAAGAAGAACGTCAACGCCTCCTTTTAGCGCAGCAAGAATTAGAGAGAGAACGGGAAGCCATCCGCAAGCAACAGGAAGAATTGGAGGAAGCCAAAAGAATAGCCCAAAACCAAAGAACGGCAGCCAGGGTCAGTCAATTACAAAATATAGGATTAGTACCTAACATAATGGGTACCTATATCCTCAATATGGAAGAAGTGGATATAAACATATCCCCCCGCACAATTAAAGAAATTTCGGATGAAGAATGGAATCTACTAATTGCTACTGCTGCCCCTCTTATAGAATCGGCAAAAATAAAAGCAGCTCAGCAAAGAGCGATAGAATTGGAAAAAATAAAACAGAAAGCTATTGAGGACGCTAAAGAGGAAGAGAATGAACGCTTGAGATTGGAAGAAATAAAAAAACTGGAAGAGATAGCGGCCGCGACCGATAAAGAAAAATGGAAAATGTTCATAGAAAGCATTAAAGGAATTTCACTTCACGAAATGAAAAGCTCCGCCTATCGAAAAAAAATGGCTATGGCAAAAGAAAAGATAACAGAAATTTTATCACTTTAAAAAACAAATAATGAAAAAATTAATAACCCTCCTCTTAACAACAGGAGACCATGTCACTATAAACGTAGACCATCTTATATCTCTTTATACAAGAACATATCTCTTCGAGGGCGCGATTGTGGAAGAAACTGTTGTTAATATGACTGGCCCGATACAATATGTGGTGAGACAACCGCCCGAAGAAATAAAAAAACAATTAACATCATGAAACTATTATTCTTCATTATAATAATCGCAGGGCCGCTATTGAGCAAAAAAAGAAATTTCTATGAGCAAAGGCATCGTAACGATTAACACTGACGCAGGATTTTATGCGCAATATGGGAAAGGGGCTTATGCATATTACATACGTTACGAAAACGGAGGTAAACTCACGGGCAGCGGGCTATTTAAATCCAAATGCAGAAACATTCAAGAAGCCGAATTTGGAGCTATAATAAATGCCCTGTATATAGTATCTAAAGCCACGGATATAACGTGCGTAAAGCATATAGTTATCAATAGAGACAACATTCACACCGGAAGCAAAAAGAACGGCACTGATTTAGAAAAGCTATGTTATAAATTCCTAAAAAAACTATTCAATGAAAAATGTCCCCATGCTAAAGATCGCCCATATACATTTAAAGATTTCTATTCCTTTAGGCACGTAAAAGCTCATTCAAAAATAAATGATGCCAGAAGCTGGGTAAATAACTGGTGCGATTCTGAGTGTAAGAGACAATTACGAACATGGAAAAAAGAACAACAAAATGAACAACTACTTTGAAGAAAAAGAACAAGAATGGGGAAAACAAAAATGGGGAATGTTTTCTGCTTCCCGTATTTCGGAATTGTTAATATTGAATGCGGATGGTTCGTTTGGTAAGGGGGCAATGACCTACATTAACCAAGTAGCGTGTGAGTGCTACACCGAATATGAACATAATGAATTTAAGGGGACGTGGGAGATGCGACAAGGTAAAATAAACGAACCATTAGCTGCCCAATATTATACTTCTATAATGAAGTCAATAGAAATACCGGGACGCACCATTCGATGGGAATATTACGGAGGAGCTAACCCGTTATTTAAAAAATACAACGATTTTTCTGGGACATCTCCGGATCAGATTGGCTTTTTGGATGAGAAGCCATATATATTAGCAGAATTTAAATGTCCATCCAGAGATATGCATTGGCAACGATTACAACAAATATCTAAATATCGCCCAGAACAAGAATATTTATGGCTAAGAGAATACCATATTGACTACTACGCTCAAATGCAATTTAACATGCTTAACTTTGGGTGTAAGATAGGACATTGGATGAGCTATAATCAGTACTTTAAAGAGCCGGATACTGCCATTATTATTACTATTCCAGAAGACAAAACATTCCAAAATAAATTAAAAATATTATTGGGGATGGCAAACACAGAAAAAAATAAAATCATTAATTCTTTAAAAAATAGACATGGAAACAAATAGCCTCCTTGTAGGGTTTGCCGCTGGATTTATGATCGGCAGCACTATAGCTCTTTTGGTAAAAGCCAGAAATCGCCCTTCGTTCCATGAATTAAGAGAAGACTTTTTCTACGAAGAACTTTCAGATTTAAGGGGAAGCATCCGAAAATGCAAAACGAAAGATCGGCTTTTTTCATTAGAAAAATCAGTAGAAAGTTTTCTTGAATATCAAAGGCTAATGGTAGATGAAGTTATGTGTACGCAAGCCCAAGTAGACCTCGAAAACGAACTTTCAAAAAAATGGTATCTTAAAGAAGATTAATCATGGATGACAAAATTCAATGGGACTTCATGTTCCGTATATTTCACAATATCATTCTCATCACCTTATGCGCTACCATTATAGTAATGATATTCATAAGCTGGTGGGGTATTTTAAAATTTAAAAACACAAAAAATGACACAAGAAAAAAAAGAAAAACTGACAACTAATGTTATTACCGCTATCATCGCTGCGATAATAATTTTTTGCATGGCATCATGCGCTCCAAAATACGGCTGTCCTGCTACACGAGGTACAGTAGGTTATCATCCATTTCAAAAGTGAACTACCCACCCACGCCATAGGCGATGGGATGGGCTTCATGGGTAAACGCTCCAACTAACGTTGGCAACTGACCATGATTTTTAAGTCTGCGTTCCACAGACAAATGATTTTTAAGAGCAAATGATTTTATGTTAACAGCAGCATTCATATCACGCAAAACAACTTCACCGCACTTAGGACAAATCCATTCCCTATCTGATAGGGTTAAGTCTTTGTTTATATGCCCGCAAGTGTTGTGCAGCTTGCTTGAAGGTTCAAATCTGCCAATCTTTAGAATGTTCTTACCGTACCATTCTGCTTTGTACTCTAACATGGTTACGAACATTGACCAACCTGCATCTGAAACAGATTGTGCAAGTTTGTGGTTTCTTACCATGTTTGAAACTGCTAAGTCTTCTATTGCTAAACTATCGTGGTTCTTGATTAGTTCGCTTGAAGTTTTGTGTAGGAAGTCTTTACGTTGGTTGGCCACTTTTTCATGTAAAATTGCCAGCCTATGTTTAGTTCTTTTGCCCTTATGCTTTGAATATTTACGCTGCACAAACTTCAATCTGTTTTGTGCTTTACGAAGGAATTTTGGGTTATCATACTCTTTTCCATCAGATGAAACAAGATATGTTTTGATTCCTAAATCAATCCCTACGGTGGTACTTTCTTTAATTTTAGCTTTCGGTTTAATTGTTTCACCAGTATCGCAAAGTATTGATACAAAGTATTTTCCTGTTGGTGTTCTGCTTATTGTAGCTTGCCTTATTGTTCCCTTAGTTGGACGGTGTAAAACAATTTCAATTCCTTCTTTAAATTTAGGTATTACCAGCTTCCCATTTTTCAATAGAACATTTTGCGGCACATTGAAGCTCCCACCGTTTGACTTCTTTTTGAATTTTGGGAAACTACCTTGCCCTTTAAAGAAGCGTGTAAAAGCATTATCTAAATTCCTGATAGGCTGTTGTAAGGATTGGCTGTTAATTTCTTTAAGCCACGTACATTCTTCTTTTAAATCAGGAAGCTGTTTAATCAGGTCAAAGCAGTTAAGGCTTACACGATTACCAGCCCATGCAACAGACTTTGTTTCCAAAGCCAGATTGTACACAAATCTTGCACTACCGATATGTTTATTTATCAGTATTTCCTGTTCACTCGTTGGAGAAATTCTATATCGGAATGCCTTTAACACAATGCAAATATATAACTTTTTACAGAAAAAACAATTTATCTTTAAATTTGTAAGTGCAAAAGAGTGTCGCTTACATCACACCCTCGCAAGCGAAGGGTGTGTTTTACTCTCCTAATATAAAAAAAATACAATAATGAAAAAGGCAATTGCAATTATCGTAACCCTGTTGGTTATTGTTTCTTTTAATGATCCCCAAAAAGAGAGATACTTTTTTGTATCATGGTCAACCTCTAACGTAATCGCCTCACAAGGTGTGATAACACAGGGCGGCCGATTTATAAACTTTCAAGAAATCGTTAATCATATCGCAGAGGACGATAGCGAGAACTTTGATAAAAAAGATATTAATATTATTGGTATTTACGAATTTAAAAACCAGTCTGAGATGGAATATTTTTTTAAGGGAAGACCACAAGCGAGAGAACGCTAATTCCGAAGAATTAGGTATTTCTTTATTAATATAAAAGTGGTATATTAGACCTGAAAAACGAAAACTTTCATGTGGCGGGAAAACGGCTAACATGGGGGCAACCCCGGGGTTTTTGTTCGCACACGTACAACTTTCTGAAATTCTTTTTACAACTTTTTAGTAATTTTTTGCTCACGACAGCCATGTCATTGCCAAAATTCTTTCAGCGCAATAATCCCCGCACTCACCACTCCACCCACAATCGTCACCACCATATCCCGAACGCTGAACTCAGTCTTCCTGAGGTACTTATCCACCAGCTCTTTTCCTACAGCGAGTACTACTGCCGCTATTATCGCGTACAACCAGGTAGGCATTAACAGACATATCCAGGCAGATGCGAAGAAGTGTGTTGACTTGTCGTAGCCGCCGAGGCGGTTGATTATGGTGGTTTGGATGTCCATTATGCTGCGTATAATGATAAAATGTGACTGTATACCGCGTCTGCTATCTGGTTATATCCTGATGTGTTTGGGTGAAGTGCGTTGGAAAAAACGCTCACCTGATCTGCAGAATCCCTCGCACTTACATCAACAGTTTCCTTCGGATACCCGTAATCCCGGTCAACCCATAGCCCAGATTGGCACACGGTTACCGCTGCATTATATCTTGCTTCATCGAATTGCAATATAGCCTCGCTCCAGTATGCTTTCATCGCGTTTTCGTATGTCAGCAGATTAGTAGCGGCGCCGTAGTTTTTGCCGAATCCATCCTGTGTGCCGCAGGAAATAGGAGGTATGCCGAGAATGATTTTGCATGAAGGATAATCAGACCGCAATGCGGCTATTAGAATCTTTGCATTCGCAATTATGGTAGAGAGGGACGTATTGCCGTACACGTCGTTTATGCCAAGCTGAATGTAACAGATATCAATAGTATCTGTGCCACCGAAGTTGCTATTAACGGACATGTAGTTCTTAAAATTCACCTTTGTTCCATCCCAAAAGGGATTCTGACCACCGTTGCTG
>Ga0208825_1001643_pt1 | contig 16358 bp, 11 predicted proteins | sample AD_UKC113_MetaG_FD_184450 | JGI IMG/M metagenome (GOLD analysis project Ga0208825, IMG submission 184450) | Active sludge microbial communities of municipal wastewater-treating anaerobic digesters from Hong Kong - AD_UKC113_MetaG (SPAdes)... | ecosystem: Engineered > Bioreactor > Anaerobic >...
ATTTGAAGCACAGAAAGAAAGAATCTCATCACGTTTCATAAAGCCAAAAGGGAATCATTTTATATCCAATTTTTCCTCGGAACGAGGAAAAATTGCGTAGCCTTGTTAAGCCTACCTGAATAGTTACAATTTAGCAATTCCTTTAAAAACATTATAAATTTCTCTATTTTATCCCAAAACTATTTCGCTTTTTTAATTCTTTTAGTTAGGGCGTAAATCTAAAACAGGTAACCCACTATTATTACTTCCACTTCAAATTTGTTTCATCCCAATGGTCTTTTCATATCACTATGATAGAAATGAATTCCCTCAACGATTAAACCTTTAAAGTCGTCCGATAGTGTATTATGTGTCGAACTATCCAACGACTTTGAAACTGAGAAATTATTTCAGGATACAATATAAATGCTAGATAACGATATAATATGATTAAAGATTTATGACATTTTTTTAGACTAATGATGATTCCAAACTCCCAATACAGGAGGCTACTCTATCCATTTTTACTTTCTTCTCAATGCGGTTTAAGAATTTGACCACTTTCGTTTCTTCGCTGCTTACCCTGTCCTCTCATATACAGATCAAAACCAGAACATTTACGGCAGGCATGAAGATGAACAGATACACCTTTTTCACTATTGAAATGTTTTCCACAATAAGGACATTCTGACATATTTTATATAATGGATTTTTATCTTTATTAGCTTTTCCATAAATTTAACTTTGTTAGGAAATGAAAAAGAGTAAAAATCTCTCAAAATAATCAGTTACAACCATTTAACCCTGAATTTAGAAAAAAGACATTGAAAATATATTAAACATTTCTCCACAAACATCTTTTTTTTAGTTTCAGAGTTTGTTCAGAATATATCAGGGCTGATTATTGTTTAGAATAACATCTCCCATAGAAATTGCTTTAATACTTTGTCCTATCCAAAAATGCTTTTATGCTCCAAATCCAAATAGAAAGCAAACTCTTACTTAACATTTGAACAGAAAAAGAATAGAATATAGAATTTTATTGAAAAGGGGTTTTTTAAATGAAAAAGATGACAGAACAGCATCTTATCAATGCATTCGGTGGGGAAAGTCAGGCACACATGAGGTATTTGCACTTTGGAAATCAGGCAGAGAAAGAAAACTTCGCCAACGTAGCCCGCCTGTTCCGCGCAATCGCTCATGCCGAATATGTCCATGCAGGCGACCATTACAGAGCTTTAAAGCACCTGAACGGCGGGTTTGTCGCTAACAGCATGGCAGCGTTTGGTCCCGGAGATACCCTCAAAAACCTTCAGCTGGCAATCGACGGCGAGACATTTGAAATTGAGGAAATGTATCCCGTATACATAGAAGTAGCAAAGTTCCAGGGAGAAAAGATCGCACAGAGAAGCTTTGAATGGTCCTATGCTACTGAAAAACTGCATAAACAGCTCTTTGAAAAAGCATTCGAGGCGGTTAATGCAGGAAAAGATGTCGAACTCGGACCTGTCCATATCTGCGAGGTATGCGGATATACCCTCGAAGGAGAAGCGCCCGACAGGTGTCCTGTGTGCGGTGCAGTAAAAGAGAAATTTACAGCGTTTAGATAATCACTTCTTTTCATTGGCGTCAGATTCCATTTCCAGCCAAAAATGGAAGAAAGGGATTTTGCCAGTTTCAGGCATGATCCCTATTAGCTTTTTTTATTTCAGATCAAGTTTCATTTCAGGGCGGCGTGAAGGGACTGTTATGTTACTGTTATGTATCCATACCTGGTTTCTATGTCACTTCCGTTGGCATTTGTTACCACTAAACTGACAGTATATTTTCCTGCTTTATTGTACGTATGCGGCGGATTCTGCTGGGTTGAAAACGTCCTGTCTCCAAAATTCCAGAACCATTTCGTGGGTGCTCCCGTACTTTCATCGGTAAACTGGACTGACAGTGGAGCACTGCCAGAAACAGGATTTGCCGAAAAGGCGGCAACAGGCGGCAGAGCACTTCCAACAGTAATGTAATTACCCCTGGTTATTGTTTGGCTTATATAGCCGTTACTCAGTACCGATTTTACAGTCAAGGTGACGGAATATTTTCCCGGGTTATAATATGTATGAAGCGGGTCCTCCTCTGTTGAAGTATTTCCATCCCCAAATTTCCAGAACCATTGAGGCGTTCCCGGACCTGTGTAAGTTCCATTAAACTTGACATCAAGAGGTTCGGGTCCAGACCTTGGATCTGCAGTGAAGTCAACAACCGAAGGGGCTGCGCTTACTGATGCCGCGGTCACAGACATTATAGAGAAAGCCAGAATTAAGGTACAAAACACCTTTTTCATTCCTTCAAAAGTTTGTTTATCCAATGTATACACCCCAGATATTTGCTCAATTAAACACTTTTTTGCTTTGTTAGTTCCTCAGTCATCTTTCCGTCAGCAAATATGTAAAAACAATTCTACCGGTAAATCCCCTGAATTCGTTCAGGGAAGGGCACAAAATATTGGAAAAATTATTCTCCAGAGAATATGCCGGCGAAAAGGAGTTTAAAACGTGCCCTGATATATTAAAAAAATAATAATTATACTAATATAATACCAATATTATATAATTTGACAAGAAATGGAAATCAGAAGCTGAAATCAGAAGTTATCATAGAGCTAAAAATGACTTTTTTGAATCCGCTTTTAAGCGGCAATGAATCCTCAAACCCTGGAATAGACCTGAAAATTGATATGAGTATAAAAACAGGGGAATTAAAACAAAAATAAGCTCCTGAGCAGGATTTTCACCTGCGTAACAGAGCAAAAACCAGTGCTAGAACAGAAATTGCGCCGGCAAGTTTAAAGGCTGGCGCGGATGCGGATGTGGGTGAGGATTCGGTTTCTGAAACTGGCTGTTCTTCAGGAGTAAGAGTTTCACCTTCGTAGTATTCGTTGGAGATATATGGATAAGCTATTGTAAATGAGCCATGAACAAGTGAATTTTTTGTTTCAAAATCATCTATTTGATAAACAAGATCAATTGGCAAAGATCCTCCCTTCCATTTATCAGTAGGTTTAACTGTCCACTCATAAGTAATAGTAGAATTTTTTTCTAATACATCAGCTCTGTATACATCCATTTTAGGAGTTGAACCATTCAGTATTATGAAATAACCGTTTTCGATTTCACTTAATTTTACAGACATTTCACATTTTTTATAGACCATGAAATCAATTTTAACATCAAAAGGTTCACCAATCTTCAAAACTGGTTTTGGAACTTCCGTAGTGTTTAATAATTTACCATCAAAGTACAGGTTATACTCATAAACATCTCCATAAGGATTATATGCAGATGCTGTACTCGTAAATAAAATAAAAATTGCCCCCATTATTGCTATTTCCCTTCTCATAATTATCCTCCAAACTCTGTCAAAAGATCATCGTACATTATCGATTTTTCAATCCCATCTCCAGTTTTATCTCCAACTCCTTTTGGTCCGGGTCCAACTATTGTGGCAGAATATCCTGTAAGATGAAAAGTTATTGGCTTGTTATTTCCTAACCATATGCTGTCCCCATCAGTATCCACTTTAGAAGGATGTCTTATATGATCTTCTTTCCTAACATATTTCTGGCCCTTGTGCCCAAAATAAGGCTTAGGAATCACTTCATTATCGTTATCAATAACAGTAAATTCTTCGTATCTACCAATCACTTCATATGTCCAAACATTCACCGTAAAAACCCAGTGAGGTGGCAATACAGGCAACCCGCAAGGAACAGCAGCCATAGCCCTGTCCAGCCTTTTTGTGACTTTATCTGCTACCTCTCCCGAATACGTATTAACGGTCTCGTTTGCAAGATTTTTCAGCTCACCGTCAACTTTTCCAAAAAGGACATCAAGTGTTTCACCTTTGCTTACTGTTACTGCACAGATTCCGTTTGCAACACCCATTCTAACATCTGTATCGACCCTGTTCAGAGTAGCTTCAAGCTCATCAGATTCAACCCGAGGATTTGAGTTCCGAATTTCGGTTATTACGATAGCTGCAAGTTCGGTTGCGAGCTGATCTGTGGTAGATTTTTCAATTAACTCTTCATCAGAAAGGCCGTTAAGATAAGCAGCTGTGACTGCACGAATGCGGTCTTCTTTAATCCAGCCCGAAACAACAGGATTTGAACTTACCTCGGAGGCGACCTCTTCAATAATCTGAAGCCTCATTTCCCTGGCATAAACCAGATTCAGGTTGTAGACTTCTGTATTAAGGCGGGCTGTGTCTAAAGAAACTCCCTGTTCGCTCAGGTTCTGCTCCAGAAGATCAACTTCGGTGTTCAGCGTGGAAATGCTCTGGCTGATCTGCTGCGATGTTTCGGTTTTTACATATTCTCCGCTTGAAGAGATTGCATCGGCAATTTCTTCGGAGATATTGGTTGTGAAAATGCAGGTGTTTCGAACGCCGAGAGGATAAGTGACCCTACCCCTTGAATCTGTCAGTTCATATTCATCCCTGAGATCAAAATCCGGGTCGTGGTAGAGGTAGTTTGGCTTCTGGTCAACGATCAGGGTCAGGTTTTCAGTCCAGTTGTATTTGTTTTCGGGCTGGCCTGTAACAGTCATTGTTGATATAATGCCCATTTCCTGCCCAAGTGCAGAAGCAGCTCTCTCCATTGCAGGGTTATCAAAAAGGGTCATTGGACCTGAAGTTACACTGTCAAAAGAATCTGTAATCAGTCCTTTTTCCTCAAGGGCATCGAGGATATAGGAGTTAAGGCTGGAGTCCAGTTTCTCGTTTTTCTCCTCAATATCTTTGAGAAGCCTGTTGTAGGCTTCGTTTCTTGCAATGTAACGAGCAGAATCACTTGAAGTATACATCTTCCCGGCGGAGGTGAGATGCTGTTTTTTGTTAACATAGGTTTCCCGGCTTGCTTCAAGGTTATGAATGAGTTTTTCGGCAGTAGCCACCTGAAGGTCTGTCGGGTCCTGACCTGGAGATTCGAGGAGAGAGTAATTGAACGTTGGGTTGTCCCTTTCAATGGCATCAAGCATTGCCAGCACCTCTTCAGCCATTACCTTATGCAGCCATGGAGGGATATCGCAGACAACTCCACGTTGGGGGAGATATTTTCCATCAGGGTAAGCCCAGAATGCGCTTTCGATTGCCCTGAGATCCACATAAGCAGCCCGGTATTTGTCTGCAGCGTCGGAACAGCAGGGATCAAATCTTTCTGCACCGGCTGTGAGAAAAGTTGTGGTTCTGTATTCCCTTTCTATCAGGTCAGTGTAGGTTGATATTCCTTTATAGCCGCCTGTGGGTGGTCGCTGGTGATAGACTACTGTCAGGTTTTCGGACTCGGTCTCGGAGTGGGACAGGGATTCAGAATCGGCTTTACTTAAAGTTTCAGAGTCCGAGCCGCTTGATGTGGCATAATGTGCTTCTATGGATGTGGTACCGTCAGCATGATGGTTGACTGTGTGCCAGACGTATGTGTATGTATAGTCGTAATTAATAGCCCACGTTGTCCTTATGGTATAATAAATATCATAGCGAATGCCCCAATCAAAGGTATGGTCCTCTCTGCTGAGATAACCGTCATCGGTCCTGTACTCGGCAACGAGCAGGTCATTAGCCCTGTACTCGTAATGGGGCTCAACCCTTACATTGGCTATCTCCACGGAACTTAATCTAACAGAAGCGTCCGTAATATACCAGCTTTTTAGCTTTCCTTTTGGTGGGTCAATTTCAGGGTCCATGGTTTTAGAATAGGAGTTTGTAACAGATTGACTCCAGGAATAAGAGGACACACGTGACCCCGCATGCGTGCCCGAGGCAAAATAATCAGAGTCCCAGCTGACAGTGTGACCGCTGTATGAAACCGAATCCCGGTCAAAATCCTCTGTGATTGTTGAAGCCAGAGGATCAGGAGAACTGAAGCCGTCCCTCAGAATCTGTCCCTGAACCGGAGCTGTATAAACACTTTTTGTAACAGCGTGGATAAGGTCAGGGTTTTCCTCTGCCCATACATGGTCGTTGAAAACCCAGCCGTCAATGACCCCGTCTGTATAATCCGAGGCTGAAACTTCTATTTCCGAATATTCGGAAAGATTATCGTAGGAAGTGTTTGCTTCCACAAGGGATTCCTCTATTCCTTCTTCCACATCCAGGGAAAAAGACCTGTTTGCTGCAAGAGAAGAATAAGCAGTCGTGAGGTTCACGCCCTCGTCCGTTTCATATGAGGATAAAGAGGTGTTTGAGCTGGTTGAGTTAGGCAAAGTTGAGTTCTTCAAGCCTGAACCCTCCTCCGGGCTACTGGAAGCACAGACGTCTTCATACAGGACTTTTCCGTTGTAGAAAGTTGTGTATGTAAGTGCCATGGGATCAACCGAGTCAAAGACCTTTTTCTGCGTGTAAAGCGTTGCTCCGTTGACAGAGCTTGCAAGAGAAGGATTTGTCAGGATATTCAATGGACCGTTTGCGTAGTGCTGCCAGGGACCGTAGATGAATGTCCTCAGATTTGTTGCCCCGAGAACGATATTGGAAGTTGAGTCCAGGCTTGAAGATGTACCGAGAGCAGTTTCATATTCTCTCACAAGTTCTTCAAGCAAAGGTTCCCTTGAGGTGACGAGAGTGGAGAGGTTCATACTCATATTGTATGTTTCTCCGGATTCGAGGTCCACAAGGGTGTAATTCAAAACAGGGATTTCGAAGATATAGTAAATAGTGTAGGTTTTGTCAGAGGGGGAAATTTCCCGCTCTAAAGTCCCGTTAACTTTTCTTATCTTTATCTGTTCGGGTTCTATGTCAGGTTCGACATTTATAGCAAATTCCATGAATGTATGGCTGTTGCCCTGATAGTTTGCCGAAAGCAGCTGGTTAAAAGCTTCTGCCGTAATGTCCTTTATTGGGCTTGCTTCAATCCGGAACCAGTCCGAAGCTTTGAGTTCATCCCCATAATAGAGTTCAATAGATGCATAGCCGGATTTAGAGTTTTCCGGGACTTCCACATATTCATAAAAGGAAACTTTTTGAAGAAAACCAGTAGCCTGCCCATAGTTCACACGTTTTAATTGCTGGCCGGAAGAATCATTTACGACCAGGATGACATCCCTGTTTTTCCATAAAGATTCGACTCTGCCCCAGACATCGGATGGCAGATTTATGGAGATTTGAAGATTGTCTCCCTTCTCAAGGTTCTGGTTTTGCGGAGTTGCCATGAAGTTATCTTCAGATAACCTCTCGACCGGAGATCCTTCAGGAATAATTACTGGATGTTCGCCCTGCCATTCAAGAGCTTCCATTCCTGCATAGTTAAGGCAGCGTGCAAGGTCAGATGAGGCGAGGTTTATAACTGTCTGCCTGGGGTCGCTTTTCTCTGTAGTATAGATTGTTTCGGCAACCTCGCTGTCCATTTTCATAAGGTAGACAGACGTAAAGGTTGCAAAGAGGACAATGAAAATCCCTATTACGGCGTAAGGAATGTAGGCGCTGGTATCCTGAAAAAACCAGGAACATTTAAAAAAAGAAGATTTGAGAGATCGTTTCCCGGCTATATGTCTCACCTCAAAAATAGAAGATTGAAAAGAATTAGAAAACAAAAGTAAAAAATATTACAGAGTTTCGTGCATAAATAGTTTACTTTATATTGGAAAATAATATAAATAAAAATAAAAGATAGATAGATAAAAAACGAAGAGAACGTAAAGAAAAGATCAAAGAAAAGAAAATCAAAGAAAAGAAAATCATCTCTCTTTATTTGCAATCTTAAAATTATCTCTCTTTATTCGTTATCATTTACGGATCTATCATTTACAGATCAGTGTTTTCGAATATACCCGCCTTTAGCCGATAATTCTACCAAGGAAATAACCGGGCTTTGCACCCGTAATTTCCACTTCAGCATATTCACCGGGCTTAAGGTCTGAGCCGCTGACCACAACCGGACGGTAAGAGTCCGTACGTGTGAGGACGTCCCCGATCTCCGTATATTTCGAGACAAAGACTCTGCCTTTCCAGCCAATCATTTCGTTCTTGGACTCGATCTTTATCTGCTCACAGACTTTATGCAGCCTGTGTGAGCGCTGTACGGAAATACGGGAATCGAGATTCCGGAAAGAAAATGCTCTTGTGTGCGGTCGGGGAGAGTATCTGGAAATATTGATCTTTTCAGGACGGTACTTTTTTACCCACTCAACGGTTTCTTCAAAGTCCTCATCGGTTTCATCACAGAAACCGACAATTATGTCTGTAAAGAGGGAAAAGTCTTCAAAGCGGGCACGGAATTTCGTAATAATTTCGTCCACAGCGTCCATTTTATGCAGGCGGTTCATTTTTTTCAGGACAGAGTGGGAAGCTGACTGGATGGGGAGATGGAGAAGTTTGAAAATCTTATCCGAGTCAAAAGCATCCACCAGGTCGTCCAGAATAGGGAGGACTGAGAAGGGATTCATCATGCCGACCCTTACCTTGAAATCACCAGGAATCTCCGAGATCATGCGCAGGAGCTCGGGGAGTTTAACGCCTGTATCCATACCGTACTGGCTATCATCCTGGGACGTTAGCCAGATCTCCCTGCAGCCGTCTGCAACTGCAGAGCGGATATCTGCGATGATCTCTTCAGGCGGAAAAGAGCGGAGCTTGCCCCTTGCATGCTTTACTATACAATAAGAGCAGGCGAAATTGCAGCCCTGGGATATCTGGCAGATATGAATATTTGGATTTGAGCGGTCTCGCGGGACATTGAGAAAACCCAAGGGCTCGGAAGTCCGGATTTCCAGGTGTTCTCCTCCAAGACCGGCCTTTTTTCTCTGTTCTATTGAGGAAAGAAGATCACCAAGACGAGAAACCGCATTTACACCAAGAATATGGGCTTCGGGATTTGCATGAAGGATATCTTCAAGCTGTACTTCGGGCATGCAGCCTGAAACAATCACCTGTACGCCTTTCTCGCCCATGATGCGGATCTTGTAAAGGATTTTCTGTTCTGTTGTGTATTTCACCGTGCAGGAGTTGCAGATGTAGACATCTGCCTGCCCGGCATTATCAGGGCTTAATAGTTCATGCCCGAGCATCTCAACGCTCGCTTTCATAACCTCGGCTGATGCCTGGCTTGCGGAACAGCCAAAACTCTCAAGATAAACCTTCATATTCCCTTCACACTTTGACCTGATACTTTAACATTAACAGTTCATTAACTCCTGATTGATACCTTAACTCAACAATTGACCTGACAGCTCAATTTTATGCCCCGAATTAACAGGTCGATTCTTTTCAGTTTGCCCTGATATTGATCTGATATTTATAATTAATGCCCATAATTCATATTTTCCGGTTAAGTTCAAAATAATCGACCTGTACAGGTCTGTTTTTCAAAAAAGGTTAAAAATAAAAAAATAGAAGGTAAAAAGGATTACAGGTAGAGGGGATTCTCCTGCTTATCCTTGATGTAAATGCTGTCTGTAAACCTGACCGCTCCGGACGAGCCCATGGAAATCGTGTGTACTCTTGCATCTCCTCCGCCAAAGAGATGGGTTTCGCGCAGGAAGTGGCCCGGAGTGACGGCTGTCGCAGAAAAAATTACATCCTTTCCCGGAACAAGCCTGTCTGTATCAAGGATATCATTAAGGTTCTCAAGGGTGATTCCCATCTTTTCGAGCCTGGACATCTTTTCCTTTATTTCTTCATCGATCTTGTCCTGACTTTTTCCGTTTGCAACAGTTGGCAGGACAAGCCTTGCAAGGATTTTCCCGCCCAGGATCTTGATTGCAGCAGCCGTCAGGACGGCCTCTCCAGAGCCCCCCGCCCCCATAACCATATGGACGCCTGAGCCGCGGATCGCAGTTGCAACACCCGGCATGAGATCTCCGTCAGTAACCAGCCTTACACGGGCTCCGGCTTTCCGGATTTCGTCGATCTTCTGGGCATGCCTGGGGCGATCCAGAATCACGACCACCAGTTCTTCAACACTTCTACCGAGTGCTTTTGCAACAATTTCGAGGTTGTGTCTGACAGGAGCATCAAGATCAATCTTTTCATTGGGGTGCTCCATTTCATAACGCACAACATCCGGACCGACGACTATCTTGTCCATGTAAATGTCAGGTCCGTGGAAGATCCCTCCCCGTTCAGCCATTGCCATAACAGCAACCGAACCCGGGCAGCCGTCGGCACAAAGGTTTGTGCCTTCCAGGGGGTCAACTGCAATATCAACTTCAAGGTCTCCAACACCCGTCCCGACCTCTTCACCGATATAAAGCATAGGGGCTTCGTCCCTTTCTCCTTCCCCTATCTTTATTATGCCTTTCATGTCAAGTTTGTTTAGCATTCTTCTCATGGAGGCAACTGCTACCTGGTCGGCAAAGTGTTTGTCCCCACGTCCCATCTGGTAGGCTGCCGCAATTGCAGCAGCTTCGGTTACATGAATGAGCCTTGGAAGTAACTGATATTCAATCGGCCCGGCGCACTCAAACATCTCTTCTACTGTCTTTGGATGAGGCATGATAATCGACTCTTATTTCCTGCTTCCTGATAATAGCCCGATAATAACTGATAATAATAATTCTTTTCTGGCTTTTCCCTTTGTTTGTTAATGTGACCTGTTAACACAACAGGATATTAATATCTATTGGAAGAGTTCAGATACAGAGATCTCATTGAGTTTTATTAAGCAGTCACATTTATATAAAAATACCTTTGATTATCGGGAAAAACCTCTGTTTTCGAAAAGGTAAAACCTTCAGAAAGCTAAACCTTTATCACACTCGTAACTGAAGTGAAAAAACATGAAAATCCATTGCCTTCAGCACCTGAAAAACGATACGCTTGGAAATATAGGGACATGGATATCCCTGAAAGGGCACAGGCTTACAAAAACCCTGCTTTATGAAGAACCTGTCTTTCCCGATCCTGAAGAGTTTGATATGCTCCTTATAATGGGGGGCACCATGAGTGTTTATCAGGAAGAAGAGTTTCCATGGCTGAGACCTGAAAAAGAATTTGCAAAAAAGGTAATAAATGCAGGAAAACCAGTGCTTGGAAGCTGTTTTGGGGCACAATTGATTGCAGAGGTTCTGGGAGGAAAAGTCACCAGAAACAGGTTCAAAGAAATAGGCTGGCACAGGGTAAAAGCCCTGGCAGGGGAAAACAAGAAAGGAGAAAATGCAAATCACGAGAGAGAAATTATCTCAGAGCTTCCTTCAGGCTTATTTCCCGAGTTTACAGCATTCATGTGGCATGGAGACACCTTTGAAATTCCCGTAGGCGCAGTAAGGCTTTTCGAAAGCGAAGCCTGTAGAAACCAGGGCTTTAGCTACGGAAAGAACGTTCTGGGGCTGCAGTTTCACCCTGAAGCCGACAGGCAGTGGATAGAAAACCTGATAGAAGATTCGGGGCATGAGCTTGTTAAAGGGAAATACATCCAGTCAGAAGAGCAAATATTTAAACACGAGAACTTTCTTGAAGATTCCCGAAAAATTGCTTTTTCCCTGATGGACTGGTTTGAGAAAAAGTGTGAAAATTGAAGTGAAAGTGAAGAACTGGAAATAAAAATCAGGATTTAAACAGTTCAGAAGATCCGGATATTAATTTCATCCTTTTTTAACTGAATTTGCTTAACCTGTTTTCAAATTAAATCCTCATTTTACAAAATTTGCAAGCGCTACCCTCTCGATCACGAGTTCAGGTATATGTTCTTCTCCTGAAGCTTCTATTTCTTCATCTGTAATTCCAAAGAGAGAAAGGATTCCTTTTCGTTTAGAACCTGAATAAGCAAGCAGTTCAGAACATGGTTTTTCTTTGATAAGCTTCTGGAGCTCGGAATAAGCAATAAGCAAATCATCCATTTTTCCAAGCAGCACAAAAACCGCATTATTTTCCCCTTCATGCAGCCCTATGGAAAAACTCCTTTCAATCTGCCTCTCTCCGGCTGCATAGCGCATGATCTCTACACCGGGATCTTTTGCCACGTTACTGCCTGATGCGACAGCCCTGAGAGCCTTCCCCACTGCAAAATGAAGATGCTTTTCACCTGCAATCAGGTCAGCGTTCAGACCCTGAATGGTTACTTTGTTTCCGGAAGCGATTATGTTGATTTGTTTTAGAAAAGCTGGAAGGTCCGCAATTCTCACCGCTCCGCAAATAACCTTGATTTCCCTTTGCATTTCCATACTCCTGCCATATCCCGGGCTTTACAATAAGGATTTCGGTTGATGAAAGTGTATGATAAAATGAGCAGGTATTCAGAACCCGATATAAAAGTTTTTATTCTTCCAATGTGTAAACTTAGTGACTAATAAAATTAATAGAGTACTTATATATAAATTACAAAAGTTAATAAGATATTTTACACTAAAAAAGTTCAGAGAACTCGGTTCTTCTGTTTCCGGGAAGGTGTTAAATATTCATAAGAAAAAAGTCAAGTCAGAGCTCTGTTTCTGTTCGACTATTCCATCCAGCGGTCTTACTGCAGTTTATAATGAAGCAGAAGAAAGAACAGAACTGATAGCAGCTTATATTAAAGCAGGCCTGCAACAAAACGAGCGCTGCATCTGGCTTGTCCCGGACTCTCAAAGCGCGGAATTAGCAAAAAATTTACTTTCAAACTCAGAGCTGGATATCAAAAGATGTATGGAAAAATCCAGACTTAAAATAATTACCCTGCAGGAAACAGATACCCTTTCAGAAAAACAGCCAGAAATTTCGGGGATCTATTTTAACTGGGAAGCAGGAAACCCACAGAAAGAGATTATTAAATTCATCCATGCAGGAAACTGGCAATACCTGCGCATCAATCTTGAAATCAGGGTCTTCGGAAAGCCAATTTCCAGTTCTCTTAAGGAACTGAGGCGCATTCTTGCTGAGAACATGCCTGAAAAGAAAATCAGGCCTCTCTTTCTGATAAGAGAAGAAGACCTTTCCGCTGAGGAAGTTTTCAACCTTATAGAAGCCGGAGAAAAACTGATAATTAAAAGAGATGGAAAATGGAAGTTCCTTAAAATAAAACAAGAAAGCCAGGATAAAAAATTTAAGACCCTACTTGAGAGTTCAGCTGACTCTATCCTTATACATGATATGAACGGCAGGGTTCTGGAAGCAAACCACATAGCCTGTGAAATCTTCGGATATACCCGCAGCAAAATGCTCGGAAAGCACATAAAGGATTTAAGGACCAATATCCACCTTACCGAGTTCGGGCAACAGATAGAGAAGCTAAAAGAGACAGGATATTTTACTTTTGAAATGGACTCACTTAGGAGAGATGGCACGGTCATTCCTCAAGAAATAAATAACAGGTTAATTGAATACGATGGAGAAACAGCCGTACTATCTATAGGCAGAGATATTAGCGAACGCAGAAGAACTGAAAAAGCCCTGAAAGATTCCGAAAGAAAATACCGCATGCTTTTTGAAGAATTCCCCGACGGAATCGCCCAGCTTGATAAATATGGAACTATCATCGTATGCAACGAAAAGTTTGAAAACTTTACAGGCAGTCATGAGAACGAAAAACTCATTTTCAATTTGCTGAGCCCTTCAGAAGAGAGCAAAACAAAAGAAAAAAGCTTTGCATGCCTCCCTGAAGTTCCTGTACATTGCGATATAAAATATATTTCCAGCCTTGAAAACAAAAATATACCTGCTGAGATAACTTATAAGCCTCTGATTTCGGAAAATTCCCGATTTAACGGCGGCATTATTCTTGTAGAGGATCTAAGCGAGGTAAAGAGGCTGGAAGCGGTACGGCTTCAGCAGACAGAATCTCTACGAAAACTGGTGGATTCAATACCTGCACCTGCATTTTGTAAAGACAGAAATGGAGTATATATTGCCTGCAATAAGGGTTTTGAAACCCTTATGGGACTGAAAAAACAGGACGTTATCGGAAAGTCTATCAATGATATTCTCTCTCCTGAAATTGCCGAAAAATACCATACAATGGACATCGAAATGGTGAAACATAAAAGAAACCAGATCTATGAGACCTCTTTGAAATCCCCTGACGGCTCAATGCACCAGGTAATGCTTAATAAGTTCATATTCAGCGGCGTGACAGAAGAAGACTCGGTTCTCCTCGGAATTATGATCGACATAACCGAGAGGAAGCAGGCTGAAGAGAAAATGCTTCAGGCAAAAATGGCTGCTGAAGCCGCAAACAGAGCAAAAACCACATTTATTGTCAATATGAGCCACGAACTGAGGACTCCGCTGAACGCAGTCATAGGGTTTTCGGAACTCCTTTTAAGTGAAACTGTCGGCCCCCTTAATGAGAAACAAAAAAGATACACTGAAAACATTTCAAAAAGTGGGAACCATCTTCTTGATGTCATCAATGATGTGCTGGACATCTCAAGGCTTGAACTCGGAAATATTGAGCTATACTACGAAACAGTGGACATACCCGGCGTGATCGAAGAAGTTCAGAGAGTGCTCTCTCCCCTCTCAGCTGAGAAAAATATCAGTATAGAATCGAATATTGAAAAGGACCTGAAAACCATAATTGCTGACAGGGTAAAAATAAAACAGATCCTTTACAATATTTTAAACAATGCTATCAAATTCTCATCCGAAAACGGGAAAGTAAACATTTCTGCAGAGCTTAAGGAAGACACTGTTGAGATCAGTATAAAGGATGAAGGTATTGGCATTCACGAATCTGATTATGAAAGAGTTTTCCACCCATTTGTACAGATTGATGAGTCCATATCCAGAAAATATGGAGGTGTAGGGCTCGGGCTTGCACTTGTCAAAAGGTTTGTCGAACTCCACGGTGGAAAAGTGTGGGTTGACGCCATTCCGGGAAAGGGCAGTACATTCACCTTTAGAATTCCAAAAAAACCTGAAAACAAAGCTCAGGAAAACGTAAACTCCGTGAAAGTGTCTTATGACCTTGAAATTGAAAGAGAAGAAGAAAAAGTCAGAGAAGAAATAAATTAGGTAGTTTGAACTAAAGAATACAAAAACGAAGGGAAAGAAAGAGAGTAATGAAAAGAAAAAAACAGAAAAAATATGGAGATAACACTTCCTTTTTTAATTCTCCCGCTCAGCACGCTCTTTAAGCGCCTGGTTCATCTCTCCAAAGCTGCTCCTGGTATCTTCAAGTAATTTCGTAAAAAACGGGACCAATAGCCCGTTAAATTCCTCGTGCTGAATTAAACGCACACTATTCTCATTCAGTGGTTCAATAATAAAGCTGTGCTTGCCGTCAAATATTCCAGGAATTAACAGGTGACCCAGCCAGCGTAATTCTTTACCAGGCTCCACTGCAAGGACAGTGGGGCGGAATGGCATCGTATGGTTTCCCAGATGCATCTGAGCTGATATCCTGTTACCCTGACCGGCAGGTCCGTCAATTTTACGGATAAATGGGTTCCACTGCTGGTATGATTTAAAATCAATAAGTACCTGCCATACCCTGGAAGCTGGTGCGTTAATGACGATTTCACTGTGAATCTCCTTCCTGGTAATTGATGTGTTTGCAGCAATTAATGTCGCTATGTAAAAAATTGATGCCAATAAGAAAGCCCGGAATATCTTGCGAATAATGAATTTTGACATTCATTATGCCCCCTCTGATTAAGATATAAAATCTATCCATTCTATTTAAGGAAGCTCTTTTGTGGAAAAAACCAAGAAATGAAAGCAGTATTAAGAATCAATAAAAGACTGTGAATGGACGTAAAAAATGAATGGACGTAAAATAGTTACGAAAAAAGATTAAAAATAAATTAGTAGAATAATAAAAAGATTAAACTGAGGATGAAATCTCTTCTCTTATAAGCTTTATAGCCTCATCTACACCTTTAAGGACATCAGGGCTTATTTCTGTGGAAGCTTCAGTAATTATAGTTCCTATTTCTATCCCTATAACCACAATTTCCGGCAGAGTCTGAACCTGTTCTCCGATCATCAATACATCCGTAACTGTCAGATCGTGTACTGATATAAGAGGATGAAACTCAGCACCTTTTAGCAGATCTTTACCATCAATGCGGTGAACAGTACCCATGGGGCTGTTTGCCAGAATCGCATCCACTATAATGACTTTCCTGGCGTCATCGAGAAGGTTTAAAAGATCAAGTCCGCAGACTCCTGCGTCCACGAGATCAACGCCCTCAAGTTCTTCAAGTTCCATATTTTGGAGAACTTCAATAACTTTCAGGCCAACGCCGTCATTTCCCATAATCGGGCTTCCGAAGCCCAGGATACGGATAGGAGCATGTAATATAGACATATTCTCACTTGATTAAAAGGTGTACAGGTTTTAGAATATGCCTATATTACCTTTTCCAGTTAATATTTTGCTTTACCAGCTTTATTAATTATTTTAGTGTCCGTGTTTCTGGTCAAACTTTGAATATTTCTCTACGTACTCAGAATAATGAGTATCTGAGAAGTCTTCTTTTCCT
>Ga0208825_1001644_pt1 | contig 16358 bp, 11 predicted proteins | sample AD_UKC113_MetaG_FD_184450 | JGI IMG/M metagenome (GOLD analysis project Ga0208825, IMG submission 184450) | Active sludge microbial communities of municipal wastewater-treating anaerobic digesters from Hong Kong - AD_UKC113_MetaG (SPAdes)... | ecosystem: Engineered > Bioreactor > Anaerobic >...
GCCTTTAAAGTTGCTAGAGAGATAATTTTAATAGAAAATATAAAACTTATATATACGACAGGGGGTCCTTTTTCTACGCATCTCGTTGGATTGAGGCTGAAAAAAGAATTCCCTCAAATAAAATGGGTAGCTGAATTTCGTGATGAGTGGACATCTAACCCTATTCATAAGACTCGTTTTCTCAGATTATATTATGAAAAGAATTTAGAAAGAAAATTTATTAGTACTTCCGATCATATAGTTGTTATATCAGAAACTATGAAAGAATTCTTTATAAAATATCATAAACTTGATAAAGATAAAATAAGTGCAATATATAATGGTTATGATGAGCAGGATTTTAATTTGTATAAAATACTAAAGAACAATTCAAAAAAGCTAAAAATTTTATATTTTGGATCTTTATTTACTAAATTAACTCCTGAACCATTATTTAAGGCTATTTTTAATATGAAAAAAACAAATCCTGATCTTCAAAATATTTTAGAATTAACATTTATAGGCTATAATGGGTATCTTCTTAAAAAAAATATTAAAAAATATAAATTAAATGATCTTGTAATTCTTAAAAAGAGGATTGAGCATAATAAATTATTTGCCGAAATAGGCGATAGTGATATCTTACTTCTGATAATTGGATCTTATAGAGGAGCAGAGAGGATAATAACCTCTAAGATCTTTGAGTATCTTCGTATGCAAAAACCAATATTGGCTCTTGGTCCAGAAGATGGTGAAGTCGCGAAGATACTTAAAGAGACTGGCTCTGGTTTTATAGTAGATCCTGTAAATATTGAAAAGATTGTTGATACACTTGATAACCTGATTGAAAGAAAAAACTCTGGATTACTTGAATCATCTTTTAAAATGGATTTAATAAAAGTTAAAAAATTCGAGAGAAAAGAGTTAACAGAACAACTTGCTCATGTTTTTGAAAAATTACTATCACCATGATGCTCTATATAGAGATTTTGATTATTTGATTAACAAATTGGATAAATATATGCAAATTGATGAAAATTATTTAATTAACCGCGAAAGAGTGTTTTTTAAATATTTTTTGAGCTAATATATGATAAAAATGATTATAAAGCGAACTTTTGATATAATAGTATCATTTATTTCAATAATTATTTTGCTTCCTTTATTTATTATTATTTCAACTATAATTGTTATAGAAACTGGTTTTCCCGTTTTTTATAAACAAAAGAGATTGGGCAAAAATGGCAAGGAGTTTTTTCTTTACAAATTCCGTTCCATGGTTAAAGATGCGGATAAAATAGGATCTCTTGTTACTGTAAAAAATGATCCACGGATAACCAGATCTGGTAAATTTTTAAGGAAAACAAAACTAGATGAGCTTCCACAGTTTTTCAACGTCTTAAAGGGTGATATGAGCCTTGTTGGTCCAAGACCAGAAGTTAAAAAATATGCAGATTGTTATATGGAAGATTTTAACTATATCCTTTCGAAGGTAAAACCAGGAATAACAGATTGGGCTTCAATAAAATTCAGACATGAAGAACATATACTTGAAAGCGAGAAAGATTTTGAAACTCATTATATAGATGAACTTTTGCCTAAAAAATTGACATTGGCTAAAAACTACGCTGATAATAACAATTTATTCATTGATTTAGTTATTCTTATAAAGACAGTATTTGTGGTTATTTTGCATTAAGAGGAGTTTATGAAGGAAAAAAGTAATAAAAGAACTAAAAAATTCACACTTTCAAATAGATTTTTTTTGATTGCAGATATTCTTTTAATAATAGGATCCTATCTTATTGCTTTTTTTTTAAGATTCTATCCGGATATCGAAGCTAACTTAAAATTCATTCGCGTTCAAAATATTATCGTAGAGATATTTTGTTATCTTTTGATCTTTTTAATTCTCAATATTTATTCAATCATGTGGGCTTATTCAAACATAAAAGATATTTATAAACTTGCTTTTGCAAATTTTATTTCAGCATTTCTTTACTGGGTATGGCTTGCTTTTTTTTCAAAGGGTGTATCAAGGCTTGCTGTTCTTATAAACTTCTTTTTTGTTTTGAGTGGCTCAATATTTTATAGAGCACTATATCGTGATTATTACTCTCGAAGAAGTGGTAATTTTAAAAAAACCTATGAAAAGGAAAAATCCAGAATACTCATAATAGGTGCTGGCGAGGCAGGAAGAAATCTTCTAGCAGAGATCATAAGAAGAGGACAGGAAGATACTGTAGTTGGCTTTCTTGATGATGATGTCACAAAAAGAGGTAAATACTTAAATGGTAAAAGGATCTTTGGTGATATTGAAAAACTTTCTGCTATTGTTTCAGATTATGCTGTGAATAAGATATATATAGCGATCCCTTCAGCCACATCAATTCAGATAAATACAATTGTCAGTAAAATAAAAACTCAATTTCCAGATATACAGATCAAGATAATACCATCTGTCTTTGAAATTTCAGAGAATGCTTCTTTGCTTAAAACCTTAAGGGATGTATCAATAGAAGATCTTCTTGGCAGAAAGGAATATGAAATTGACCTCAAAGCGATACAGGATCTTTTTACCGGTAAAAAGATCCTTGTTACAGGTGCTGGTGGTAGCATTGGAAGCGAAATCTGCAGGCAACTTTTAAAGTTTGATATAGAGATGCTTATAGCAGTTGGCAGGGGTGAGTTTTCTATATATAACCTTATAAAAGAACTTGAAAAATACTGCGAAGCTAATGAAATAGATAAAAAGATAGTATACAGGATTGCAAATATAAAAAACATCTCTCTTATGGATAATATATTTGAAAATTATAAGCCAGATATTATTTTCCATGCAGCTGCTCATAAACATGTTCCCATGATGGAGTTCAACGAAGCTGAAGCTATAGCAAACAATATCTTTGGAACAAAAAATATACTTGAATTGTCGGTCAAACACAATGTTAAGAAATGTGTTGTAATATCAACAGATAAAGCAGTAAATCCAGTCAATATAATGGGTGCAACTAAAAGAGCGGCTGAGCTTCTAGCAATCTATTATTATAAAAAATATGGTCTTTGCACGACTATTGTGAGATTTGGTAATGTTCTCGGAAGTAGAGGTTCTGTGCTTCCACTTTTTAAGGAACAGATAGAAAGAGGTGGTCCAATAACTGTTACTCACCCTGATATTCAAAGATACTTTATGACTATTCCAGAAGCTGCGATTTTAACAATAAATGCTTCCTCATACTCAGAGGGGGGTGATATTTTTGTGCTTGATATGGGGCAACAGTACAAAATCGTTGAAATCGCCAGAAATCTTATAAATTTTTATGGACTTACAGAGGGTAAAGATATCTCTATAGTATATACCGGTTTACGACCCGGGGAGAAACTTTATGAAGAGTTGTATTTTAATAAAGAAGAGTTGCTACCTACCAACAATAAGAGCATAATGCGTTTTGATCCAATGAAGATGAAGTATGAAAGAGAAAATATTGAAAAATTCATTCAACATAAACCAGAGGATTTTATAGATATGAGTAAAGTTCAAATACGAGAAGAAATTAAATCAATTGTTCCCGAGTACAATTTTGAGAATGGATTTAAAGATAATATCGAAAATTCAAAATTTATATCATGAGGAATCTAAAACTATGAAAGGCAAAAAAATTTTTATAACTGGTGGAGCAGGATTTATTGGAACTAAACTCTGTAGTTTATATGCTAAAAATAATGAAATAATGATCTATGATAATTTAAATAGAAATTCCATAAAATATACAGATTTATTACAAAAATATAATATAAAGCTTATTCAAGGTGATATTCTGGATTTTGATTTTCTTAAAAAAACCTTAAATGCATATGAGCCTCAGATAATTATTCATTTAGCAGCAATTGCCGGGATAGATACTGTTATTAAAAATCCTATAAAAACTATGCAGGTTAATATGATTGGTACATATAATCTTTTAGAAGCTACAAGAGAAAGAATTGATAAGATAGAAAGGTTTATCGATTTTTCAACATCCGAAGTATTTGGTTCATATGCTTATAAAGTTGATGAACTAAGTACCACTAATCTTGCCCCAGTTGGAGAAGCTAGATGGACTTATTCAGTCAGTAAACTAGCAGGAGAGCATCTTACGAATAGTTATCATAAAGAGCTTGGTTTGAAAAGTATTTCAGTTAGACCATTCAATGTATACGGGCCAGGTCAGGTAGGTGAAGGTGCTATTCATGTTTTTATTACCAGAGCTTTAAAAAATGAAGATATTTTTATTCATGGAAATGGAGATCAGATAAGAGCATGGTGTTACATTGACGATTTTGTAGAAGGTATAAATCTTTGCATCGAAAAAGATGAAGCAGTAGGGCATGTTTTTAATATAGGTAACCCAAGAACTTCTATAACAATTACTATGCTTGCTCATATGATAGTTAGACTTTCAGGATCGGAGTCAGAAATAAAATATGTACCTAAAACATACAGTGATGTTGAACTAAGAATTCCAAGTATAGAAAAAGCTCAAAAGTTGCTGAACTTTAATCCTAAAATCGAACTTGATGAAGGAATTTTACGAACAATTGATTGGTATAAGAATTTTATGATGTAGGATTTAATTTATGATTAAACTTAGTTTACCAGATATTGGAGATGAGGAATTAGCAGAAATAAAGAAAGTATTTGATTCTAAATACCTAGTCCAGGGTGATTATGTTGAAAATTTTGAGCGACAGATAAAAAATTTTCTTGATTGTAAATATGTTTTTGCAGTCAGTTCAGGTACTGCAGCCTTACATCTTGCTTGTCTTGCTTTAAATATAGAACCCGGACAAAAAGTCATAGTTCCTGATTTTACATTTCCAGCGACAGCAAATGTTGTAGAAGTATGTGGTGCTCAAGCAGTTTTTTCAGATATTTCTTCGAGATCATTTTGTCTGAATACTGAAGAAGAATATCTTTATAAACTTGAGAATCTTATTGATGATAAGACAAAAGCTATAATTCCAGTTCATGAATTTGGTTACCCTGTTGATATGGAAAAAATATTAAATCTTTCTTTGAAACATAACTTATATATAATTGAAGATGCAGCTTGTGCTCTTGGTTCAAAATATAAAGATCAATTTATTGGAACTTTAGGTAATATAGGTTGTTTTAGCTTACATCCAAGAAAAGCGATCACTACTGGAGAAGGTGGAATTGTTGTTACAAATGATGATAAACTTGCTGAAAAGATAAGAGCTCTAAGAAACCATGGAATATTATATGAAAATTTAAAACCTTCTTTCAAATACGCTGGTTTAAATTACCGAATGACAAATATTCAAGGAGCGATAGGAACTATTCAGTTTAAAAAATTTGATAAACTAATGCAAACACGTAAACAGATTGTTGAATGGTATTTTAATCTACTAAAAGATGAACCAAATATAACATTGCCAGCTGAACCTGAATATGGTATTCATACATGGCAAACATTTCATATATTAATAAATGACAAATATAATAGAAATGACATGATAAATTACATGAAAGAAAATGGTGTTGAGTGCAATTATGGTGCAAATGCCTTGCATATTGAACCTTATTTTAGAGATAAATATAATTATATCCCGGATGATTTTCCAAACTCGACAAAAGCTTACCAACATGGTTTAGCCTTACCATTGCATTTTAAGGTAAAATATGAAGATGTTGAATATATTGTATCTAAAATAAAAAGTTTTTTTTATAGATAATAACTTAATTTCAGGATATGCAAAGTATGAAGCAAATAATAATTTTTGGAACTGGTGGTAATTGTATTGATATTCTTGATTCTATATTTGAAATTAATAAACTAAACAAGCAGTTTGAAATCCTGGGTTTTTTAGATGATAATAAAGAAAAAGATAAACTTTTAATAAATGGATTTCCTGTGCTGGGAAATTTAGATAAAGCAAAAGAGTATGTGAATTATGATTCTATCTTTTTTATTAATGGAATTGGCAGTTCAAGAACTTTCTATAATAGAGAAAATATTATAGAAAGATTAAATTTTGATAATTCAAAATACATAAGTATCATTCATCCAAAATCTTTTATATCTATGTTTGCATCTATTGGATTTGGTGTAAATGTTTTTGCAAATGTTACTATTGGATCAAATGTTGTAATTGGCAATCATGTAAATATTTTACCAAATTCAATTGTTAGTCATGACTCTAAAATTGGTGATTTTTCAATTATAACAGGTGGCGTTTGCATTTCGGGGAATGTTAATATTGGTAAATCCTGTTATATTGGTACGAATTCATCAATTAAAGAAGGTGTCAGTGTTTCTGATTATTGCTTAATCGGGATGCACTCACTTGTAAATAAAAATACAGAAAAAAGATCAATATACTTTGGACAACCGGCCAGGTTTATAAAACAATTGGATATTGAAAATAGAATTTAGACAATGTAGAAAAAATGATGGAAAAAAAAATTTTTATAGGAACAAAAGAAATAGCAGGCTATGGAAGCAGATTAAAATATGGCTTCAAGCAATTGGGTATCTCCTGTGATTTCTACGATTTTGAAAAAACAAGCTTTTCTTATGGATTAAATGATAATGATAAAATAAAGTATATAGAGAAAATTAAAAATATAATTTATAATATTTATCCATATACTAAAGGCATTAATAAGGTAATATCTAATATAAAATATTATTACTATTTAATTTCATTTTTCATATATAGTTTATTTCACTATAATATCTTTATATTTTTAAATAGTTCTGGATTTTTAAATCTTAAAAAATTTGATTACTTTATTTTAAAATTATTTAGAAAATTCCTAATATTTGTCTCGTTAGGTTCTGATACACGACCACCTTATATGAATGGAAGCGTTTTAAATAAGATTAAATTTTCTGTTTCAAGATGCTATACTATAACAAAAAGAAAGTATAATGATATAAAAATTATAGAAAAATTTTCAGATGTAATAATAAATTACCATCCTCATGCTCAATTTTTAACGAAACCTTTTGTTTCAGGTATGTACATTGGCATGCCTTCACCCAAAGCTGATGATTATAAAGATATTGAAAGCATAAATGATGATAATGTCCTAAATAAAGCAAGAAGTGATCCAAGAAAGATAAAAATTCTGCATGCTCCAAGTGATCCTATTAGCAAAGGAACATTTATTATAGATGATATTATAAATAGGTTAAAAGATGAAGGATATGATATTTTGTATGTTAAGTTACAAAATATGCCAAATAGTGAGGTAATTTCTCATATTAGAACATCTGATTTTATTATTAATCAAGTTTATAGTGATTCACCATTTTCCATGCTTTCAGTTGAAGCAGCTTTATATAAAAAACCATCTGTAACCTCCGGATACTATGTTGATTATATAGAAAAAGATTTAGATTCAAATCTTATTCCTGCAACAATTTTTGTTCACCCTGACAAACTTTATGACGTATGCAAAAAGCTCTGTGACTCGAAAAAGTTATGTGAGGAAAATGGAGAAAAAAGTTATAATTTTGTAAAAGAAAATTACACTCCTGAAATTGTAGCTAAAAAATTTTTGAAATTGATTGATAAAAACTACTCATCAGATTTATTTAAAGATCCTAAAAAAATAGATTACTTTTATGGTTACGGCTTGCCTGAAGAAAAATTGAAAGAATTTCTGAGACTTTATATTGATAATTATGGAGAGAAAGCTTTATTTTTAAATCATAATATAAAACTTAAAAATGATATTTTGAAATTTTTAGAAAGATAGTAAAAAAAATTTTTACATATAAGTTATATCAATAAAATTTATATCATAGATATTATTTTAAATAATAATAAACTAAAAGGCTTTTGATGAACATATTGTATGTTTGCTCCTGGTTTCCATCAGAAAAATATCCATCAAATGGTTTATACTTTTACGAACAGATAACAGCTATTGCAAAATGTGTTGATAATGTTTTTGTAGTATATCCAAATTTTATCTCTTTTTCACCGTTAGATTTTATAAAGTATAAAACAAATCGTCTATCAATAGTTGAAAAAAAAGAAGATAATATAACTTTCTATGGTTTCCCAAAAATTCATTTTAAAAGAACACTGTTTTTTTATTTATACTTAGAGCGGATTTATAATAAAATCAGATCAAAAGGCTTTGATATAGATATTATCCATGCACACTCAATCCTTTTTGCAGGTTATGAGGCAGCCAGATTAGCTGAAAAGAAAAATATTCCTCTTATTGTTACAGAACATCATTCAAGATTTATTGTCAATGGGATTAACAAAAATGATCTACCTTATATTGAATATACTGTTAAAATTGCAAAAAGAATTATTTCGGTTGGCAATAGGTTAAATAACACATTTACTAATTATTTTGGTAAAAAAGATAAATTTGTGGTCATACCGAATTTTATAAAATCCTTTAGTGATTTAGGATCTGTTGATCAAGAAACTGACTTTAAAAATTCATCTGCAAATAGAAAAGGATACTACTTTTGCTCTGTTGGTAATCTACGAAAAATAAAAGGATATGATATACTTTTAAAGGCTTTTTATAAAGCATTTAAAGATAACGATGAAGTTTTTTTAAGAATTGCCGGCTCTGGCCCTTTAAAAAAGGAACTTGAACAGCTCTCACAAGAGCTATCACTCACCCAAAAGATTGAGTTTTTGGGTAGTTTGAAAAAATATCAGGTCTATAAACTTTTAGAAAATTCAGATTGCTTTGTTAGCTCAAGTCTTTTTGAAACTTTTGGTGTTTCGATAATCGAAGCTTTATCCTCTGGCCTTCCAGTTATAGCCACTCGTTGTGGTGGACCTGAAGATACTATTGATGAAACAAATGGTATACTGGTTCCTCCCAACGATGTTGAACAGTTATCAAAAGCTCTTTTATGGATCTATCAAAATCATAATGCCTTTGATAGAGAACAGATCAAAAGAAATGCTATGGCAAACTTTGGAGAAAAGACTATTGTGGCAAAACTTGTCGATCTATACATTCAAACTCTTGAATTGTGAATCATATAGTTTTTTATAAAGGCCATTTTCCTTTATAAGTTGTTGATGATTTCCCTGCTCAACAAGTTCACCCTTGTTAAGTACTATTATTCTATCTGCTTTAAGTATTGTTGACAAACGGTGAGCTATAACTATCATAGTCTGATTATGCATTATGGATTCCATAGCTTTTTGAATAGCTTTTTCGGACTCCGAATCAAGACTCGATGTAGCTTCGTCAAATATAAGTATCTTTGGTCTTTTTAATAGAGCTCGTGCTATAGCAATTCTCTGCTTCTGTCCGCCAGAAAGGTTAACACCTCTTTCTCCAAGCATAGTATTATAGCCATCGGGCAGATTAATAATAAAATCATGAGCGTGTGCAAGGCTTGCAAAGTAATAGATCTCATCTTCTTTTGCTTCTGTTTTTGCAAAAGCAATATTATTGTATATTGTATCCGGGAAAAGAGTTACTTCCTGTGGAACAAGAGAAATATAGGATCTTATAGATTCAAGTGTATAGTTTTGATAATCTTTTTCATCAAATAAAATCTTACCAGATGATGGAAATATAAGTCCAGGTATCAGGCTTACAAATGTGCTTTTCCCTGCACCACTTGGTCCAACCAGAGCGATGAACTCTCCTTCATTTATCCGTACAGATATATTTTTTAAGGCATGTAACTCACCAGAACTTTTTTTTGATTTTTTCTTATCTTTAGTATCCTTCAATGTTGAAAGATTCCACTCCTTTTCATACGAGAAAGATACATCTGAAAAACAAATGTTTCCATTATAGTTTTCAAGTGTTTCAGATCCAAAATATTTTGATTCCTCCTCGATTGATAATATCTCCTGGATTCTTATATTTGCTCCTTCAGCTGTATTAAGCTGAAAGAGAATCTTTGAAACATTTTGAAGATTTGGAGCAAGAACGACAAGATATAATATAAAACCGACTATCTGGTCCATCGTTAATTTATCTTTCCATATAAGTATTGATCCAGATAAAAGGATAGCTATAATTATAAGTGCCCCTATAAGTTCTGTAACAGGTCTTTCAAGAAGTGAGATTGATATCAATTTTTTATATGATTTTGCGTATGATTTTAATAGCTCAGAGAACTTCTTTTCTTCATGCTGTTTTGCATTGAAGATTTTTATAACATCTATTCCATAAATTGTTTGATTGATATGATTTGCAGTATTTGCCATTTTTCTGCTATTCTGTGTTACAATACCTTTTATGAGTAGAGCTATTCTATTTATAAGTATAAAACCGATGGAACCCAGAACAAGTAGTATAATTGTAAACAAGTGATTTTTTTTAAAGAGAAGTATAAGGCTTAAAATAGTTATTATTGGTAGAAAAAATATTGTGTTTATTATGTTTACCAGGGAACCTCTTATAGAGTTTATATCATGAATAAGTCTTGAAATCAAATCTCCACTTTTGCCCTCTTTTCTAAAATATAAAGATGGCAGATTTAAGAGTTTGCTGAAGACTTCTTTTTGCATTTTTAAACTTGCTTCAAAGGAGATATATATCTGGGCATAATTTTGCAAATACATCACCATTTTAAAGATGAAGTAGAAGAGAAGAAATACAAGCCCTGATAATAGAACAAGTTCAATAGATCTTTGATCTAATATGACAACAAGAAAATCTTTTAAAGATCGTGCCTTTAACAATTCATTTATAAATAATTTAAATTTTGATTCAGTTTTAGCATTTGCTTGATCATTTGGTGCTTGCTGGTGCTCATTTTCATTATCGATAACTGGTTGTTCAGCTTTCGCGCTTGAAGTTGTATTGATAGCTGCAAAAAAAGCCTGTCCAATCTCTGCCTGCATTAAAGTAAAAACAGAAGTGAAGATTGATAAAATGATTGTAAATAAAAAAAGAAACTTATTGTCCTTCCATATCAAACGAATAAGCTGCATCAAGGTTTTCATCTTTTTCCCTCAAATGTAGTAGAAAATAAACATAATTATTAGTTTTAATCGAAAATGATTCATAATAAGATAACAACTAATATTTAACTATCTGTAATAAAATGCATTCAAATTTTTCGAATTGCTTAACTCTTGAGTATTGATCGATAATTTCAGTTTTTTTGGTTAAATATTTTATTTTTTTTTCTTTTATCAACCGGAGGGTTTTTAAAAGATCTTTTTCGCTATCTAAAACATAACCGTATTCAAAACTACTTAAAAGTCTTGAAATTTCCCAATCTTCCTTCGCAAAAGCCAGAATTGGCTTGTTTAGTAAGATATAGTCAAATATTTTGGTTCCTAGAGCAAAGAAATACATATTATTTGTTAAAAAGGCATCTGCTTTAGATAATATTTTCATCCCCTCAATATAATTTAACTGCCCATAGAAGTTGAATCTAATATATTTTGAATTTTTAGCTGCATTTATAAAATATGGTTCTTCTTTTCCTATAATATCAACGATAAGAGTTTTGGCAAAAGTCGCATCAAGTTTTTCAAGTGAAACAATCCTATCAACATCTTCTATATTATAAAATGCAAATTTGCCAAAAATTCCTAACCTGAGATCATTATCCTTTTGAGAAATTTCATTTCCTTTTGTTAGCTTCATGGTTTTGTAATTGGATCCATTTGCAACAGATTCAATATCTTTATTATTATTATAAAATTCCGCTGTATCCTTATCTTTACTTAATGTAAAACCACGTTCAATATTCTGGCTATTGTTATTTTTAATTAGTTCATTAATATTTTCAAAGTTTTGATTATTGTTATCATTTGATTCTAACTTAAAACTATCATCAAATCCATTGAAAATTGTATGAAATCTTTGAGGATCGATATTTTTATAAAGTTTACGATGAAGCTGTGTGCAACTTTCTGTTACATCGATAATAGCATCAGCATGAGAAACCGATATTTTTTCAAGAATTTTATCAGTATACTTCTCAATCCCTTTATATGGGCGAGTTCTAAAGATCTTATCTCTGTACCAGATGTCCCGAAAATCCAGGATATAAGGTGTTTTGTATTTTCTCTTAAAGATGAATCCTAAAATAAAATAGTAGAAAGGACCACCACTAAATATTATGCAATCAATCTTTTCACTTTTTAAAATTTTACTTATAGTATTATAAAAACAAAATGTAAATTTATATTGGTTGATAGATCTGTTTTTTGATGGCTTTATCTTCACTTTATTTTTTATGATTTCTGGATTTAAGGTTAGAGAAAAATCGATATCATTTTTATAGTGTGATTCATCGGCCTGAATGGTATGAACACTGTAACCTTTTGAAGAAAGAAAATTTGCCAGTAGTGAAGATCTAACAGCTCCGATCCTATTGTATGGAAATAGATAAAATGATACTAGCAAAACTCTGGTCTTCAATTTTCTCTCATTCTCTTTATTTAACTCACATAGACAATCTATATGTATTTTGCGAAAAAGCAAATGTCTTTAAAGATTTGCTTTTATTGTTGATGAATAGTCATTATTGGTGAATAGCCTTATTGTTTAATGATGTTAAGTGTAAAAAATCTGATTGATAAATTTGCAGATTGAAAAGTTATATTGTTAATAAAACATAGGTATAAAACTTTAAAATGATATTTTAATTGTCAGGTTATTAGTCATATTCTTAAATAATAAAAAAGGATAAAACCTAAAATTTGTGGAGTAGTCAGGAGTGTAAATTATATACATATGTAACCTAATTACACATATGCTGAATTGTACATAATAATATTATTATTCGTTACAACGGCCAGGATCATTACTTTTTTACAAAAATTCTGGTATTATTTTAATGACTCGATTCTCAAATAAGTTTAATTTTAAGTTTTTCTTTTATTTTTTTTCTTTAATGTTTCTTTTATGTTAGGCAAGTTATTCATTGATTCTTGACAATCTGATTTTTATGAAAAATTTAAAATACTTTTGATTAATGCTTACTTTGTAACATAAAAAGAATAAATGTGTAAAGCATAGTTATACATGCTCTTTCATCTAGCAGGTGTTTGCTTAATTAAATAAAGCAAATTTATAACAGTCGAAAGTCCGGGAATAAAGTGATAATTTGCCGGATGAACCAAAATTCATAGAATTATTTATTCAGGATCAGTGAGAGGAAAATTTTTTACTTGTATTTCAAAATTTGACATATTGGCATAAAAATTGCACAATTGTTTTAAACATTCTATGACTTATTACACGTTTTTATTTTAACAGACTCATATTCACAAATAACTTTAAAACAATCGCATCTGGCAAAACTATGCTTTGTCTTTTTATATTGAGAGAGCTTAAATAAAAAATCTAATGTTACAATAAGAGTGTACTTTAATCAAAAAAATCTAAAGTCAAAAAAAGATATAATGTATTATATTGTAAAATATTATAAAATTACACTATTTAATAGGTTGGGAGGAAATTATTATGATAAATTTTGAAAAATTAACTGAGTTGGCTGCAGATTCTATAAATACTGGTTATAATGAAACAATATCACGAGGAAATCCAGAGTTCAACACACTGCATCTTTTATATGGCATATTGAAAGGTAAAGATCCTTTATTTTTTCAATACCTTCAAAAATTACCGGTAGACCCATCTTTTCTTGAAAGAGAAGTTGAAAAAAGGCTTGATAAATTACCCAGAATTTCCGGAGAAAATAGACCTCAAATGTCTTATTCTCTAACAAAAGTATTTGCTGATGCTGAAAAAGAAGCTCAAAGTCTCGAAGATCAGTTTGTTAGTAATGAACATCTTCTTTATGGAATAGCAAAAAATAGTACAGAAGCATCGGAAATTTTTAATCTTGCAAGAATAACATACGATTCTCTAAAAAAATTCTATAAAGAAGCGCGAAATGGCCAGACAATAACAAGTCAAACAGCTGATAAGAATATTAAGGTTCTCGATCAGTATACCATAAATCTCACTCAAATGGCTAGAGAACATAAGTTAGACCCGGTTATTGGTCGAGATGAGGAGATTAGACGAATTATTCAGATTCTATCCAGAAGAACTAAAAATAATCCTGTACTTATTGGTGAACCTGGAGTTGGTAAAACGGCTATTGTCGAAGGTGTTGCCCAGAGGATAATAAGTGGTGATGTGCCATCTTCTTTGCAAAACAGAGAGATACTTTCACTTGATATGGCTGCTTTGATAGCTGGAACAAAATTTAGAGGTGAATTTGAAGAGAGATTAAAAGCCATTTTAAAAGAACTGGAAGCCTCAAATGGCAAATTCATTCTATTTATAGATGAACTTCATCTTATAGTTGGAACAGGAAAAACGGAAGGTTCATTTGATGCTGCAAACATGCTAAAACCAGCTCTTGCTCGAGGTGTTTTGCACTGTATAGGAGCAACTACACTTGATGAATATAAAAAATATATCGAATCAGATGCTGCACTGGAAAGAAGGTTTCAACCTCAAATAATAAAAGAGCCTTCTATTGAGGATACAATTGCAATTTTGAGAGGTATAAAAGATAGATATGAGCTTTTTCATGGTGTAAAGATTTCAGATAAAGCAATAGTCGAAGCTGCTTATCTTTCAGATAGGTACATTACAGATAGATTCTTACCGGATAAGGCTATTGATCTTATCGATGAAGCTTGCTCGAGGATAAAAGTGCAACTTGAATCTGTCCCGGAGGAAATTGATAAGAAAAATAGAGATTTAATAAGACTTGAAATAGAAAGACGAGCACTTTTGAATGAAGAAGATGAAGAATCAAAGTCGAGACTTAAGAAGATAGAATCTCTTTTAGAGAAACTTCGTGGTGAGATAGAGCAACTAAAAAGCTCATGGCAAAGTGATATGCAGATAATGAAAGAGATAAACGATATTAAACTAAGAATAGATCAACTCAAATTTGATGCTGAAAATTATCAGAGGAAGGGTAATTTTGAAAAAGCTGCAAAAATAATGTATGGAGAATTACCTTCTTTACAAAAAACGTTAAAAGAGAAAGAAGAAGCAGCAGAACATGCAAGAAGTCTCTTGAAGAAAACTGTAGATGAAGATGATATTGCTCTGATAGTATCTTCCTGGACTAACATTCCTATTTCAAAACTTCTTGAGTCAGAAAGAGAGAAACTGCTTCATATAGAAGATGAACTTAGAAATAGAGTGGTCGGCCAGGATCAAGCTCTTAGCGCTATTGCAAGGGCTATACGAAGAAGTAAATCTGGACTTGCAGATGAAAATAGACCGATTGGTTCTTTTATATTTTTAGGTCCAACTGGAGTTGGAAAAACAGAAACAGCCAAAGCACTGGCAAAATATCTTTTTGATACAGAAAAAGCTATGGTAAGGCTTGATATGAGTGAGTTTATGGAAAAGCATTCGGTTTCCAGGATTATTGGTGCTCCTCCTGGTTATATTGGATACGAAGAGGGTGGGAGCCTTACAGAAATAATAAGAAGACAACCTTACTCCGTTATTTTGCTTGATGAAATAGAGAAAGCTCATCCAGATGTTTTTAATATTCTTTTACAGATACTTGATGATGGAAGGCTTACAGATAACCATGGAAGAGTTGTTAACTTCAAAAATACAATTATTATAATGACCTCAAACATAGGTTCTGATTTAATACTTGAATCCGATACAAATGAAAAAGTTGAAAATACGATAAGACCTCTTTTACACACATATTTCAAGCCAGAGTTTTTGAATAGAATAGATGAGATTATAATATTCAACAAGCTTGACAAAAATATAGCTTCAGAGATCGTTAAAATACAGCTTGGTTATCTTAAGACAAAACTTGAAAAGATGAAAATAATAATGTCTTTTTCCGATAAAGCCATACAGAAAATTGTTGACGAGGGATTTATCAAGGAATTTGGAGCAAGACCTTTAAAACGCTATATTCAAACAAATATTGAAGATCAGTTGTCTCTGAAGATACTTTCAGGTGAAGTTGGAGAAAATGATACTGTTTATATTGATGTTCAAACAAAAGATAACAGAAGTGAATTCATTTTTAAGGTAAAAGATGCATCCCATAACAAAAGCTTAAGTCAACAAGCCTGATTTTAGATAAATTGTAGCTAAAATATCATAACAAAAATTATAAAGGCAGCTTATAAGCTGCCTTTTTTATTTCTGCCATTATTATTTTTTCTCTTATATTTAGTTGTGTGGCTAAGCCATGTAAAGAACAAAAAGAGAAAAGCGTGTTAAATGAATTCTTGTTTTTTTATATCTAAATAGACTTTGATCTGTGGAAGCGAAGATAAAATAAGAGCAAAAAAACTTACTTTGCCCATAGAAGCTTGAACATTGAAGTCGAAAACCATGTTTTGACCTGCTTATTTTTAGATTTTCGACTGTTGTTTTTATATTATATTAATTT